>Ga0172367_10008748_pt1 | contig 11262 bp, 4 predicted proteins | sample Lak10m_FD_114542 | JGI IMG/M metagenome (GOLD analysis project Ga0172367, IMG submission 114542) | Freshwater microbial communities from Kabuno Bay, South-Kivu, Congo - kab_022012_10m | ecosystem: Environmental > Aquatic > Freshwater > Lake | place: Democratic Republic of the Congo: South-Kivu...
AAAAAACCTTTTATATGGGAGTAATAAATTTTGAAATAAAATAAAAAAAAATGCGCTTGAATATTTATTTTTAAATTTATTTGTAAAAAATGCGCTTGAATATTTATTTTTTAATTTATTTCTTTTCGATCGAAATATTTTATGGGAGTAATAAATTCAAAAAAACCTTTTATATGGGAGTAATAAATTTTGAAATAAAATAAAAAAAAAATACGCTTGAATATTTATTTTTAAATTTATTTGAAAAAAATGCACTTGAATATTTATTTTTAAATTTATTTGAAAAAAAAATACACTTAAATATTTATTTTTAAATTTATTTGAAAAAAAAATACACTTAAATATTTATTTTTAACTTTATTTCTTTTCGATCGAAATATTTTATGGGAGTAATAAATTTTGAAATAAAATAAAAAAATGTACTTGAATATTTGAATTATTTATAATATAAACCATATATCATAAATCTTTTTACTAATTGATTTAATTATTTAGAAATTTTATTTATATATGAAAAAATGCGTATGTAGTGAAAAAATTTATAAACGATAATCTTCTTTAGATATTCATTTATTAAATTGCATATCGTTAAAAAAATAATTAAATCTTCCATAAAATTAAAAATATTAATCCTATTTATAATTATTAAAGCTAAAATATTAATTTAATTGTAATATGTGCCAGAAAATATTCGATAATCAAAGAAATTTAGATTGTCATAAAAATAAGTATCATAAAGAAGAAATGTAAAAAATTAGATTATAACAGTAAAATATAAAAAAATAAAACATCTTTTAATAAGTTCAATTAAATAGAAATTTCAAAATAGATGTAAAATAATTTAGTATAGATTATATAATACATCTTTCTGATATTCATATTAAAAAATAAACTTTGGATATCGATTTATAACTAGTAAAATTCGATTAGATAAAAAAATCTTAGATTGGTAAATATTAATATGTGTTTTTATAATTTATTGAAAAATTGCGCCAGTATTAAAAATAAAATTTAAAAGCTTTGGTCGTAATAACTGGAGATGTTTTTGATTCAATATAAATTTAAGGGTCTTCGTCATTAAACTTTTTTAACTATATGAAACATTTAATAACATAAATATATCCACTAATTATAATTCCTGGAAATCATGATTTTGACATAAACGACAATATATTGATAGAAAACGACAAACATTTATAACACAATTATGATGTTTTTTTTTTTAAGAATACTTGTTATTTCGTGATAGATAATGTGTTATTTATTCATCTTTCAACTGTTTCATTCGATTCTAAACTTTCCAGAAATAATTTAGAATTCGATAAAGCATATTTGGATTCTATTTTTTAATAAATCGGCCAATAAACTTTCAGAAGGAAAATAATTTTATAACATATAGAATAAAATTAATTTAAAAATTATATTAAATATTACGAATAGTATAAAATTGATTTTGTTTTATTAGGTGATTAGCATGATTTTATTAGTTTTTAGACAAACAATTTAAGCGCCGCTTACGCTTCTAGTTTGATTTCATAAAATTAAAATGAATATCATAAAAATCATGGATATATTTTATGGGATTTATATTCTGGATAATTTTAATATAATTTTATATAAAATCCTTGGGAGCATAGATTTTTTATATGTTAAATTTCAAAAGACGAAATAAAAATATCTGATAAACGCGGAACAGAAATAGATGAAATATTTTAAGAAAGCCAAATTAGAGTAGATGTATAATTAAATATAGAATATGAGAATTATCAATAGATAATTGAATAATAATTGTCAAAATTTGTAAAAAATAAAACCCAGAAATTATAAATTTAATTTATAGAGATAATATAATATTAAGTCGAAAGAAAAACATTAGATGCTTATTAATTTATAACGGAAAATATTTAAAATAAGTAACTTTTTTATGATAGATATTCTTAATACATTCCTTAAATAAAACAATTACAGGAAAGATTTTAATTAAAACTTATAGATATTTAGTTTGAAAATTTTAAATGTTTCGATAAATATAATTATTTTAATTTCGACAAATATAAAAATCGAATAATTTAAATATAAGGAGAAAATAGTTAAGGTAAATCTACATTTATAGAAATAATATCGTTCGCGTTATTTGGATTATAAGAACCTTAAAATATATTAAATATTTAAAAATAACGTTTTAATGTAGATATGCGAATTCAAATAAAAAATATTCAATATATAATATCAAAAGAATATAATAACAATAAACTTATAAATAGATTATATTAATTGAATGATCTTGAAAATATACAATAGGAATAAATTTTATTTTAACTTGGCGATAATAATTTTCAATGTAAATTGATAAAAAGTGGAAATGTTACTAAATATATTTAAGAATTATGTGATAATTAACTAGACGTCCATAATTTCCATTTTATTTATATATAAAATCAAAAAAATGACATTTAAAGATTTTTTGAAGAATATTTAAAAAAGAAAATAATTTAACAATATAATTTTAAAGAGATAGTTTAATAAGTCTAAAAAAATACAAAATAAATCAAATAAAATATATTAAAATAATCCAGAGATTTAAATCTTCCGAATTTATCACTAAACGAAATATAAAATTAGATATTAGAAATAGAAAAAAATATAAAAGATAAATATGACGAAATAGAAAATATCAGAGCGTCGTAATTGTAAAATTAGGATAAAATAAAACAACTAAATGACGATAAATAATTAAAAATTTAAGAGATATAAAAAAATATAGATATTGTTAACTAATAAATAGGAAAAATATAAATAAAACACGTAGATATTTTAAACAACGTAACGTAATAGTAATTCGAGTAAGCATAAAAAGATTTGGAAAATTACAATATTTAAATCAAATAATACTAACCGACAAAAATTATTTAAAAAATTACAGATCAGGAATACAAAATGTTATCTTAAAAATATAAATCTAAAAATTAAATAGATTAATAATTTAACAAATATTTACGAGTACAAATAGAAAAAAAAATATAAAAATATCAAAATAAACACTAAAACATATAATAGTAAAATATTATTATTTCTAAAGAAACTTATTATACGGCACAATAATAATTAAAAAATAATTTATAACAACTTCAACAAAAAAATATTTAAATATAAAAATATAAATAAGATTTGGATTTAGTACCTTCTGAAATTTAATAAAAAGATTTTTAAAATATTTAATAAAAAGATTTTTAAAATATTTAATAAAAAGATTTTTAAAATATTTAATAAAAAGATATTTTATTAATGTAACAATATTAATATATAAAAAAAATAAATTTATAAATCTCTGAAATCTTTTAAGTTTAAGATAAATATAAAAATATGGATATTAATCAATTACTAATTAAATATGGAAAATATTAGAAAATTTAAAAATGTCAAAAATTATAATACAATATAGAGCATAAAAAAATTTTAAATGATTATAAAAACAATATATAAAACAAAAAAACTTATTTAGACAGTTTAAAAAAAGAATTTTAAAATATTTTATAAAACGATTTTAAAAATATTTTATAAAATGATTTTTAAAATATTTTATAAAACGATTTTTAAAATATTTTATAAAACGATTTTTAAAATATTTTATAAAACGATTTTAAAAATAATTTTTAAAATATTTTATAAAACGATTTTTAAAATATTTTATAAAATATAAATAAATAAATTTCTAAATTAAAAAAATATAATAAATATAATATTAACAACCCTTCTTCTGAAATTATATTTGAAAAATTTAACAAAATAACAAAATGGAAAGATTTTTAATAACTTATTGTTAGATATGAAAACAAGAAAAAAAATTAAAAATAATTCCATTAAATTGAATATTATTAAAAATATTAAACTTTTAATTTATAATAACTTCAATAAAAAAAGAAAAAATATGAAGATAAAAAAGTTTTTTTTATGTAAAATTAAAATTTTTAAAAAGATTTTTCTATATAAAAATAAAATTTTTAAACGTAAAATATAAAATCATGGGATGATTTAAAAATAAAAAAACCTAAACAAAATCGCACATTCGAAATTTATTAAAGAAAATTAAATTATTATTAAAACTTTCAAAATAATTTTGTTTTTAATGAAAATAATTGTGAAGCATGTAGATAAAATATATAAAAAATAAAAAAAATAGAATATAAAATTTAAAATAATTAATAAAAAATTAATTTTTTTTTATTTTTTATAAAATTTTAAATAAATAATGATAAATTACAATGTGTTGATTTTATAATAGAAAAAACTCTATAAAGAAAAAAAAAAATTGATTAAAAATTATAATATATCAATTATTTAATGTAGATAAAAAAAGAAAATCAAAAATAGATTGTTTTAAATATTATTAAGAATCTTTAATACAACATTATAGAATTATAAAATCAAATACAAGCTGAAGAAAATATTTTAGATGGATATTTAAAAGAAATATAATACCATAAATATGAAAAAAAACTTAGCATAATTTTTTATCTAAGATAATTTTACGAAATATCGAAAGCAAAATGTTAATAAATATTGCAAGAATTACTATTAAGAATAGAATATTAATAAAATGAAATTTAATAAATAGAAAAAGACATAACTATTCAATAAAATATTATAAAACAATATTATAATTATAAATTTTATAACCTTTAAAATATTTTTCAAAACGAAGCAATAGATAAATGTGAAATTTATGTATTGGATCAAAAATTTAAAAAAATTAACTAGATATTGATTTCTAAACACTTCCATGATAAACAAAAATAAATTATAGATTTACAATCAAAATAAAATTAACTAAAAGAACAATTTGAAAAATAAATCGAGTAACTTTATTAAACAGAAACTTAAAATTAATAAATTATATTGGTAGAATAAATAAAATAATTAAAAATTTAAAAATAAAAATATTAATAAATGTATGAAAATTTATCAAATAATGCTAAAGAAATTTAAGAAAATGAAAATATTTATAATGTAATTAAATAATATATATAAGAATCAATAAAAATTTTTGATGTTTTGGTTAATTAATAAATGTAATCTATTACATAAAATTACATGAATGGTAAAAAAATAGTATTATCTGTATTATTCGAAGAAGATAAATTTGAATTTAAATGTGAATTGAAAATTTTTTTATAAGGATAATAGATACAAATAAAATCATTAGGGACAATGGAATAAATCATATTATAATTTTCTATTATAATAATATTGAAATAATATTATTCTAATTATGATTTCAGTACATTATTTATAGATGAAATGTTTGCACATTTTGATTAAACGAATTTACAAAAATAAAATATATATCAAATAATAAGAAAACATTTTCAAAACTGTATTTTGATTAGTCATCTTAAAGGATAATATTAAAATGTAGACGAAGAAGTATATATTTAAAATGGTCAAATATCCTAAAAATGATTTTTTTTAATAAAAAATAAAAAAATATATTTTTAATATATGTATAAAATCAATTAAAAATATTTAACATAAGATTTGGAACCGCTAAATTTTTCATTAGATTTAAATAAAAAAAATATTTTTGTGTCATCTGAATGTGGTACCGGAAAATAAAATTTAATTAATTATTATATAAAAAAAAAATCTTTATAATCTAAATTTTTGATATTATGCGCCAGAATTACTTTATCATATCAATATCAAAGAATATTTGAATAATAAAACATTAAATCTCATAATTATGTAACAATTGACCAAATTCCATATGAAACATATAATGTATTTATTTGTAGTTTTTATTCTCTATATAAAATAAAAAATATAGATGAATATACAGATATAATTATTGACGAATTAGACATGAATTTACTTATTATGACGGAAAGTAGAATAAACACAGACAAGATTTTATAAAATGCAAAATTACTTTTTAATGATAAATTTAATTTTTTTTTTCTTGACGCTTTTATCTAAGATTCTCATATCTAATTCCTTAAAAGATTTTTGACTATAAATGATGAAAACACATAATATATAAAAAATTATTTCAGAAAAGATGTTTTAATTTTAAATTACTAAAATAAATAACTTTTTGAATAAAAAATGTTTCAATATATAAAATACGGTATAAAAATTGGTTTAATAGCAAATGAAAAAAGATATTTAGATAAGAAACATTAAATATTATAAAAATAGGGAAAATAAGGAATAGTTATACATTTTACTGATAACATAGTAACGACTAAAGAAATAAAATAAAAATTTTCTTAAAATGCCACTTAATATATATCAGATTAAGATTTTGATTATGTATTTATAAATAGTTCGGTATTATGTGGATAAGATATAAATATTTAATAATTTGAAGATATTTTTATCCTAATGTAAACTAAATATCATTTGTCTGGATATTATTAGATGGCTAATAGATTTAGATAGGCAAAAAGAATACATTTGTTAATATAATATTAATAAAAATATAAAACAGTCGGAAATCTTCCTTATGATTTTTAAATTTCAAATATTAATATTTAAACGGTAAGATAAAAATTTTAGCCAACAGATATAGTTGATATAAATTTAAATCTTATTTAAAATTTAGAATCTCAAATTTTAGCTAATAAAATTTCATAAAACGAATTGAATTTTGACATAGACTTTGAATAATAACATCTCAATTATTTTCCTTTCAAATGAAATTTAAATTATTTTACATTTAAAACGCCGATTTTGTAAAAGAAAAATCAGCATTTTATTTGCTCGAATGTTTCGGACTAGAATTTTATATTATATTCTTTTAATCGTTGTCCTTTAATTTATATTATATTCTTTTAATCGTTGTCCTTTAATTTATATTATATTCTTTTAATCATTGTCCTTTATATAATGTTTTACAAGCGTTTAAATTTTGATTTTAGTTATATTTTCGTTCTCTGAACTTAAATCAAAAAGTGATTATTTTTTATTTTATCACAATATAATAACCTATGTTTTTAATCGTTTCGTGTTATAGTTACAACATAATTTAGATGTATTAAATTTCTTTTATATTAATCTTTTCATTCCAATTTCTAAAGATAATAAAATTATTAAAAGTAGATTGAACCCTAAAATGAAATCGGCGTTTTAAAAATAAAAAAAAAAATATTTTTAAAAAATATCATTTTAATTCAAAAAAATTCTTCAAGTTTCCTCTGATCTCATATAATTTATCACCGAACTCTTTTAAGCATTTTATTGTTTAGGCGTATATTTCATACATTTCGGTGTTTTAATTTGCATTGAAATAATTGCATATATTTTTCATTTCATTAATAAAAGGTTTTAATGCGTCACTCAGCCCACTAAATATTTCTTTGCGTTAATCCATAAAACGTTTTTTTTAGTTGCCTTCTATTTTTTAGTTTATACACCGATTTAAAAAATAGTTTTCGTCACAAAAATATGACCTTGATATATATTATTCAAATTAAAATAAATATTATTAGAATATTTAAAATTTTTCTTTCACGATATCAAATTGACGTTATTAGTCTTCACAAAAATTTTTCGGTGTATTTATTGTTGTATAAAATTACATTTAAGCGATTATATTGAACATTTTTCCATATTTTTTCAATTTTGTATCACTGAAAAACTTTTTAATATACTAATTATTTTTTTTAAATCTTTAAACGTCATAGTCGTCTTATTAGTTTATTTATTAATTTTAGTTTATTTATTAATTTTAGTTTATTTATTAATTTTAGTTTATTTATTAATTTTATTCGCCTAAATATTTACGCATTTGCTATTATAAATTTTATTGTTGTTAATTATTAATTTAGTAAATATTTTAATTTTAATTACGTAATTATTATTATAAATTGTCAAAATATTATTGAAGCTAAAGATCTTATTTTTCTTTCTATTCTTTTATAAGTTTTTCAATATCTAATTTTTAGATTTGATTATCTGGAACTAATGCGTTTTAATATAATACTTGATTTTATTCTTCGATATCGTTTTATTTAGGTTTTTAAAAATAATTTTACATTTGTTATTAGACATTTTATTTTTCTTATTTATTGTTGGGTTGTTAGATTTCTTGTGGGTGATTGTTGTTTTCTTGTTTATTATTAAGTTGTTAAACTTCTTGTGGGGGATTATTATTTTTTTATTTATTATTAAAATCTTAACTATTTAAAAATTAAACTCCTTATAAACGATTTTATTATCCATCATTAAAATGTTAAACTCCTTACGGAAGATTTTTATTTTCAGGGTTTTATTTTAAATCTAAATTCTATTAAAATATGTTTTTTTATTCATTAAAATTTTATTCTAAAAAATTTTTTTAGTTTTTTTATAAAAGTAAAATTTAATTATAAAGATATCTCATTTATATTTTAAATAATTCAATATCCACACCAATTTTATCATCACAAACAAACATTTAATATAAAACCATACTTATATCGATACCGTGTTTTCTTTTAACTAAATCCGAAATTTTAACCAAGTAGTAATACTTGGAAAAACAATCTTTTTATTTGAAGTATTAATCATAAATTTATGCTGTATATTAATTATTACCTAACAATATAGTAGCCAAAGTCAAACCAAGTTGCCAGAAATCAAATTATTTATGATAAGGTTTTTATATATCTAGTTAATAAGGATGTTTGTATACTGGAGTGTGACCTGTTGGCTTATGTTTTGTTTCATCTATATAACAAAGATCTGGATCGATTAATACAAAATTACAATTATCGTCGAATATAAATTTGCCATCCTAAATTCTGGTGTTTCTACAAATCAAGTTTTCAGGTTTAATATCATAAAAAGATATATCCTTTTATACCAATACATTAAAAACTTCTTCACAAAGTTTAGAAAAATCTTTTATTATATTACTCATAGTTTAATAATCGACTTTGTTTTATTCAAAATAATCCATTAATTCAGTTGATCCGAGACCTTCTATAAATTCACAAATCTAATACAAATATAATTTTTAATTACATAAAAAATGTCCATATTTGTATATTTTACCAAAGTATTTAGAATTAACATTTTATTAGAAATATTAAATACATTACGTCGTCACATTGCTTAGATAATAAATATATTCAAGTTTAACGAATAATTAATTTTATCCGCTTGAATATTTAAATCCTAACGCCATTCCACCATAACCCCAACACGTTTATTTAACTTATTCTTAATCTGTTTATTATAAACTGTTAAAGGTTTTGTTTTCCCAATCTGCATCTATACTTGACTTTTTATTTTAACGAAAGTATTTTTATCCTTCAAATTAAAAATTATCATCATAAAGAATTTATTTTAAGTGTTAAAAGATATCAACTTAACCGTCGACTTAAAATTATTAGTCTTATTCCATATATATTTAATATAAAATTATTATTTAAAATATTTAAAATTGAAAAAAAAAAGCGATGAATAAAAGATTTTGATATAATGATCGATAATGAATAATTTTTATTATTTTATTAGGATAATAATACTTTGTCTTCAGATATTTAAACATTAAATTCATAATATTAACAATTTATAAGTTATCAAGATGTAATTTCCAAATCAGAAGATACCTATAGTTATTATCATACACAATTTTAATTTTTTGATAATACTTAATGGGTTTGTAAACTTATATAATAAGGCGAAAATTATAGGCATATCACTTTTTATTATTAAGGCCCGGGTGAACCTTAATAAAGATCGTTTTATAAAATGAGAAAAAGAAAATATTTTGAAGGGACTAAAATTACAGAAAAATAATATTTTTTTCTTGATGGTACAGAATATAAATTTATATTCGAAGACTAAAATGTATTATTTGAAATATATAAAAATTAAATTTTAAGATTTAAAGCTTAATATGTTCAAAATCTTAAGCAGGACTAATAGATTATTTACGATGATAAAAAAAATATTATATCTGTTTAAAATTTTAAAGATAGTTTCCATTTCGGAAATCAGTTTTTTTATATTTAGAATTAAACGATTTTAAAAAATATATAATTAAACAAAGACGTAAAAATAATTTTTCATAAAAATGGAAATATAAAGCAATAAAAAATATAAGTTTAATAAAATATCAATATATAATAATATTATAAAAAAGGAAATAAAAAAAGCATTTAGAATTTTTTTTTGAATATTAAAAATGGAGAACAGATTTTTTTCGATAAATAAGAAAATATAATTCGAAAATAATTTTTTAAAAATGGACAAAAGCAAGGATTGTAATATTAAAAATAAGATAATGGATATGAAATGTATGAAGATATACGAGATTTTGTTTCGATATTTTATTATTATAAAAACAAAATATTGGATTAATAAGAATCATATTACAAAAATATCAAACATGGAAGATAATTATTGTAATAATATGAAAGTTTTTTTATTTGTGGAAAAATGTTAATACCTAAAGGATAATAATTATGTTCCATTTGTTTTAATTTCAAAGAATTATTTAGGTTTTTTTGTGATAAATAATGTGAAAATACAGGGTGTTTACAATGTTTGTTAAAATAATTTAGTTGTTAGAAATGTTTTTTAAATTTCATATGATGAAAAATATATTTTTTTTATTTTTAAAATATTTTTTTTTTATTTTTTAAAATATTTTTTTTTAAATATTTTTTTTTTATTTTTTAAATAAAATTATATTTTTCATTATAAAGATTCTAGAATTTTTTATAAAAAATCATTATATTGCCATTAATATTTTACATCGTTATATTAAAATTATTTTTCATTAAACTTTTAACTATATTTTTTAAGCCAATCAGTCACATTTTGAAAATCTACATCACTGCAAGATAGAATTCCCAATAAATAAATTTAGTCGTCTTTTTGAAAAATATATTCAAGGTCGTTGAAAATAAGTGTATATGAAGTTTATTTTTATAAGTTTTAAAGAAATTTTATTATTTATATTAACTATGATTTCTCTATTTGTTTTACACGTTTAAGATTTTCCACATCAAAAATTATTCTGTCATCCTTTATCTCTTTAAATTTAATAAAATTACTTATATTAATATTTTGCTTGTCGATACAATTTTTTTTAATTTTATTTGATATTTTAATTTCAATAATATTTTAATTTTCTGGTTAAGAAGTTTTATTTTCGGATTAAGAAGTTTAATTTTCGGATTAAGAAGTTTTATTTTCGGATTAAGAAGTTTAATTTTCGGATTAAGAAGTTTAATTTTCGGATTAAGAAGTTTAATTTTCGGATTAAGAAGT
>Ga0172367_10008749_pt1 | contig 11261 bp, 8 predicted proteins | sample Lak10m_FD_114542 | JGI IMG/M metagenome (GOLD analysis project Ga0172367, IMG submission 114542) | Freshwater microbial communities from Kabuno Bay, South-Kivu, Congo - kab_022012_10m | ecosystem: Environmental > Aquatic > Freshwater > Lake | place: Democratic Republic of the Congo: South-Kivu...
CGCGGACTCTTCAACTGGACTTTTTTAGCAGTCTTCATAGCCGCTATCGTGTTGGTCAACGTGATCGCATCGCTTCTGTACAAGCGCATCGATATGACCGAAGACAAACGCTACTCTTTGGCAGATGGAACGATCGAATACCTTGAGAACAAAGACAACTTTGAAAACCGACTGAATGTAAGAGTGTATTTGGAAGGGAATCTTCCGGCAGAGTTGAAGCATTTCAGAAATACGTTGGAAGATAAACTGAAAGAGTTCAAGGAATACGCTGGTGACCGCATCGAATACCAGTTCATTGATCCAAACGTTGGAACTGAAGGAGAGCAGCAAGCCTTGTTTGAAACGATCTATGCAAAAGGAAAAGGAATTATTCCGATGGATGTGGTTTATATGAAAGATGGTGCTCAAAGTCAGATGATGATCTGGCCGGGTGCTGTCATCGATTACGGAGGATCTACGGTGCAGAACATACAATTTATGCCGGGAACACCTCCAGGAAAACCCTACAGCATTGATGGATTGACTGATATGATCGAGAATTCGATCAATAACCTGGAATACATCCTGATCAGTTCTTTGCGCAGAGCAACGGCGAAAAGTAAACCACGCATTGCCTTCCTGCAAGGACATAGTGAATTATCATTTGCCCAAACACAGCGAGCCAGGGCATTAATCGCACCTTATTTTGCCATTGCAGACGTCACGATCAACGACTCCATTGCGGCATTGGACAATGTGGACGGTTTGGTCATCGCCCGACCTCGTGGCCGTTTCACAGACAAAGAACTATATGTCATCGATCAGTTTGTGATGCGTGGAGGAAGACTGATGTGTTTTCTGGATGCACTTTACCTGAACGCAGACTCCCTGAACACGAAGGGAATGACCCACACCGTGCGCAATGAAACAGGTTTGGAACGTATGCTTTTTGATTACGGCTTAAAGCTTAATGACAACTATATAGTCGATGCCCGCTGCGCTCCGAAAGCAGTTCCATTTGCCAAACAATCGCTGATCCCTTGGTTCTTCCACGTCATGGCAACGCCGACCAAACATCCGATCTCCCGGAATCTGGAACCTGTTTCCCTTGATTTTACGAGCGAGATCCAATTTGTTGGCAACACTAAAAATGCACTTACACCCGTGCTCACTTCCTCAACCAATTCGAATGTCACTGGTCTGGCACCTCTGGTCAATCTTGCAATGCCATTGAACTATGGTAAAAATCCAGAGCTTGTTGCTAATCCGGAGGATGACGTAAACAAACGTTGTGTGGCAGGTTTGGCAGAAGGATCCTTTGATTCGCATTTTAAAAACAGAATCGTAGAAGAATTTGCCAATAACCCCATAGCAAAATACAAGGAGAAGAGCACGAAAGAAGGCAAAGTATTTCTTGTAGGAAATGGACGATTCATCGAGAACGCTTACGATTCCATGCCGGCAAGAGATGGTAAAGGCTTCATGTACCGTCCAACGGAATTCAATGAACTTCGCATGGATAAAGACCTGGCTCAACTGGGTATTCCTTTGTATTTCGGGAATCAGGAGTTCTTTCAAAACCTTGCTGATTATATGATGGGTGATAATTCTGTTTTAGACATTCGAAGCCGACAGATCGATATCCACGCCATCGACCAGGAAAAAGTAAAAGCGCACGCCAGCTTTTACAAGGTGGTCAATTTACTCGTTCCAATTGTCGTGGTTTTGCTTTTTGCACTTACTATGGCTTATATTCGTAAACGTCGCTACGCCAAGATCCGCTAGATGAAAAGACTCATAGTACTTATTGTTTCTGTCCTTGTACTCGCCCTTCTTGGCTGGTATGCCTCCGGATTGATGAAACAAAAAGGTAAATCCGATACCGAGCTAATCGAATTCAGCATTGAAGATACCACCACAGTGGATAAGATCACCATCACAGACGCCTTCTCCCAACAAATTACACTCGTTAAGAACGGTGACGACTGGACCGAAGAAGACGGTTCATGTGTCACCCAGGAAAATGTGCATTTCATTCTCGATGCATTGAAAAACATCGAGTTTAAAGGTTACCTGCCCGAAAATTCTCAGGAGCAATTTAAAAAGCTGATGGTCTCCCAGCACATCAAGGTTGAGATCTTTCAGGAAGGCGAATGGACCAAAACCTGGTATATCGGTCCGGCAGCTCAAGATCATTATGGACAGGTCATGCTGTTGGATTCGTATGACTACGGGAAAAGCGACAAACCGGTCATGATGAAGATCAAAGGTTTGAACGGAATTATTGATCCACGTTTTTTTGCTGACAAACGCAAATGGATGTGCACACGCATTTTCGCCGTACCGAGAGAACGCATAGAAAAAGTGGAGGTCACGTATTACGACGATCCCATTTTAAGTTTCAGTGTGACACAAAAAGGCAAAGCCCTGAAGGTATACCAGCAAGGAAGACCTGTGCGTAATGTTGACACGGCGATGATCTACCGTTACCTCAATTCGTACAAGAAAGTTCACTTCGAGCTCGCAAATTTTGAATTGAACAAACGTCAATTGGATAGCCTGAAACATTCCATGCCTTTTGCTACGCTCAAATTATCAGAAAAAGGTGATAAAACAACCAAACTACGCATGTTTCGAATCAAATCAGCGGATATGCAGGTGAATGATTTTGGTGACGTGGTAAGTATGGATGTCAACAAATTCTGGTGTGAATTACCGAACGGACAGGTAGTTAAATGTCAGTATTTCGTATTCAATCCGCTGATCATGGGACACATTTATTTCCCATTGGACATTTCCAAAAGAAAAAAATCACCAGCCAATCCACAGACCAATTAAGCTTGTTTTTTTGTTGATAACTGCTTAAAAAATCGATTGCTTCGACTGCATCATTCGTGGTGCTTTCATTAGCTTTGGGGTAAATTTTCAGAATCATGAACTTTATCGTTTCCAGTTCTTCTCTTTTAAAGCATTTACAGAGTATTTCAGGTGTTTTGAGTACCAGTAATTCGTTGCCTATCCTTGATAATTTCCTTTTCGAGATTGAGGATGGACAGTTGAAGGTATCTGCTTCAGATCTCGAAACAACAATGAGAACAACGCTTGAAGTAGAGGCGAAGGAATCAGGAAAAATTGCCGTACCGGCCAAATTGCTTCTAGATGTATTGAAAAACCTTCCGGATCAACCATGTACGTTCCTTGTCGACAAGACGAACTACTCTGTGGAAATTGCTTATGACAATGGAAAATCCAAAATGGTTGGCTACAACGGAGAGGAATATCCGCGCACACCGGGAATAGAGAATGCTAATACGATTAAAGTTTCGGGAGATATTATTTCCAAAGCAATCAATAAAACCATTTTCGCTTCAGGAAATGACGAATTAAGACCAGTTATGAGTGGCGTTTTCTGTCAGTTCACTCCTACCGATATCACGTTCGTTGCAACAGATGCACACAAATTGGTGCGTTACCGTCGAACAGATTCACAGGCAACCGGAAGTTCTTCTTTCATCTTACCAAAGAAACCGTTGAACTTGTTGAAATCCAATCTGAACGGCAGTGAAGAAGTGCAGATCGAATACAATGAATCTAATGCTGTTTTCAAATTCAATGATATCGTTTTGGTTTGTCGTCTCATCGACGGAAAATACCCTAACTATGAAGCGGTAATTCCGAAGGAAAACCCGAACGTTCTTACTATCGATCGTCAGCAGTTCTTGAGTTCGATCAAACGTGTTTCGATCTTTGCGAATAAAACAACCCATCAGGTGAAATTGCGCTTGGCAGGCTCTGAATTATCCCTTTCTGCGGAAGACATCGATTTCTCCAACGAAGCTAATGAGCGTCTGACATGTAACTATGATGGTGATGATATGGAGATCGGATTCAATTCTCGCTTCCTGCTTGAAATGTTGAACAATCTGGATACTACCGAAGTCAAACTTGAAATGAGTGAACCTTCACGTGCCGGCTTGCTTATGCCATCAGGTTCAGACAACGTACACGAAGACGTGTTGATGCTGGTGATGCCAGTGATGTTGAATCGTTAATTTTAATTTATTTCAAATACCATATAGGGGCGGAAAATTCCGCCCCTATATGATTTCACCCCAAAGTTATTATTGATCTATCCGATATCTATAGGCTCCCGCCTTCAAACAATAATCAACCGGCGATTTTACCCAGGGCATCCCCAAACAAAGCGCATTTTTTGGAATAGTTACATCACCGTTTCTGGTAAGCAGGAAAAACCTCTTACCATTCACTTCTAACTCTTTCCCTCCCTTTACTGAGCTGACCTCGATACGCTCCACTCCTTCCAACTTCCAGTTTCGCTTTATGGAGAAATAACGAACATCTCCCGGATAAACCTTCTGATAAGCTTGAATGGCAAAATCCAGTTTATCCCGCTCATCTTTTTCAGCATCATGGAAACAAAAGATGTCATTCCCTGACTTAACTAAAATCACAGGAAATTTCATGTTCAAAACGCACACCTCTCTTAACGTCAAATGCCGATAACGGGTGAAAACGATCGAGGTTAAAACGACCAAACCAACCACATAGAACAGCCATTTCACGCGTTCTTGCAATTTCAATAGAAAAATGATCAACACCCATAACCCGCAGATGAGGACGGTCAGTAACCCCAGATCAAATCCATAGGCTACAGCACCGGGAAGTGCCTCCACCCAGCGAATAAACGCAAGTGATAAAAACACACTTACAGTCAACACCCAACCCGTCAATTTACCAAGCGGACGCAGCCAACTGAAACCAAAAAGAAACAATCCGCCACCCAGAATAATTCCACTTGAAGCCATCAAACCGATATTTGTCAACACAAAATAATTCGGAAACTGATGAAAATAATACAACGAAAGTGGCGTAGTCATGAGCTGGGCCGCAAATCCGATGGCGGTTCCTTGCCAGATCTTCTTTAGAATCCAATTTTCAAAAAACAACAACTGCTCGATAGGTTTGTAAAGCAGAAAAATGCCCGTCATCGCAAGAAAAGAAAGTTGAAATCCGATATCAAAGAAAGTATAAGGATCTATGAGGCAAAGAGCAAATCCTGTGAAAAACAATGTGTTCATGGCATCGTAATTTCGCTCCGTTAATTGAGACATCACCAACACCGAAAACATAAAAACAGCACGTAGGACAGAGGGAGACAAGCCGGTTATGATCGCATAGACCCACATTAAGGTCACGACAATCAAAATGGAACTCTTTTTTGAAAAGACCCTGGGAAAATACCCCAGAATAAACAACAGAATTTGCATGATAATTCCCACATGCAACCCTGAAACAGCCAACACATGCATGGCACCTGTGTTCGTAAAACTGTTTTTCACCTCGGAATCGAGCAACGATTTGTCGCCAAGGATCAAAGCCAGTGCAATCCCCAACTCGTCTCCCGACATATGATCCTTCAACATTTGTTGTAAACCGTCCCTCGTGGCTAGTAGACTTTTCGCAACCCAGCTCGGCTCTTCTTGATACAGCAAGGAAAATTGCTCCTCTCCCACGAAAGCCATTCGCCGAATCCCTTTCGATCTCCAGAAATAAGCCGCGTCAAATTCTCCGGGATTACCGGCGTTAATAATCTGTTCAAAAAGGGCTGCAACAACCAATACATCGCCTTCCTCTATATTTGTTTCTCCTGATTTTAAGAATAAGAGCACTGGTTCTTGTAACTCGGCCTCACGCTTTTGATTCCGCAAATTGATGACAACCCCTGTGAGTTTTTTCCATTCAGAATTTCCTTCACTCGTACCATTGATTTTTACGGTGGCTACATCCGTCGATTGATATGTTTTTTCCCAGGATGTTCTTTCAAATGCACCCTCGCGAACCATAAGCAACAAGCATCCGGAAAAGAAAAAAGCAAGAAGCATTAAGGGTAGGAACAGCTTCTTTTTCGATCGGAAGAGCAACAAACACAGCAGAACAACCATCTCGGATCCCAAAACAAAACCACCCGCAGCTACCTTTGGATCAAGCAAAAAGGCCGTCATCAACCCGGCCGAAAAACAGGAAAATAGCAGCACAAAAGGCTTTCTGAAGAAAGAAAATGAAGGTAATTCAGTGAAAATGCTCATTCAGAACAAATAAACGAAAAAAATAAATGACAGAAATATATGCACCCTTCGACATTTACACGCTCCACATTTTTCATGAATACCTATCTTTGGGCGTCAAAAATGAAAAGGAATGATCAAGGTTACACTTCCGGACGGATCGGTAAGAGAATATAACAAAGGTATAACGGCGCTGGACGTTGCAAAAAGTATTTCAGAAGGATTAGCAAGAAACGTTCTTTCGGCTCGTATTAACGGAACAGTGATCGATGCAACCCGACCTTTGAATGAAGATTGTTCGATGCAGCTTCTTACCTGGAACGATGAAGATGGTAAGTCGACCATGTGGCACTCTTCTGCTCACTTGATGGCTGAAGCCCTTGAGTTCTATTATCCCGGAATCAAACTCGCCATTGGTCCGCCAATTACGAATGGTTTCTATTACGACGTTGATCTAATGGACCATTCCATCTCTGAAAAGGACCTGGAAAAGATCGAGCAAAAGATGAAGGAACTGGCAAAACAGAAAAATCCTTTCATCAGAAAAGAGATCAGTAAAGCGGATGCCATAGCTTATTTTTCGGAAAAAGAAGACCCATACAAGTTAGAATTATTGGAAGGATTATCCGATGGCGATATCACGTTTTACACCCAGGGTAATTTCACTGACCTTTGTCGTGGACCACATATTCCGGACACCGGTTTTATCAAGGCGGTAAAGCTTACTGCCATTGCAGGTGCTTATTGGCGTGGTGACGAAAAAAATAAACAGTTGACTCGAATTTACGGTGTTACTTTCCCGAAACAAGCTGAACTCGAAGAGCATCTGGCAAAACTGGAAGAAGCAAAACGTCGTGATCACCGAAAACTGGGTAAGGAACTTGAGCTGTTCACCTTCTCTCAAAAAGTTGGACAAGGATTGCCCTTATGGCTTCCAAAAGGAGCTGCTTTACGCGAGAGGTTGGAAAACTTCCTGAAAAAAGCACAACGCAAAGCAGGATACGATCAAGTGATCACACCGCATATTGGAAATAAAGAGTTGTATGTGACTTCCGGTCACTATGCGAAATACGGAGCCGACAGTTTTCAACCTATCCGAACACCGGATGTGGACGAAGAGTTTTATTTAAAACCAATGAACTGTCCGCATCACTGCGAGATTTTCAAATCAAAACCGCGATCTTACAAAGATTTACCTGCACGTTTTGCTGAGTTCGGAACAGTATACCGCTACGAGCAATCAGGTGAATTGCATGGATTGACGCGTGTTCGGGGATTCACTCAAGATGATGCCCACATTTTCTGTACGCAAGATCAGGTTAAGGATGAGTTCAAAAATGTAATCGACATTGTATTGTACGTTTTGAAGACCCTGGATTTCGCAAACTTCAAAGCACAGATTTCCCTCCGTGATCCTGAAAATCCTGCAAAATATATTGGTAGTGACGAAAACTGGGAAAAAGCGGAGCGTGCTATCATAGAAGCTGCTGCAGAAAAAGAACTCCCTACGGTTGTAGCCTATGGCGAAGCGGCGTTCTACGGACCGAAACTCGACTTCATGGTGCAGGATGCGCTGGGACGTGAGTGGCAGTTAGGGACTATTCAGGTAGATTACAATTTACCTGAACGATTCGAACTGGAATATACCGGTGCCGACAATCAGAAACACCGTCCGGTAATGATACATCGGGCACCCTTTGGATCAATGGAACGTTTCGTTGCCGTTTTGCTCGAGCACTGCGCCGGTGACTTCCCTTTATGGCTTTCTACGGAACAATTTGCAATCCTACCAATATCTGAGAAATTCAATGCCTACGCAGAAAAACTTTCAGATTTGCTAAATAATTACGATATTCGCGGCTTTGTTGACGACCGAAACGAAAAGATTGGCAAAAAGATCCGTGATGCGGAACTTAAAAAAATACCTTTCATGCTCATCGTAGGTGAGAAAGAAGCAGAAAACGAACAAGTAGCTGTTCGTCAACGCGGTAAAGGTGATCTTGGAAGTATGAACGTTGAGGAATTTGCTCAAACCGTTCAGAAAACGATCGAAGCAGAATTGGCGTCAAATGCATAAAAAACTGAATGAGAAAAAACACTAAAAAACCTTTTGTAAGAAGAGAAGAAACGGAGAAGCATAAGATCAATGATAAGATTTTATCGCGTGAGATCCGTTTGGTTTTAGAAGGACAGGAGCCTAAAGTCATGGCAACTTCGGAAGCTATCAGAATGGCTGAAGAACAGGAACTGGATCTGGTTGAGATCTCACCAAATGCAGTCCCACCTGTTTGTAAGATCATGGATTACCGTAAGTTTCTCTACAACCAGAAGCGAAAAGAGAAGGAGCTGAAGGCAAAACAAAGCAAGGTGGTGTTGAAAGAAGTTCGGTTTGGACCGAATACGGACGACCACGATTTCAATTTCAAACTGGCGCATGCTCGCAAGTTTTTGGAAGAAGGAAACAAAGTCAAAGCATACGTTTTCTTCCGTGGAAGAACGATCGTATTCAAAGACCGCGGTGAAATCCTGTTGTTGAAATTCGCTCAAGAACTATCAGACATCGGTGCTGTTGAACAGTTACCAAAACTGGAAGGAAAGCGAATGATCATCATGATCAACCCGAAGAAGAAATAACGAAAAGATTTGTTTTTAGGAATTCCGAATCCTAAATCACGAATCTCTAAAGAAGCTATATAGAGGTAACCTTTAAAACGAAGAGAGATGCCAAAAATGAAAACTAAATCCAGTGCAAAGAAGCGATTCACCATCACTGGAAGCGGTAAAATCAAAAGAAAGCATGCGTTTAAAAGTCACATCTTGACAAAGAAGTCGACAAAACGTAAGCGTAACTTGACAGCAGCAGGACTTGTTCACGAGTCTGATGTGTCAAATGTAAAATTACAATTGTGCATGAAGTAATCAGCCACGGCTGATGAACGCACAAAGGTTTATTAATTGTTTAACCCGGTAACGAGTAGCTAAGTCAACTGAGAGAATGTTGCACTCTTTATCAAAAAACTAAAGATTATGCCTAGATCAGTAAATCACGTAGCGTCAAGAGCTCGTAGAAAAAACTTGATGAAGCTTGCCAAAGGATACTTTGGTCGCAGAAAAAATGTTTGGACCGTTGCAAAAAATGCAGTTGAAAAAGGTTTGAACTATGCTTATGAAGGTCGTAAGCAAAAGAAAAGAAACTTCCGTTCACTTTGGATAGCGCGTATTAATGCGGGTGCCCGAGCGCACGGAATGAGTTATTCTCAATTCATCGGAGCTGTTCACAAAAGCGGTATCGAGCTGAACCGAAAGGTTTTGGCTGACCTAGCGCTCAACCACCCTGAAGCTTTCAAGGCGGTAGTAGACGCAGTAAAGAAATAACAAGATTAAACTCTGTATAGCTGAATCCCGGTCTATTGATCGGGATTTTTTTTGTCTTTTAATTCCTGTGTTTTGAATTGAGTTACATTTGCTCAAATTTCGAATATGTCATTCAATACACACAAGGCCTCCCTGGCTGGCGTACTGATCACCATCGGGATCGTCTTTGGAGATATCGGTACTTCCCCACTCTACGTTTTTCAAGCCATTACAAGTCAGGGGTCGAATTTTTCGCATGACCTTATCATGGGGGGACTTTCGAGTGTTATTTGGACTCTGATACTCCTCGCCACTATAAAATACATCTATTTTGCCCTGAATGCCGATAACAAAGGTGAAGGCGGGATTTTTGCGCTCTTTGCATTATTGAAAGCGAAACGGATCAAATGGGTAATTATTCCCGCTTTGGTAGGTTGTGCTACATTGCTATCAGACGGATTTATTACACCGGCAATTTCCATTTCCTCAGCTGTTGAAGGGATTAACAATATCAATCCCGACTTTCCGGTGATCCCTGTTGTTGTAGGTATTATCGTAGCGTTGTTTTCTGTTCAACAATTCGGCACTGCCGCCATTGGTAAGGCATTTGGGCCGGTTATGCTTGTTTGGTTCTTATTCCTTGGCTATCTTGGAATTATTAACATTGCCAAAAACCCAACTGTTTTGGGAGCTTTCAATCCATATTGGGCCTATAACCTGATCTTCAATGTGGATGGTGGATTTTGGGTGCTGGGTGCAGTATTTCTTTGTACTACGGGAGCTGAAGCGCTCTATTCAGATTTAGGGCACTGCGGAAAATACAACATCCGAATAAGCTGGGGAATAATGAGTACACTTTTGGTAATAAACTATCTCGGACAATCAGCGTTGTGCCTTCAGGATGGTTTTGCTCTCGCTCCGAAACAAACCGTATTTTACGCTATGGTGCCAAAGGAAATCCTTCCTTTCGCTATTGGAATAGCAACCGCGGCCACGATCATTGCTTCGCAAGCCTTAATCACAGGAGTATTTACGCTGATGAATGAGGCTATCAAACTAAACTTATGGACTAACTTGAAAGTAAAATATCCATCAGACCATCAAGGTCAGATCTATATTCCTTTTGTGAATTGGGTTTTAATGTTCGGTTGTTTGCTGGTAATTGCAGTTTTCAGAAAATCCTCAAATATGGAAGCCACATATGGCCTAGCAATTACGATTGATATGGTAATGACTTCTATTCTCCTTTGTTATCTTCTTCTATTAAAATACCCAAAAACAAAACTTTTCTATTTGAGCATTTTTCCTGTTTTTCTGACAATCGAAGGAATCTTTCTACTTTCCAATCTCGGTAAAATTGTACATGGAGGCTGGTTTACATTGATTCTGGCAACCTCTTTCTTTATGATCCTCTTCCTGTATTATAAAGCAAAGCAATTACGAAAATCTATCACTGAATACATTTCAATGAAAAAGGTGATTCCTATACTCAATGCCGTAAGAAATGATTCAGGAATTCAATATGAAGCTTCCAATCTTGTATATCCAACTAGAAGTAACAGTCCAAATAAACTGGATTCTACGGTTTATTTTTCTCTATTTAAAAAACGTCCACGGAAAGCCGGAGTCTATTGGTTCTTACACCTGGAAATTCTAAGTGATCCCTGGGGAGTTCATTACACCGTTAATGAAGTCATCGATAAACATTGCTACTATGTTAATCTTCAGCTTGGATTTAAAGAAGAACACCGTATCGAATACATGATGCGTAAAATTCACTCCAAAATGATCGAAAAAGGTGAATTAACCGGTGAAAGTGTTTTTGAAAGTGTGCGTGGTAAA
>Ga0172367_10008751_pt1 | contig 11260 bp, 9 predicted proteins | sample Lak10m_FD_114542 | JGI IMG/M metagenome (GOLD analysis project Ga0172367, IMG submission 114542) | Freshwater microbial communities from Kabuno Bay, South-Kivu, Congo - kab_022012_10m | ecosystem: Environmental > Aquatic > Freshwater > Lake | place: Democratic Republic of the Congo: South-Kivu...
CAATGATTTCATTTCATGAAATATTAAAGCTTGAGATAAATATAATGAATTACTTGCTAAATATTTTATAAAAGACCAAAATTATGAAATTGACTTAGCACAAAAATATGCAAATAAAAATCATTTTTTATGACACTGACCTTCCTTACATCTTGTGATAGCGACTCTTAGGTGCAATCATAAATGTCTTTATTGCCATGCATCTGCTTGATCAGAAAAATCTTTATCCAAGGATATGAGTCTAGAGACAGCAAAAAAGGTTCTAGATACAATCTTTTATACTTCTGCACTAGGCCTTACAATAGAGTTTCAATGATGAGAACCGTTATTGAATTGGGAAGTAATCAAGTTTTTTGTTGAACAATGAAAGATAATGGCGTGACATCTTGCTAAGACTGTACAATTTGCGATAGTTACAAACCTAACGCTTATGACAGAAGAAAAAATGGAATACATAATTGCAAATGATATACATGTAAGTACATCATTGGATTGAGATGAGCTTTTACATAACAATAATAGGGTATATAAATGATGAAATTCTTTTGAAAAAGTTGCGTATTGGATAAAAAGATTTAATAGTGAATATGAAAAAAGGTGAATTAAAAATTCTTTTTGAGCATATCAAAAAGTGTGAGCACTTCTTACTGTAACAAAACAATCTTTAGGTAAATACAAAGAGATAATTGATACATATATCTCACTTTGAATTGATGGAGTTTTTTTAAGGATGTTAAATCCTTATTGATTTGCACTTGAAGATATGAAAAATCTTTCATATTCAGCTGAAGAATTCTGAGAGTTCTATATCAATTCTATGGAATATATCTTCGAACTTAATAATAAATGAATAAAATTCAGGGAGCAATTATCCTTAATATACTTAGCTAAAATTTTAAGTAACAAAGATCCTAATTTTCTTGATATAAGAAGTCCTTGTTGAGCTTGTATTGGACAATTAGCTTATAATTATGATGGTCATGTTTATAGTTGTGATGAATGAAGAATGTTAGCATCTATGGGTATATATGATTTCAGAGCATGAACTGTTTGAAATGATGCTAAAAAAACTTATGAAGATATCATGAATTCGGAACTTACAAAAACAATGATATTAGCTTCTACAGTTGATGCATTACCTTGATATAATGATAGTGTATACAAGCCATACATATGAATATGTCCTTTGTATAACTATAAAACACAATGAAATATATACTCAAACTTCTCCCTAGATCAAAGACATAAGGTTGAAGTTATAATTCTTGACTATATATTCAAAAAACTTATGAAACAGGAAAATAAAGATATATTTGAAAAGTGGTTATGATACTATACAATCAATGTATGTAATTAGACTTGATTTTTTACCGATAAATGATAATCTTACTGAGAAGTTATTTTCTATAAAATATATTTATATGTCACAAGATAAAAAAAAGATTTTTCCCAAATTTCAAAAAAAACTCAAATGATTCCTAACTGATGAAAGCTGAAAAATAACAAAAAAGAATGCACTTTGACTAGCAGCTTGAGCAGCTCTATTGAGTAGTGTAAGTTGAGTAAATAATACAGCTGCATGGCATGGTGCTCACTGAAATGCTATGACGCCTTACAATTCTACGTCGTCACATGGGAATTATTGTCAAGTATATCCATGTGCTCCAATACTGCCAACAAATGACTGATGTCAGCCTTCAAATAGCTCTAACTGAACGGCTAAATGTCAAGATGCATACTGTTCATACCCTTGAAATATGGCTCCTGCTCATTCCAGTTGACTAGTAAATGGACATTATAGCTGACAACCTGTAATGGTATGATCAATTGATGTTCCACATCATAGCTCTCACGCATCTCACTGATCTCACTGATCTCACGCATCTCACTGATCTCACTGATCTCACTGAAGTTGGTAGTTTCATTAAATATAAATTTCTCTATTCTATCTCATGGAGTTTGATAATTGTACATTGGATATTACATACAGATGTAATAGTAATTGTGTATTCTGTTTTACATGAAATAGAATAAAAACAGAAAAAAACTTTTCAGAAATTATAAAAACGTTAATTTTATTAAGGAAAAAATGATTAACTGTAGTTAGTTTAAGTTGATGAGAACCCACACTACATCATGATTTAGTAAAAATAATATATTATACGAAGAGGCTTTGATATACAAAAATACATTTAGTTTCAAATTGAAGCAAATTTGGCAATAAAAAATACTTGCTTCAATTAATAGAAAATGGTCTAAATATTTTTACTATATCCTTACATTGAAGCAATTATGATATTCATGATAAAATAACAAATAGAAAATGAAGTTATTTAGAAATAATTTCTGGACTTTCCAATCTTTCACTATTAAAAAATGACTACAACTTCAGCTATTGAATAAATTTTACTGTATTTGAAGGTAATTTTCATGATGTAATTGATACATTAATTTTGATATCTTCAAAATATAAAAACATAGACTTCTTTAATCTGCACTTTGATAAGAAATTTATCAATAATACAGATAAAGATAAAATAAATGAATTAATAAAAACCATATCAGCATATATCGCGGATGTTGATTTTAAATTAAAAGTATTCAATCTTCCAATTTGCTATGCTACTTGATTTGAATATTTACTTGAATGAGACTATAACAAAATCAGGTATTGAGATATATATCCAGATTTTTTAGATCAAGATTTGAAACAGAGAATATATAAAAATGAATGCGAAGAATGTTTATATAAAAATAAATGTTATTGATTTTATAAATAAATAGTTAAAATAAAGACATATTTTATAAATAAAATTTATGAATAAAAAAATAGTTTCTTTTATATTAATTTTAGTAATATTGTTTTTTGCAATAAATTACATTAATAGATCCAATACGTGAAATAATAGCAATTCATGAATAAGTACAAGATCCAATACGTGAAATAATAGCAATTCATGAATAAGTACAAGATCCAATACGTGAAATAATAGCAATTCATGAGCAATTATTATTGACAATAAAAATAAAAAAATTATCAAGAGCAAGGAAGAAGTTTTAGATATAACTTTTTCATGAAAATACGTTAGCTGGAAATACGATGAAAAAAAATCTAATTGAACCTTTAGTCAAGAAGATTATAAGAAATTCTGTAAAACTGCAAAGAATAATATATTCTGTAATAATATCGAAAATTGATTTTATTATGATAATTTTTACCCCGAATGTAAAGCAATTGAAAAGAATAGTATCAAGAGTTGTTATTTATCATCAAATACAATAATAAAAGAACAATGTATAATAAATTATTATATAAATAAAGTCTCAAAAGATGTAAATTCAAATACTTGTGACATATTTAAAAAAGAATTAAAAAATTCCAAACAAATATCTCCTAAATATGATAATTATACTTTTTGTATTTGATTATCAAATGCTACAAATAGCTATAGAAAATGATGAAATAAAAAGGAAGTTGAAGACTTTCTTATTAAATTTTTTGGTAATCCAGAGTGAGCAAAATTCATATTTGAGTGAATTATGAGCAAAAATGCATTTTTTTGTAATAAAAATATAGGTATAAAAGATAAAATAGAATGTCTAATATATATAAATAAACTAGAATGTGATAAATTAAAAGACGTTCCTTATATATATGCCTTATTAAATTGAACTAGCTATTTTTCATCATATAAAAGCACAGGTATGACTAAAAAATAATTAAAAAAAGATGATTGGAAAGAATCTTGAGCTTTTAATTAGCAGCAAATGTAATATGAGTTGTTATTTTTGTGATTCAAGAAACATAGAACAGCAAAGTACAAAAAATCTCTTATCAATATTGACTATTGCATATAAAAAATGATGTACAATCTTAACTTTAACATGATGAGAACCAACGCTAAACAAAGATTTGTTTTTAATAATAAAATTTGCTAAAAAGATTTGATATAAAAAAATAACTTTGCAGTCTAATTTAATTTTAGCTAATTCAGTTGATTTTTTCTTGTCCTTGTATAAGAGTTGAGTTACAAATATTTGGTTTCCTTTTTTTTGAAATGATAAATCAAGTTTTAATATAATAACAAAATCTGAAAAATATGCAGACTACAAAGAAAATCTTGATATACTTTTTTCATTGAAATTATTTGATATCAGAGCTGATATAATGTTAATTCCTGAAAGTATTAATTATATAAAGGAATATTCTGAAATTCTTATAAATAAATGAGTGAATGAAATATTTTATATCAACCCATTTTCTTGAGTTAATATTGAATTAAAAAATAATGTTTACAATTATTCAAATATTCTCAAAACTTATTTACTTAAATCAAGTTTTAAGAATTTCCGTATTTTAGGTTGGCCAACATGTTATTTTAAGTGACTTGAAGAACATGTATATGAATACACAGACAATGACATTTTATTTGAATGAAAGTTTATATGATTGAATGAGGTTAAAAACAATCATTTTTCAAAAATAAGCAAATGTGATAAGTGTATTTATATTGATTCTTGTTTTTGATTTGATAAAAAAATTCTAAATGAAAATTTGTTAGTATTTCCTGAATATTAATATGGATAAAACAAAAAAAGTTGTAGATATTTTCTTGTGATTTGAATGTAATCAGAAATGTATTTTCTGTTTTCAGGAAAAAGAAAAAAATAATTTATTCAAAGCAGATTTGCCAAATGTCTTAAAAGCCTTGATTAAATGAAGGAATTTATGAATTAAGACTGTCAATATTTCCTGATGAGAGGCTACTATTTATCCTGAATTAGAGCAGATTTTAAGACTGACAAAAAAATTTGGATATACAGATGTAAGATTATATACAAATTGAATTAAGCTTTCTGATTATAATTATACTAAGAAAATAATACCATATGTTAACGAAATTGTAATATCTATTCATTGACCAAACTCAGAAATACATGATCAAAATACTCTGGTTCCATGAAGTTTTAATAAAACAATTAAATGAGTTCATAATATAAGAAAAATGGGTAGCAATGTAAGGATAATAAATAATTTTGTTATCAACATAACTAATTTTAAATATATTGATACTCATATAGAAAAAATGTTGGGCGAATGATTTGATAGGGTAGATATTCTCGGCATTATCCCAAATACTTATGCTACAAAAGATATATATGTAAAAATTGAAATCATAAAAAGTATATTGGTGGCAGCTATTAATAAATATAAGGAAAAAATTCAGATTTGTCATATACAGCCATGTTATTTTAAATGATATGAGAAAAATGTATCAGAATGTGATGATAATAAGAATTTTATTTCCAATAATAATTCTGAATTAGGTAAATGGCTTGAAGATGTTAATATGAACAAAAAATACAATGAAGATTGTAATACTTGCGCATATATGAATAATTGTAAATGATTTCGGAATATATAATCTATGAAAAGAGCAATATTAAAAATATCTTATGATTGTGACAATAAATGTATTTTTTGTCATGCAGAAGATTACAAAAAAATCAAAAATGTACATGAGAAGATTATTTTTCATAAGATAAATAATATCAAAGATAATTATCCTGGTATAAACCAGATTCTTTTTTCTTGATGAGAGCCAACAATAAATAGAAATATATTAAAATATATTGATTTTTCAAAAAAACTCTGATTCAAGGTATGACTTATAACAAATTGAAGTCAACTTAACAATATATTTTATCAAAAAAATATTGAATCTTGAATCCTTGATTATATATACTTGTCACTACATTGACCAAACTCTGAAATACATAATAAGATAGCCTGAAATGATAAAAGTTTCCAAAGTGTAGATAAATTTCTGAAATCTACATCAAAATACAAAAATCTGGAGCTTGTAATCAATTGTGTCGTGAATAGATTTAATATAGATTCTCTAGAACATATAGTTGAATATATATCAAAATATAATCATATCAAAATTATCAAATTTTCATTATTGGAACCAAAATGAAGTTGAATGTCTAATATTGAGAAAATATATGTACCTGTTGATTTGGTTGCAAAAAAAATACAATCATTGGTTATAAAAAATAAAACATTGAATATATATTGGGATTGATTGCCTTTGTGTGTGATGGATTGATTACTTGATAGGATATCAAATCTAAAAACCGAGAATATTGAATATATGAGTGAAACATTTGAGTCAAAAATTTATGAAACCGATTTTTCTAAAAGGCAATATTCATTAAAATGTAATAATTGTTGTAAAAAAGAAATATGTCCATGAATATATAAAGGTTACATAGACATTTACTGAGATTATTATTTAAGACCGTACAAGTGCTAAAATCAAACTCTTTTGTATTTGAATTAAAAAAAGTAATAGAAAATGACCTGGATTGTGTAATTACAATACCTACTTTTTATAATATTTTAAATAATCAAAGAGTATTGTTTCTTAAAGTAAAATGACAAATATTTCTATATATTTCTAATACGAAAGATTTTAATGATGAGGAGATATCTTTAATAAGGAAGAAAAATCAGATATACATAAATACAAAATCCAAAAAGATATCGACAGATTTTTTGTCTGATTATAAAAAAATCAAGTTATCTACAAAATGTGATATTTGCAAAGACAAGAATTGTCTATGAATATATGAGATTGATAAGAAAAATTATTTCCTCAAGTCAGAAACTCAGGTAAGAGACATTCTTAGTAAAATAGCTTCATGAAAGATTTTGGATATTTGATGTTGAAATACACTATATCCGGATATTATGAAAAATGTTGATATAAAATATCTATGAATTGATACAAATCCTATTCTAGATTCAGATTTTAATATAATTAAAGGTAATTTTGAAGTATTTGAATTTAATGAAAAATTTGATATTATCCTATCATTTAGAAGCATAAATCATTTTGAGGATACTGAAAAATTTTTTGAAAAGATATATTCATTGATAGATGATTGATGAAAAATATTTATCATAGAAAATGAAGCATTCTGAGAATTAAAAACTCATGATAATATTTTTGAGGCTATGCCAAACATAGATTACGAACATCACCACAATTACAATCTTGATGATATAATGCCATATGTTTTTAAATATAATCTAAAGGTTCTATCTAAGCAAAGTGTTACTGCAGATACCTGAAATCAATGGTTCATAATTTTAGAGAAATAAATGAAAATTCTAGCTATAAATCCTCGCTTGATAATATCGAAAGATTTTAATGATTATCCTTTTTTTGTTAATCTTAATCTTTATCATGCAATCAATTATATAAGAGCTTTAGATGAATGAAATGTACATTTGGATATAATTGATGCATTTGCAGATAATGATTCATGAGTAAAACAATATGAACAAAATAAATTTTTGCTTTGAAATTCAGAAAAAAAACAAATTTTATCAAATAAATCTAAGTATGACTACATTATAATAAATGTATCACCATTTTTGTTTTATAATTTAAACAATATTGAGTTATTGAATAACCTGATAATATCTTATAAAGACAAAGATATAAAGATAATATTGTTCAATGGCTATATATGAAGCTCATGCTATATTGAATTCTCAGAAGATGATATTATAAAAAAGTGAATTAAATTCGACTATCTAATTAATTGAAAACCCGAAAAACTTCTCGAGATTATATATCCTGACAAAATACATACTGAATATAGAATCGATTTTTCATACAGAAATATCGAAAGAGATATAAATATAAATAACTATATTAGTTTCCTTAAAAATGCTTCAGATTTCTGATTAATGTCATTTTATTCATCTAGTTTAAAATCTTTACCTTATATTACATCAATCGGCTGTATTTTTAATTGTTCATTTTGTACAAGCAACAATAAAAATATCAAATGATTCACTCCTTTTGGTATTGATAACATAAAAAAAGATATAGATTATCTGATTGATAAGTATTGAATCGAGAGAATTATAATATTGGATAGCTTATTTAATTCTAATAAATCAAGAACAAAGGATATACTTAATTATCTGCTCTCAAAGAATATAAAAATCTCTATACCTAATTGAGTCAGACTTGATTTACTTGATGAAGAAATAATCTCACTTTTAGCATGATTGACGGATAATTTGTCAGTATCAATAGAGCATTGAGACGAGCATTTTTTGAATACTGTCATATGAAAAAAAATAACCTTTAACCAGATTGAAGAATGTTGCAAGCTATCAAAAAAATACAATATAAAATTGTATGCACATTTTATAATCTGATTTCCAGAAGAAGACAAGAGTTTAATAAATAAGACTCTTGAATATGCATATAGACTTTATATAAAGTACTGAATTACTCCACTTTTACAATATTTAATACCAATTCCTTGAACTAATTATCAAAAAAATATTTGAGAGAGTTCTTTATTTAATCATTTGGAAGCCTTTCAATGAATTCCCTCAATTCAAAATGATCATTTTTCAAAAGATGATTTAAAGATTTTTATGGATAATTTTTTATTGAAAATATCAAATTCAAATCACCAAAAGATTATTATAAATATAACATATTTATGTAATAATAATTGTGAATTCTGTGCAATATGAAATAGGATAAAAAAAGATCAAGAATTTATCTTAATAATAAAGAAACTTATCTTTCATAGAAAGAAGTGAGTCAAATTACTTGATATAGACTGATGAGAGCCAACACTTTATAAGAATCTGGACAAGATTATAAAATACGCAAAAAAGCTTTGATATTTTATAAATCTTACTTCCAATTGAAGGAATTTTTCAAATTATGAATATCTTGAGAATATTGTATCAATTTGAATAGATAACATACTAGTTTCTTTACACTCAAATGACAAAAATATCCACGACAGCATTACAAATGTGAAATGAAGTTATAATGAGACAATCCAAGGCATTTGGAATATAAAAAAATTGCAAAAAGATTATAAATTCACATACTGAGTAAATATGACTTTATGCAAGAAAAATCAGGATAATATAAATGAATATCTTGATTTTTTGGGTAATATTGAGCCATGAGTACTTAATATTCAATTTCCAACACCATTTTGAAATTATGTGATAGATGATTTTGATATAGAGAAGGCTGCTTCAAATCTAAAGCAAATGCTTGGGAATTTGAGCTATGATATAAATATAGTAAATTTACCTTTCTGCTATATGTCTTGATTTGAGAAATTTATTGTCTGAGACATTTGAAAAAATAATAGAAAAATGATATTTATATGACAAGAGGAAGAGAATTTGGCTAGATATTTATCTACAAAAAGAGAATATAAAGAAGTATGCAATGATTGCCTTTACAAGATAATATGCGATTGATTTTATGAATAAAATTTCATGTGATATACAACATAAGGTTAATATGATAAACATATCATGAGATATATTGAGTTGACATAAGAAAGCAAATTCTTATTGATTATATTGTATAAAGTCATATTTTGAAAAATTTAGCATATATGCTAATGATATTTTTTTGGATATCTTGGAATATTCAATTGTTGATAAGACAGAATTAATAATTGAAGATTTAAAAAATAATAATAGTGTTTGTTTTGCATTTACATGCTTTATGCGGAATTACGATATTGTTATAGATATTTCTAAAAAAATTAAAGAATTATTTCCATTGTCAATAATAATATTATGATGACCAGAAGCAACAGTGTTTTCAGATAAAATATTAAAAAATAATTTACAAATAGATTTTATTGTAAGAAATGAATGAGAGCAAACCTTTCTTGAACTAATAGAATTCTTAATTTTTTGAAGAGGTAATTTGACTAGTATTGAATGAATTAGTTATAGAAAATCCAAAAAAGTATATGTGAATCGTAATAGGGAATTACTAGATTTATCAATATGTCCTTCACCATATTGAGATAGTTACATACGTAGGTCAGATTTTATTGATAGTATGCCAATTATACTAGAAACAAGTAGATGATGTCCATATAAATGCAAATATTGTTCATTCTCGTTATGATTTAATAAAGTTAGATATATTTCTTTGGATAGGGTAGAATTTGAATTAAAATATATTCTTTGATCCAATGTAAATAGTTTATGGATTTTTGATTCACATTTTAATATCAATCTGGATAGATCAAAAAAAATATTCGAACTAATTATTAAATATAATTTAAATACAAAAATAAAGATATTTATATACCCAACAAATTTAGACTCAGAGTTTATTGATTTAATGAAATTGGCAAATGTTCAAGAAGTTGAAATCTGAATTCAGACTTCTAAGACATCAACTCTAGAAAATATATGAAGAAATTATATAAATTATAAGAATTGAATTATTGAGAATAACATAAATTTGTTAATAGATAAATGAATTAGAGTAACTCTTCAGTTTATAATATGACTCCCTTGAGAAAATTATTCAGATATAAAAAACTCTTTAGATTGGGCATATAAATTAAGACCCTTTTGAATCCAGGTTTTTACTTTAATGGTTATTCCCTGAACAATATTATATAGTGAGCATTCTAAATATGGGATTTTTTTTAATAAAAAACAACCTTATGAGGCTTTTAAAACAAAGCACCTATCTAAAAAACAATTTAGTGATGCAGCAAACCTTTGAGATTCTATTGATTATATATATAATAGATGATTTCTTAAAAAAACATTCATATTTATAAATGGAAAATTTAACATTTTATTTTCTGATTTATTAGTTTCATGGATTGAATTTAAAAAATTGTACCTAAAAAAACAATTATATTTAAAACAAGAAAAACTTGATTTAGTAAGTATGGCTAAATTATTTTTAGATTTTTTAATAAAAAAAGAAAATATTCTTTTAAAATGAGATGATTATATACTTTTAACAAGAATGCTATTATATGACTGTAGTATATATCTTAATAACATTTGATTAGTAAATAGAAATAATTTATTTTGATTTAAAGTAGGGAATGATTATTGATGAAAGAGACTTAATAAAATTATTAATTATCAATTCATTTTCTTTTTAGTTTTCAAAGATGCCAATGATAAAATTATAATTTGAGTAGAAAGAAGATTAAAAGTTTATAAGAATCATTTTTTTCTTTACAGGAAATATTTATCAAATAGCCTTAATAAAGATATTTTGATGGAGATTGATAAAATTTTATCAATCCAAAACATTATTTAGTATATTTTTTATTTCATTTAAATTAATAAAAAGATATATTCCAATATTTTTTCCTTCAAAAGAAATTGAATTTAAGATATAATCTCAATATTTATCAAATA
>Ga0172367_10008752_pt1 | contig 11259 bp, 9 predicted proteins | sample Lak10m_FD_114542 | JGI IMG/M metagenome (GOLD analysis project Ga0172367, IMG submission 114542) | Freshwater microbial communities from Kabuno Bay, South-Kivu, Congo - kab_022012_10m | ecosystem: Environmental > Aquatic > Freshwater > Lake | place: Democratic Republic of the Congo: South-Kivu...
CATTTTAATTCTTTTAAAAATGCCTTAACACGTATGATTCCTGTTGTAGCATATATAATAGCCCAATTTATATTCCACATATCTTTTAAAAATGCTTTGGCTCTAGATTTTTCATTGTTTGATTCCCAACCATCCAGGTCACCGTGATGATGCCATGCCAGCCCATCAAACCATGTGAATCTATTGATTCCGGTAGTAGCTATCATTATTGTATCAGACTCTGGATTAAAATTAAACGTAAGGTGATCTCTTAATAGTCTGTCAGAAATGTATTGATTACAAACTCCGTGTAGACCCATGTTATAGTATTCATCGTAGTTGATACCTATAATATCTGCCCAAGTAGGATAATTCCAATTTGTATAACTACAACCATAAGCAAAGAATCTACGCATCTAACCATCCTAACATTTTAATATGATCATATAGTTTATCTGCCAATCTGTTACTCCCTAATTGACTGAAGTGACAATGATCTTCTTCAGACAAATTGTTCTCATAAATCCTGTTAGACTCATCTATAAAACTATATTTTAGATAAGGCTCAATTAGATGATTATGTTTAGGTCCTATTCGAGTGGTTTTTAGAAATATAGCTCTGATATTCTGCTGCTTCAACATATTCTGAAACATAAAATTATTGGCGTCAAACTGCTCAAAAGAAAAATCTATATTTAAAAAATAAGTTTCATAATCTTTAAAGAATTTTCGTTCAGGAATTGTAGGTTGCCAATCATAGGCTTGATGCTTGTATCTAATAATAATTCCACTGTCATAAGAATCATCTGCTATCTTATGTTCAAAGTTCCTTTTAACATCTCCAAACATACTCCAAAATTCATTTCTCGTAGTTTCAGTATATTGAATAATAAGAATATCTTTGTCTGTAAGAAATTCATTTTTTATATAAAGAGAAAGTTTCCTCCACATGCGATAATTACTGCCACAGCCAGCTCCCTCATGGATATATTCATATCCTAACTTATTGCCTAGTAACTCTCCATAGGTTTGCTTTATATGAACATAATCACTTACACTACATCCAGCCACGCAGAGCTTACTCATTTTCTTTTCCCTACAGGTTTTTCAAATTCTGTATTAAAAACATTATCGCCAAGTTTTTGTATATCTATAAACTCAATTGTCTTATCAATCTTGATATCACGATACCAATCTGCTAAAATTTTGGGAAAGGTTTTTTCAAAGTTTTTACCTCTTCGGCTATCATATTGAGAATAAAAACTTTTGAAGTCGTGCCAGAGTTTTTCCTGTTCTTCCGTGGCCCTGCGGTGAGGTTTTTTTACAACTTCTAAATAATCTAAAAGCCTTTGTATTTGAGCTCGCTCCCCTTGCACAAGAAGTGAATTTTCCTTATGTTGGTTAAACCATGTTTTCAATTGGTTGTAGCAATAATATCTAATATCATCTGGTAGATTAAGTGGACTCATAAAACTTGGCCATCGTAGTATATTAAGATCAATATGTGGTCTATGATGGCCATACTTAGATTTAAGTTCTAACATATCATTCATAAAATCTGTAATGCTAAACAATGATATAGAAGTAATTGTCATCATAATAGTTACAGCACGGAATTTAGCATTCTCAATAAACTCAACTAGATTTTTGCGCCATACTTTGTAACTTAGACCGTCTCTAATATACTCTGCATGTTCACCATAGGCTTCATTACTAGTATAAAGATCAAACAACCTTATATCAACATCATGCGTGAGCTGAATAAGTTTTTTCAGTATATCGTTTTTCATACCAAGATTAGAATTCACTGCCAATGCCATATGCGGTAAACTTTGAGTTTGGATAATTTCCATGAGTTTCCAAAAATTATCGCTCATAACAGGTTCACCACCGGTAAATCTAAGTTCTTGCAAATCTAAACTTAGACTTGGCCACCACTGGAAAAAGGCCTCTACATAGGGGTTATCTTTATTAAACTTTCCGTAAGGTTCTGCCCACTTTCCATCATGTTGATAAGCACCACCGCCATCGCTTTTGAAATATTGGTAAGCTCCGTAATTTTTAATATCTTTAGCCCAGGTTGTCGAATATCCGGCATTACAATACGAACATGCAAAATTACAAATTCTGTCAAAACTTAATTCTAAGGTTTTTAGGTTAACATCCTTTTTCCACGACTGTTTACCTAATTTCTTTATATCTTCTATTTTATAAATTTGACTTTTAAATACTCTATCACTTATATTATCTCGTTTAATATCTTCAATCTTCCAACAGTATTCGCACTCAGTCGGTCTTTCTCCTTCCAGCATTTTTTTACGTTGTTGTTTTTTATGATCTGTATTGTGTATAGCGGAGGGATTTTTTTCTAATTGCTTTTGATCAATTTGATGCGGTAACGGTAAATGGCAACTATGGGTATAACCGTGACCTAGATGTATACTAGCATTATACCATTTAGCGGCACAGAAACTAGGGCTGATAGAATCAAGAATTTCTTTTTTAAATTGTAATAGATGATTGTCCATTGAAAAAGTTAAATACCAATATAACTATTTAGCGATATCTATTATAAAAAGACTTAAGTTCAGGAAAGGTGTGTAGAAAATTGGTTCCACGTCTTTTATCGTGTTCCTTAACAAATCTTATAAGATTAAATCTATGAAAGTCTTTATCAAGTTTTTTATATGTCATAGATTCTTTACAAACAACGTAGATTCTCTCCATCTTTTTTATTTCATGATCGAAAAAACCTTTACCGCATAAGGGAGGCCAATAGGTTTGTTGTAGATTGGCATACATCCAGGTTACTGTATCTTCTATTTCTGAAAGCCACTCATCGGGCATTATCCAAGGAGCCATAAATTCTGGCCATCTAAGATAAGGGATATCAATTGATACTGTATGGGGACGCTGGGGTTGTATTGTATACTTGCTTTTTAATATTAGTAGGTCTTCTAAAAGCGCCTTGAAGCTAGTGATACTCAGTATATTGTAAGTAGACATAATCCCTAAACGACTATTGGGTATCTCAAGTATAATAGATTCGCAGTTTTTTAACCACTTCTTATAATCTAGGCCAAATCTAATATACTCAGCTCTAGCTCCATAGGCTTCGCAGCTCGAATACATCTTAAAATCTTTTACACTGCCTTTATCCTGTATGACCTGCATTTTACTGATAAATTCCTGCACAACCTTATCAGGTACTCCTAGGTTACTATTGATGGACAAACTTAACTGTGGTTGAGGATTTTCAATAAGATAGTCTAATAATTGAAATGTATTTTTGTTTAGTAGAGGCTCACCACCTGTGATTCTAAAAACTGTAAGTGACTTTACAAGGTCAGGCCACCATTGCCAAAAAGCTTCTACATAAGGATTGTAATCTTTGTGCGGAATAGGTATCCTGTCATTTTGCTTTAACCAGTCAAGCCCATTGTAATCAAGATCCTTGAGTTTGTAGGGCCCGTAGTTTTTAATTTCTTCCATCCATTTAGAACTTATATCAGGACTGCAATAGCTACATTTAAAATTACACACACTGCCAAAATTTACTTCCATAGAACCAGGTGTAGTATTAAATTCCCAACCCTGTTGAACTATTTTATCAATGGTTCCGGAGGCCCAACTATTACTACTCTTAACAATTCTATCACTATAAGAAGTCACTGTTGAATTAAGGCTACTGTCTTCTACTCTCCAACAATAATCACACTCTGTAGGACGACTTCCCTCAAGCATTAATTTACGCTGATGTTTTTTAAAATTTGTATTATGAATAGCTGTAGGATTTATTTTAATTTCGTCTAAAGGAATCTTGTGGGTAGTAGGATGATGACAACTATGCGTCATCCCTGTGTCTAAATGGACAGTGACCTGTTTCCATTTAGCTATACAAAAACTAGGACTCACAGAATCGAGATTATCTTTAATTGATTGATATTTTTTATTGATATCGTCATCTATCATTAATCAAGCATCCTCTTAAGTTCTGGGAATACTTTAGCAAAGTCCTCTTCTCTAACTTTATCTAAAGAGGTAATTTCGTAGTTAAATTGTTTTTTATGTTGTTCAAATATGTCTGCTGATTCTGCCCAATTAATAGGTTGATAAAATAAGTTAAGAGTATGCTCGTCTACATTGGCTAACTTTAACCTATGGATAAGTCTTCGTAAATTTTCTGTTCCCTCAGCTTTTAGATCTTTAGGGAGGGCTTGAGATGTAAAAAATACAGGCGAGGTCATATTGAATGCACTGAATGCAAAGCGTAATAATTTTTCTATTTTAATAAAATCATTTTTAAACATATAATCATAAAATTCTGCAAGAGTCATATAATTAAACACGCTGACCACAGTGTTAAAATTTAAAACAACATTGTCACTAGATTTTAACTTTTTTAAATTAGATTCAATAAGTCCCCAATCAGTTCCATGCCTGATATATTCAGCCCTTTTCCCGAAATGGTCTATACTAGCACCCACTTCAACAGGATTTTTAAAATAGGACCAAAGATCTAATAAATCTTTGTTTTTGTATTTTAGAGAACTTACATTACTATTATACATTAATTTTACATCAGTTCTACCTGTTCTTATCAGCTCTTCTAAAATCACATAATGGTCTTCTGTGATAAATGGCTCACCGCCTGCAAAATAGGCCATTTCAAAATTATCAATATGATCCATTATGTCTGGCAACAAACTATCGCTTTTAATTTTATAGATTTTAAACTTATCTAATCCACGTTTTTTATTTTCTTGTTCCCAACTTGAACTGAAGGTAGGATGACAGGTTCTACATTTGAAATTACATATGTTACTAAATCTCATATCGAAGTAAACCATCTTGAAATTATTGATAGTTCCATCTTCATCGGTGTTCTCTAGAACACTAGGTAATTTAGATCTAAATCTTTTATTGAATAATTGTCTGAACGATCCTATTTTTTGGTCTTCGTGCCTGTAACAGGTTTCGCATGCCGGATTTTTCCTTCCATGCATCATGTCTAATCTAAGATTTTTCATGTGATCAGAATTGATGAGTTTTTCAATCGGCTCCCTAATAGTTCCAACCTTAACTGTTGATATACAACAAGGATGCACTTCACCTATAGGATTAGAATATATATGAATCCAAGGAGACATGCAGAAAGTCTTACTGTTTTCTATATCAATTAATTTAACTGAGTCAAACTTTTTCTTTAACCAATCATTATCGTTTATTTTTAATAATTGTCTTGCATTATTTTTGTTTTGATTCCAATATTCAATGCCATCCTCAATTCCTCGCACTGCATATTCTGACCATCTAACTTCCTTATTCTCTACCCATTTGTCTAGAAAAGTCGTGTTCTTGTACCTGCACAACTTGACACTTTCTCGAAATGCACTTTTCCAGGTAGAAAATTCGTCTTCATTAAACAAACTGATACAACTAACCTTATCAATAACCTTGATGTTCTTTGAAACTGCCAAAGTCAGGTCTAACTTAGACCAAGTCTTCATAGATAATAGTTTATGTTTAGAAAAAAGTTTAACACCTCCAAACCCGTAATCTAGTTTATTATAAGGATTTTTAGCTTTCCAAATATAGGTACAATCTCTATCAAAAACTGCAGAATCGAATTTAAATTCCCAACTATCAAGCAGCCAAGCATCGCCATCTACAACAAAAAATAATTCTGTAGAAGCAATCGCAGCCGCAGCCTTATGCGCTTCAAATATACCCTTTACACCATGCACACGTTTAGCCCAAGGTGCTTTTGCTAATAATCGAAACCAATTTTTTTCTGCACAAGGTTCATTGTAACTAATAAAAATCACATCTAACTGCTTAGGCACATCTGGTTTAACAAAACCCATATCTCGTAGTTCTAATGGTTCTCTATCTATTGGTAATATCTTATATGCCCAAACTTTATCCTTGATAGGGACAAACTTTGGTTCTATATACCAAACAAGTTCACAACGACTCTCGTAAGGATCTGGTTTATATTTTTTGTATTCACTATTTTCAAAATTAAATTGCCTATTAAGACTTGAGTTACGCAGCCATTTCAATTTTGGTAACTCAATTTCTATAGTTTCATATTTCTTTTTTGGGGTCCATCCTGCAGGAAAAAATTTAGCAAGCCATTCGTTATTATAGGTGAACACAAGACATTTCATCTGCTCATGTATTTCTTCAATAAAGTAGAAGGGCTTGGTATCCGAAGCATAAGGATTCATTACGATTATATCTTGATCTTCGGGTCCAGCAGCACGCAATGCCATATCATATTCGCTGGCATTACCATTCCATTCTATAGATTTGACAATTTTTGGGTCTAGTACAAAGATATGATCGAGCATAAGATTAATTATCTTAGCTATGAAATGTTTTTTATAATCCTGGTATTGTAACTAAAGATGTAGCAGTCGTCCAAGTGTTAACATATCCAGAAAATCCTCTAAATATTCGAGTTCTTGTTTCGTTATATGGAGCCTTGACTGTACCTGTACTAGGGCTTGAATCGATAGGGTATTGCGGTAAATTTGTGTATCTTGTTCCAGTATCAGCTTCACTATAATAATGAAATGCCCTTGTTAGATTTTTCAAAGTATCGTCAAAATCTTGATCACCAGATAATTCTCTTAAGCTGTTAATTGCCAGTGTTAAATTTCCATTGCCGTCATCTATAAGGCTAAACATACTGCCTTTACTTGATCCGTTTCCGAAATAGTCACCATAGTTCAGGTTATCTGTTGTCTTTACTTTATAGATAAATTCTCCGTCTGCATCTTTCGCCCCTAAGTTAAGCATCTGTACAGTTCCAGACCCTAAATTTTTCACTTGATATACTTCTGCCCAATGAGCAAATGGATAATCCTGTGTGCCCGAACCTATTCCTAAATTAGCAATATCTAGTAAAACACTGCCACCTTGATCATATATTGGGGTACCATCACCTCCTAGACCTACTCCAACTGTTATGACCTTTTCATTATTCTGACGATCATAACTAATTCCTATAACACTATTTGCAGTTGCAATAGGACTTAACCAATCAACCAAATGTAAATAGGTGGCTGTGTTAATATTAACAGTGGCCGTATTAACTATATCTTTAGATATTCCATTAACATAAACAGTTAGTGTCTGAACATAGGTACCGGTAACATTGGCCACAATATCTGGATCGAAACGAACTTTTACATGTCCAAGTTGATTTTTTATACTTGTATCAATAATTTGCCATCCGCCACTGTGAACTGCCGTAGCACTGATATTTTCTATCAGTAGTCCAAATTCTAAACTTTTATCGTTAGGAGCGATAAGGAATGTCTGCTCTATAGGTTGTCCTATTTCTACAATGCCCTGATTAATACCTTGTGGAACATATTCCCAATCAAATCCGTATCCTACACTTTGTCTTGTAGATAGTCTTACAATACCTTCGTCGTTATTAGAACCTATTGTTATACTATTATTGAATTCACCTAATTGCTCTGACCCCTTGTAGCTTAAGTCGATGTATTTAGAACTACCAGGTTCAATTGTTGTTGAAATACTTCCCCAACCCGGTCCATAGGTAATTCTAGGAATTGCCGATTCAGCAGTGAATAAAAAACTGGTAATGGTAAGAGCAGCATTACCGTTATTATAAAAATAAACAGTTTGAATGTCGCTATATTGACCCGGAAAGCAAACAAAAGGCGTCAAGGTCGTAACACTCAACAATTTACTATCAGCGATAATGAAATCTGTAGAACTGCTTTGAAAGTCGAAAATAGTTTGAAAGTAAGTTCTAGGTCCTATAATTGTACCTGTTGAATTAACAAACCCAAAGGTAGAGGTAATAGTAACATTGATAGCGCTCATAATAACTATTTAACCAGTAAGGTTGAATTAAATATACCCTTTTTACCCAATCTGATTTTCTGGTTTTTCAATTGAGCAATATTATCTCTTATCGAGTATATCTCATCGTTTGAAGTAGCTAAAAAAATCTTTTCTTTATATAATTCACGTAATTTTTCAGTTTCTATGAGGACATAATCATGATTTTGCCGTTGAAATCTTATTTCTCTGCAGACTTCATCTAGGTCCCAACCCAATGTCTGTGCCATAGACTCTATAAGATCGCCCTCTCCTGCTATAGCTTGTTGATACTTAATCTCTCTTAATTCTTTACCAGATAGACAAGTAGGTTGAATATCTTTTCTAAGATAATTAATGACATCTGTTAAAAATTGTAAAGTCTTGTCTTTATTGTGTTCTAGCAGAGATTTTTTATATGTATCAACCTGTCCTAGATCTAAACTAAGACTATCACCTTGAAGCTTCCAATCCCAACAATTACTCAGCTCCATACCCATAGGCAGAGGCCTAAGCCATTCTCTAATATAAACATGTTCATTAACTGTTAGCCTAGCATTGGCATCATCAGTAAAATAAATTACTCTATTGCAGGCTATATCTAATACTAATCTTGTCATATCAACCTTTCATATACATAAAGCCCTTTATCGACACTATGTAGGGCTAAAATTTTATCATTAAAATTAGGAGGGCAATTTATCCTAAAAGGAAACCAAGATTGTTGTAACTTTTCACCCGATATAGCATCTAATATGACCGAATAACCGTTTTCACAACAGATAAACAATTCATCCTTGTTAATACTAATGTTATAAAGGCCAGGGCCTCTTAGTTTTCTAGCCCAAATTTGATTACCCGTCTTATCATATGCTAGACAAAAATGATCTTGATTTATAATATAAATTAACCCTGAGGGGTGTGAAGGCAAGAATTGATGTAGAGTCTGAGTTCCGCAGGTACGATGCCATATAAATCTGCCCTTAGGATCAAGTGCATAGAGATGCCCGTCTTCTGTGCATACAAAGAGCGAATCTTCTATGACTGCAGGTCTACCCTTGACTATACCTACATACACACTCCAATTTAGACGTCCGTTAGTTATTGAATATATCTTACCGTCATTACTACCGCAAATAACCTGAGATTGAAAAAGAGTTGGGCTAGCCGGTATCACATCCTTAGTAGGAAACCTCCAAAGTATTTGACCTGTGATCGTATCTAAAGCTAGAATATCACCTCTCTTTTTATGCAATCCCCCTTCGGTGCCTATATAAAGCATACGCTGATATATATAAGGGGTACTATGTAGATACATGTCTAATTGAGTTTTCCATATTACTTGACCTGTATAAAGATCTAGCTTATACAGAAAGCCATCATAGCACGAAATATAAACAGCATGATCATCTATAATAGGTCGAGCCGAGATACCCTTTTCCTGAAAAGGGTGGGGACCTTGCCACTGCCATATAATCTCACCACTGTCTATATTATGACAGTAAACTTCATGTCTATCATTGGCAAAAATAATTAGATCATTTATAATCATAGGAGGGCTTTTAAGATAATAGCTCCATTGATTGTAGGCCAAGTTGCGCCAAAGCAAGCGTCCTTCAACAGGACTAGACTTAGGGTCTATACGAGTAATACCAAAATCATGTCTAGTGTATATACGATATACAGGAAGTCCTGCAACTTCTAATCTACGTGTTCCATAAGGATTCCAGAAATCGAACAAAATTGCTAGTCCTAATAGGTCTAAGTCCAGCCTTTCTTCTTTTATGATATTAAGAAATTTATTAAATGTGCGGCCAGTGTTAAAAGCATCGTCAATATAAAAAGCTCTGCTATGTGGTTTTACACTCGGACCTTCTATTCTGCGCTGTCTATTTCTAGGCTTTTTGGCATCCCTTACGATTAGAGTATTGAGCTGATAATTATCCTCTTCTGCGGCTATCTGGACTGCGCATAGTAAGTTGACTGCTCCTAGTCCTGTGCCTATTATAACCTGCGGTTGGAATTCTCTTATCTTTTCCCATAAGAGTTGCCCTGCTATTTTAAGGTATCCAGATTGTTGTAGGGCTTGCCTAGTATCTAGGAAAAAGCCGTATCGACGCTGCTCTACCTGATCACCAAATATAATACCATGATTAAGAATATGATTACGTAAAAGTAGCCAGTTGTTCATACCTTACTTATGAACTATTAGGATATGTCGTAGAAAATCAATTCTTGTTGGGTAAATTGATCTTCAAGTCCAGTTAGACTTGTTCCTGCTGTACTACCTTGAGGACCCTGCGCTGGAGGTACATATCCTCCACCTGAGCCGCCGCCACCTGTACCTGAACCACCTGTAACAGAACTTCCTCCAGATGTGGCGCCAGTCTGCCCAACTACTAGAGTGATATTAGATCTAAGTTCTATTCCGTTGTTCCCTTTCACTATAATAGATCCTGTGCGTGTCCCATTACCACCAAATAGATAATTATAGCCAACTGTAAAGGTCACGCTGCTGCCTGTTGAGATTATAGTACTGGTTGTAAATAAAGGTTCTGAAAATATGCTAGCTGATCCTAGATGAGTTAAATCTGCAATGTGCTCTATGCCAGAGGGTGTGTTAAAGGTGATACTTCTAATACGGGCATTACCTCCACCGTTGTTACGTATTACAAAATTTTGAGTATATTGTTTGGCTATAGGCGCACCGCCATCAAAATAGCCCTCTCCTGCTGCACCACCTGATCCCGGAGCACCTGAACCTGAGCCCAGGCTTTCTGTGGTTACTCCATCAGTTTCTGTAGTATCGCCGAAACCTGTTTCGGCTGCATCAGCTGCATCAGCTGCATCAGCTGCATCATCGCTTGAAGCTCCTGCTGCTCCTGCATCGCCAGTACCTTCTGCACCTTCTGCGTCACCACCATCGGAACCTTCAGAGGGAGAAAAAGGACTTCCGCCCCCAGGATAAAAAGGGCTAGGAGGTGTAGGAAAAAAAGGATAGGTCATACTATATTAAAGTTAGTGGTAATAGTAGCTGTAGTACTTGTTGTCCCGTTGTTGGCATATACTATAATAGTACCGTTATAGGTTCCTGCTGTGGTAGTATTGTTAAAATGATCTACAGAAAAAGTCTTAGATGCTCCTGTAGCAATAGTGGTATTTGTTAAAAAGTTTGTTGTAGTGAACGCAGTTGCTCCGCCTGTAAAGCCACTTAGGTTAGCACTATGAGTAACTTGCGGTGGTGAATTAAACTGAAATTGTGTAACAGTAAGAGTAACTGCGCCATTATTAACTAGGGTAAAAGTTTGTGCTGCCACGATATTGATCCTATAATTCTAAATATTTATACGTAGGTACTGGTCGTCCAGTATGAGCCTAATGGTGTTGCCAGGTTATAGGTCACTGTGCTTGTGTCCG
>Ga0172367_10008754_pt1 | contig 11259 bp, 11 predicted proteins | sample Lak10m_FD_114542 | JGI IMG/M metagenome (GOLD analysis project Ga0172367, IMG submission 114542) | Freshwater microbial communities from Kabuno Bay, South-Kivu, Congo - kab_022012_10m | ecosystem: Environmental > Aquatic > Freshwater > Lake | place: Democratic Republic of the Congo: South-Kivu...
ATCCGGCCGCGCCATTTCTCAGCCGCCAAAATTCTTTTAACGGCGATGATATAAGCCGCTTGGCGCAAAGTAATACTTTTATTCTTTTCCAAATACTTATCATAAACTCGCGTCCAATTAGTCTGCATTTTTTTCGTCAATAAACTACGCAGATATTCTTCATCTAAAATCTGCCCGGTCCGATTTTGCGCCCATTCAAAATAACTAACGATAACGCCGCCGGAATTTGCGAGAATATCGGGAACTATGATTTTATTATTCTGCGCCAAAATCTGATCAGCTTCATACGAAATCGGCCCGTTAGCTAGCTCCACAATATAATTCGCCTGAATATTTTGAGCATTATCTTTAGTGATCTGATTTTCTAAAGCCGCTAAAACCAAAACATCGGTTTTTAATTCTAGTAGCTCGGAATTAGTAATTTTCTGTCCGAGCGCATAATCACCAACGGCCCGGCCGCTATTTTTCCAAACTGTTAATTCGGAGATATTCAAACCGTCTTCATTATATATTCCCCCTCGACTATCAGAAACAGCAATAATCTTATATCCATCGTGAAATAATTTCTCAGTCATAAATAGACCAGCATTACCAAACCCCTGGATAACGATCTTAACGTCCTGCCGTTCCGGTAGAAACTTAGCCATCATTTCTTTAATAACCAAGTAACCGCCTTGAGCGGTCGCGTCGCCGCGCAGCGCTATACCGCCCAATTCAACGGGTTTACCGGTAATCATCCCCGGTTCATGATGACCGACTCTTTTTTCAAACTCATCAAGCATCCAGGACATAATTTGGCCATTAGTATACACGTCTGGCGCCGGCACGTCTTTATCCTGGCCGAGATCCCCATAAAATTGTCCAATATACGCCCGACTAATCGCCTCTAATTCTTTCTGATCGCTCTCTTTCGGATTAAATCTTACTCCGCCTTTAGCGCCGCCGTAGGGGATATCCGCCAAAGAGTTTTTAAGAGCCATCCAAAAAGCCAAAGACTTTACTTCGTCCTCGCAGACGTCCGGATGAAATCTTATTCCGCCCTTACCCGGACCGAGTGCTTCGCTGTAACGTATGCGCCAGGCCGGATATTTTTTCCCATTCACGTCTAATTCCGCGTAATTTGATTTAACCGGCGCCAACAAAGCTTTCATTTCTTCGGTGCTTATTCCCTCTAAGGCCTGCACCTCTTTTAACCGCTCTAAATTATCATTAAAAATACTCATAAATTTAATTAGCTAAATTATTATAGCCAGGCCGCTAATTCTCCTTTCAGAGTTTCCTTATTTCTTAACCCGATGAATTCGCCGACGACTTTTCCACCCTTGAATAATTTCATATTAGGAATGCTCTGAATCTGATATTCAATCGCTAAGTCTTGGTTACTGCTATCTTCCGTATTTACTTTAGCAATCTTCATTTTACCTACCATCTCGACTGACAGTTCGTCTAAAATCGGCGCCATCATCCGACAAGGCATGCACCAAGGTGCCCAAAAATCAACCAAAACAGGTAAATCGCTATTCAAGACTTCGGCCGAAAAATTTTCTTTTTTCAATTCTAGAACATTAGACATAAATTTATTATTTTTTTATTATTTATTATTTATTATTTATTATTTCTTTAAATATTTTTTCTATCTTATCTTTGCCGACTTTATGTGGTCCAACCAAACAGCGATCAAATTCCTCGCCCACTACTTTTTCCATTAAAGACGACATCGCGCAGCGAGCGGCTTTCATTTGAATAAGCAAAGAAAAACAATCCCGTTCTTTAGCCGCTAACATTTTTTTGGCGCCCTCTAACTGCCCAATTATATTATTAATGCGTTGTTCGATAGTTTTCATATCGCTATTATACCACACCCCTATAGGGTGTCAAGAAAAATAAAAAATAGAGAATACGTCTCTATTTTTAATATATTTTTATTTTAATATTAGCCAATAATTAAACTTATCTCGTTTAAACATCTCTACTTTCAATCCGGCCTTAATAGCTAAACCGCGCAGCTCTCTGCCAGTAAAAGCATGGTAATAACGCGAGCTAATTTCTTTCCCCTGAGCATCCTTCCAGGGAAAAACCAAATCTCCGAAATCCATCCGGCCCGGATAGCCGAACCCGAATAAACCAGCCAACCAATCTTTTAAGATCAGCCAAAGAAATCTCTTTCGCCCATTAGTCGCCAGCCAAAGACGCCAGGCGCTGATTATTATCCGACCCCCAGGCTCTAATTCATTTTTTAATTCTTGTAATGCTTTGACTCGTAAACTAGAGCTGGGAATATGCGGCAAAACTGCCAAACAAAATATATAATCGAAATTGCCTGTAACAGTCGCCTGTAAATTTAGAATGTCGCCAACAAGAAATTTGTTCCCAGGATAGTTTATCTGACACAGCTTAATCAATTCTTCACTACTGTCTACCCCCAAATAGTTAACATCTCGATCTGATAAAGTCTCTAATAGACGTCCGCTACCACAACCAACGTCTAAAACCCTGCTGCTTTTTATATCCGCCGTCAAAGTTTTAATTTCCGGCCAAATCTCTTTCCGACGGGTCGCGGCAAAACTCAGCGCAATCGTATTGTAGTTATTTTTAACCAAATCTAGTAATTGTTGTGCCACGGCTTGTTGCATAATTATCCCAAATATTCTTTCGATCGGTAATCCGCTTGACCCCGATCCTTATTTCTCTTTAACCGCAAACAGCTATCACATTTGCCGCAAGGCTCAGCCTCTAAGTCGCCAAAATATTTTAAGATATATTCCTGACGACAGCCCAAACTATAAACATAGTTCTCCATTTCGTCGAGTTTCTCATAAGCCCGAGCCGCCTTAGCCTTAAGAGCTTTAAAATCGAGATTCAGATCTTCCGCTTCCACAATCTTAAGCAGCTTTATTTCCGTGCCGCGAAACGGCGGTCGATATTCGACAAAACCCTGCTCAGCTAATTTTTTTACTGTCCGCAAAAGAGAATCTTTCTTAACTTGTAACACGATAGCCACTTCCTCCGGATTAAAATCCCAGCCGACGGCCAGTTCGCCGTGATATTTTTTTTCTAATTTATCTATAATTTCTAATTGACTCTTGGCTCGCTTACCGATAGACGCGACTATCTCCGACCATTCCTTGTTTACCTTCAAAAAGGAATTAGAGTTTTTTTCATTAGGTCGCGTAATATAGCCGTCCTTCTCTAATATTTTCAAAGCGGTCCCGATTGTCATTTCCGGTACGGAGTCGGACAAATTCTGTGCTATCTCGGCATAAGTCACGAGTATCGAAGAATTAGGGTCGATTTCTAACCCGACGCGACGAACTAAAAAGTCATAAATCTCAAGGATTATTTCCGGACTAGGATTATCACCTTTAATAAAGAATTCTCGCAAATAACGATCCTGCTGATGATAAAATAGAAGACAAAAACTAGGTTGCCCGTCGCGACCGGCGCGGCCTGCCTCCTGATAGTAGGCCTCGATTGTGCCCGGCAAGTCATGATGAATAACAAAACGGAGATCCTTTTTATTTATCCCTAAGCCGAAGGCGTTAGTAGCCACAACAACTGAAGCTTGGCCCTTCATAAATTGCTCTTGGACCCAATTACGACTATCGGCATCCATACCGGCATGATAACCGACCGCTTTAATACCGTTATCAGTCAGTACTTCAAGGATCTCATCGGCCTTAGCTCTGGTGCCGACATAAATAATACCTGACCCCATTTCAGTATTAGTCGTTAATAGATTAAGAATATTTTCTACTTTCTGGCCATTAGCCGTCGGGACAACGGCAAACTGTAAATTCGGACGCGCAAAACCTGTTAACACGGTTTCAACGTCTTTCAGGCCCAATTGTTTAGCAATATCGTCGCGCACTTCCGGCGTAGCGGTTGCCGTCAGAGCTACAACAGTCGGAGATCCGACAAATCTGATCGCTTCTTTCAGGCGCAAGTAGCTCGGCCTAAAATCATGACCCCACTGACTAATACAATGCGCCTCGTCAATCGCAAATAAAGAAACTTTGATTTGTTTTAGCCCGGTTAAAAAATTCTGATTGTAAAAACGCTCCGGGGCGATATAAACTATCTTATAAGATCCCGTCTTGAGCTGTTGCAAGCGGCGTTCCGTCTCCAGCGGAGAAATAGAAGAATTAATAAAAGTCGCGGGGATACCTACTCTCTCCAAGGAATCGACCTGGTCTTTCATTAAAGCGATAAGAGGCGAAATAACGATAGTAATTCCCTCTAAAACCAGGGCTGGCAATTGATAGATAAGAGATTTGCCGCCACCGGTTGGCAAAACGACGACCGTATCATGCCCGGCTAAAATATTATCGATTGCTTTTTCCTGCCCAGGCAAAAAAGATTCATAGCCAAAATGAATCTTTAATAATTCTTGAAGTTGTTCTTTTCTCTTGGACATGGTTATTTATATCAATTTGCTCTAACCTTGACAAAAAATGGAAATAATTATATAGTAGCAACAATTAAACTAAAATAAACAAAAATTAAATATTCCGGAAAGGAGAAAAAATGAAACAAACAGTATATCTTATGGGATTTGTGGCAGTCCTTCTAATAGGATCTGCAATCTACGGCACTATCTCCGGATATGAACCGCTCAGTCTTATGACTAGATATATTATGGGTTCATTCTGGGCAGGAGTAGCTATATTTCTGCATAAAACATACTGCCGCCCCTCAAAGAATCCACAAAAGGCGCAATAAGCGCCACTTCAATGCCATTCTCATGAATGGCTTTTTTATTGACCGCGCCTCTTATAAATCTCCCAAACATTCTTAAACAGAAAAGCGATTGTCATCGGCCCGATCCCGCCGGGAACCGGAGTTATAAATCCGGCCTTATTCTTGACGCTCTCATAGTCGGCGTCTCCCAAAACCTGTTCACCGACTTTAGTTATCCCGATATCAATAATAACCGCGCCTGGTTTAATCATTTCAGCTTTTATATAGTTTGGTCTGCCTAAAGCGCTAACCAGCAAATCAGCCTGACCGGGATTATCTCTTAAACTAACACGCATCCCTTTAGACTCCAACATTTTTTTAACACTTAATCCAAAAATTTCCGAGTTATACAAAACACAAGCGGTCTTGCCCTCTGGAATAAAATTTATGTTCTCTAAACAGGCTTCAATTGAAGCTAGAACCGGAGACATAATATAACTAGGGCATTGAACATGGAATCCATCCACATCTTTTTCCGGTTTTATCGCCTCTATAATTAAATCTGTATTAAACCTGTCTGGCAGAGGCAACTGAACCAATACACCGTCAATTGAATCATCGACATTTAGGAAATTAATAATATCTAAAAGATCTTTATCCGACTCATCGCCTTCTAATTTATAGAGATGGGTATCAATACCGACTCTCTTCCCTTCTTTTTCTTTTAAAGAAACATAAAGCTTTGAATCTTCTCTTTCGCCCACTAAAATAATAGCCAAGTTTGGCCTTGGTCCCGCTAATTCAAAAATTTCTTGTGCGATTTGATCTTTTATTTTCTCGGCGATTGCCCGGCCTTCGATTTTTTTTACCATATTAACTGCTCTACCTTAAATATTATTTAGTCGGGATAGGAAATTTCTGACAAAGTTCTTTAACTCTATCTTTCAGCTCGTCCAGTTTAGCGTCATTATCTTTATTTTGCAAAGCCTCGTCAATATAAGAAGCGATTAGCTTCATCTCCGCCTCCTTCATGCCGCGAGTAGTAACGGCCGGCGTACCGACTCTAATACCGGAGGGATTCAATGGCGGATTAGGATCATTAGGTATAGTCGAGCGAGAAACTGAAATACCGATCTTCTCTAAAATCTTTTCTGCCTCCTTACCAACTAAACCCTTATTGTTTAAATTAATAACCATTAAATGATTATCCGTCCCGCCGGAAATTATCCGATAACCGCGTCCGTTAAATTCGGCGGCCAATACTTGAGCATTCTCTATTATTTGGCGACCATACTCTATAAATTCCGGTCTTAACGCCTCGCCGAAAGCCACGGCCTTAGCAGCCGTGATATGATCATGGGGACCGCCTTGCATTCCCGGAAAAACTGCGCTATTAACAGCCTTAGCAAATTTTTCCTTGCACATGATAATGGCGCCGCGCGGACCACGTAAAGTCTTATGTGTCGTTGTTGAAACTACATCAAAAATCGGAACTGGATTCTTTAATTGTTTAGCGGCAATGAGCCCGGCAATATGAGCAATATCAGCGAAAGTATAAGCGCCGATTTCATCGGCGATATCTTGGAATTTTTGCCAATCGATTTCTCGCGAATAGGCGCTAAACCCGGCTACTATCATCTTCGGTTTTTCCCGCAAAGCAATCTCGCGCACTGCGGCCATATCGATAATTCCCGTTACCGAGTCAACCCCATACTGAACAAAGTTATACAGACGGCCGGAAAAATTAACGCTATGGCCGTGTGATAAATGACCACCGTGATCTAATTTTAGGCCCAAAACCTTATCGCCGGGATTTAAAAAGGCCATATAGACAGCGGCGTTAGCCGGTGAACCTGATAAAGGCTGGACATTCACATGTTCGGCATCGAATAATTTCTTTGCCCGTTCGATAGCTAAGGTTTCAATATCATCAATATTGTAATTACCGCCGTAATAACGTTTCCCGCTATAGCCTTCGCTATATTTATTAGTTAATACTGTCGCCATAGCCTCTAAGACAGCCGGGCTAGCATAATTTTCTGAAGCGATTAATTCTATTTCTTCGTTCTGCCTCGCCTCTTCTTTCTCTATTATTTGCCAAACGGCCGGGTCTTGTTGTGATAAGTAATTGTATTTCATAGTTTAATCTTAGTTTAGTGGGGTCGTTTTGTCAAAACGATTATTATTTATTAAATCGCCGAAATAATGGGCCATACATATCTTCTTTAATGTCGATATGCAGCTCATTTTTTTTAACTCTATCAACATAATTTATCGGCGCATTGCTAATCAAAGCGAGCGGACAGCGCTCCCGACCTTCGCCCATACATAAAACGGCGGCGGCCGCTAAACTGTCGGCAACATCAACACGGGAAAAATGAAAAAGCCGGCCAAAAAGATCCGGCGTCTGGCGATAGTCTTTTAGTCCTCTGAGCCCGGCGTAGCCTAAGGCCACTCCGGTTACTCCCGCTCGTAGCGGCGCCGTCCGACTATCGGTAATAATGACCCCGAGACGGTTTAATCCGCAGCGTTTTTTAAAATACGTTCGAACCTCTCTGGCGGTTTTGAAGCTATCGCGCGGCAATAAAATAATTTGGCCGTTACCGTTACTCTCATCTATTCCAGCGCTCGCCATCACCATCCCGTCTTTAATCGTTAAAAAAACTAATTTAGTCGGCAAAGAAAACTCGCTTTCTGCTCGGATAATTTTTTCTTTACCAGCCCGATCAGTCTGCGGCCGGTAGCGCCCCTCCGCCAGAGCAACAATCTTAGAGGTAATCACTAAAATATCACCCTCTTTCAAACAACGGACATAACGCTCAATAAAAGTTAAAAGATTCTCCCGTGGCAAAAAAATTTTCGTCTTAATTGTTCTTATTTTCATAACGGAGCAAATAAATTCCCACATAAGACAGGGGGGTATAAATAAAACCCATCAAAACCTTATACAGCCACCAGGGCAAACTGATCAGCATTATCGTTTTAACCGAATAAACACCGCCGAAGGCAACAAACATAAAAATTAAGGTATCTAAAAGCTGCGACCAAAGATTTGATAAATTAGATTGAAGCCAAAAATTCTGACCGCCAAATTTCTTTTTGAAAAAAAAGAACGCGACTACGTCTTGATACTCGGCGATAAGATAAGCCAATAAAGAAGCGACGGACATCCTAAGCGAAACACTAAAAATTATCTTATAGCTGTCTTGGAATTTTAATCCGTCAGCCGACCAAGGAAGCGTTAAAGAAATAAAAGAATAAACCAGAAATAATAGGACGCTCAGAAATCCCGCCAGCACAAAATTCTTCGCCATCTGCCGGCCGTAAACTTGTCCGATAACATCAGTAGTTAAAAAGACAAACGGGAAAAAGAAAACTGCGACCGACAAATGCGTACCCGCAATAAACGGCATTATTTTTAGACCCAGAGTATTAGCGGCTAAAAGTGAAGTCAAATAAAGACTCAAGGCGATAACTATTTTAAGATCACTAGAACTAGATAACATAATTAAAGATTAGAAATTAAATAAAAAAACGCCCCTCAGGGCGTTTTATTTACAAAAAAAACTAACCCCGAGTCAAAAAGAAAGGCGAGACAGTTTAAATCCGGACCAAGTTTTTATATTTCTAGTAATCAACATAACTATTTAATTATAGTTTATCTGTCGTGAAAATACAAATTCGACATAGCCCAAGTAATCTGTTCAAAGACTTTTAACCATATATGTCTTTAACAACCGGTAACCGAGTTTCTCATAATACCCCCTAGCCCCAACCCCGGAAATAACGGCTAACCTTGAAGCCTGGTGTCTTCTAGAAATATCTTCAGCAATAATTAATAATTTTTTGCCTAGACCGCTGTGTTGAGTCTTTTTCAGGCCGCCGATAGACACTAACTCCCCGTAAACATGCAACTCGCGAATAATAGCTGGGGCAACCGGACTATTTTTGTCAATCCGCAAACGACAAAATCCATATAGCACCTTACCATCTGGGCTATCAACACTAATAAAATACTCCGTGCCACCGGCCGAAGAGTAATTTATAATATTTATCTGATGTGCTCCGATCGCCGCTTCTTTTACCTCCCGACAACGGATACAGCGGCATTCAACTCCGCGGTCTTTCATAATCTGCCGCAAATTAGTAATCTTATTACCCGCGACGATTGATTCACTCGGAATATCACGGATCAAGCGTATGATGCGAACATAGGTCGGGACAACCCCTTTACATTTAACGATGAGTGCCTGCAAGACTCGGTCGGAATACGGCCGATATTTTCCTTGCTTATACCAGCGATACAATAAACTCCCCTCGGTAACTACGGTCGGATAAAATTTAATCTGATCCGGTTGAAAACGAGAATCGGCAAACAGTTTTTTAAACGAAGCGAAGTCTTTGGCCGGCGTCGCGCCCGGTAGAGCCGGCATAAGATGATAGGTTATTTTGAAACCGTATTCTTTTAAAAGTTTTGTAGCCGCCGCTATCTCTTTGACGCCATGGCCGCGCTTATTTAAAGTTAAAATTTTATCATCAATAGCCTGAACTCCGATTTCGACACGCGTGCATCCTAGTTCTCTCATTTCTTTCAGCTCCTCCTCATCGATATAGTCCGGGCGCGTCTCTAAAGTCAGTACAATAATTTTATATTTAGACGACTCATTTTTCTTTTGTTCTTTCTTCAGAGCCGCACGGAGATAGGTTTCGCTTAAATTCTGACGATAAGGTGATTTAACTTTTGCAAAATTATCTTGAAAATGATCTCGACCGGCAAGCTCCTTCAAATGACGCGCAAATGATTCATAGTCATTAGCCGCTTTAAAACAGTTCAGGATATACCAATATTTATACCTGATCGGCAAATAACTCCAAGTGCCGCCAATGACGATTATTTCTATTTTGGTCGGCTCATGCCCGTTATTTTCTAATGATCTCAGACGCGCAACTACCTGTTTATAAGGATCATACCCACAACGAATAGCGCGCATTACTGCCGGCTCATTCGATAAATAGCTGGTCGGTACGTCTTTTTCGTGCGGACAATAAGCACAGGTGCCAGGACAGGGGTAGGACTTCGTGAGCACGGCGACCGGAGCAATCCCCGACATAGTACGCACCGTCCTTTTCCGTAGTATTTTTTCAAACGTTCTGCGAGGCTTAAGACTGGCAGAAATTAAAGAGCGGTATTCTCGTAAAATATCGGAATTAGGTATCGCCGCTAAAAGATATTTCTTGCAGATCAGGCGTTTGGCCGCCTCTAAATCTTCGCGACTATTAATGCTCTTATAGTGCTTTTCTAATAGTTCTTTTATTGCTTCTGTCATATATTTAGGCTATAATCAAGGTAGATATTTAACGATAATCATTTAATAATATAGCATTTTTTTTAATTAAACAATATTATGAAAACTAAAGTTTTCACGATTTTAGCCGCGCTGACTTTATGTCTTTGGCCTCTCGCCTCGCTTCACGCCGTCGGCGCTCGGGCGGGAAATTCTATTTATGTCGCCGAAGGAGAAATCATTGACGGCAATTTCTATGCTATCGGTGAAAATATCACTATCGACGGGACGATTAGCGGCGATTTAATCGCAATAGCGCAAACCATAACTGTTAACGGACGAGTCGAGGGGGACATAATTACTATCAGCCAAGATACAACCGTCAACGGATCGGTCGGAGGCAATATCCGCAGCGCCGGAAATTCTTCGACTATCAACGGCGCGGTCACTCGCAATGTTAACGTCTTTGGCAATAAGATTGTTTTCGGGCCGGACTCTCGAATCGGCTGGGATATATATCTTGTCGGCGCTAATACAGAAATGCGCGGGACAATCGATGGTAGTCTGAGCGGCCAAGCCGGCCAGGCTCTCATTACGGGGAAAATCGGAAAAAATGTAAATTTAAAATTGCCCAATAATGGCAGCGGTCAAAAATTAACTATTGTTTCCGGAGCGATAATAAACGGTGATGTGATTTATACGGCTAATAACGCCGCCAGCATCTCAGAAAAATCTAGTATTGCGGGAAAAGTTCAGCAAAAGATCGCCGCCACTTCGGAAACCAACGCCTTACTACTTTGGTTCTGGCGCAAACTATTTGCGATCTTTTCCGCTCTAGCTATCGGTTTAGTCCTAATCTTCGCCGGACGAAACATCAGTCTCAAAATTTTAAATAAAATATCGGATACTCCCTCCAAAATGCTACTACCGGGTCTAATTATTATGCTGATTTTACCTCCCATCGCCCTGATTCTGATCTTTACTTTAATCGGTATTCCACTGGCCCTGATCATCAGCGCCTGGTGGATAACAGCCACGTATATCGCAAAAATATACACCGCTATTTATGCCGGACAATTTATTTTAAAAAAAATTACTAAAAATAACGACCCCTCCTTGCTCTGGTCTCTAATCGTCGGAGTCATCGTCTGCTGGTTATTATTTACTGTTCCCTTCTTAGGCTGGATTATCGGCTTATTCGCTATTTGGCTGGGTCTGGGCGGCATCTGGTCTTATATGGCTAGCCAATTAGGAAAAATATAAATCAATCTAATATATGAAAATAAATCCTCAGATA
>Ga0172367_10008755_pt1 | contig 11259 bp, 9 predicted proteins | sample Lak10m_FD_114542 | JGI IMG/M metagenome (GOLD analysis project Ga0172367, IMG submission 114542) | Freshwater microbial communities from Kabuno Bay, South-Kivu, Congo - kab_022012_10m | ecosystem: Environmental > Aquatic > Freshwater > Lake | place: Democratic Republic of the Congo: South-Kivu...
GGATTCTCTTAAACAGGCTGGCCAGTTAAATCGGGTTCGCGCCTCTGTTACGGATAGCGGCGCGGTTGTTATTGGTCCTATGGACTATCAAATAGCACCAAACACTCCTGTGCAGCCTGCTTCAAATATTTGTCAGTGTTGGCAAACGCGTGATGCAAACTGGAATCCGATTCCTTGTACTAACGGTACTGCTCCTGAATACAGAAATGATGACGGTTCAACTGCAATCATCAATTTGCCGTTCAATTTCTGCTTGTACGGTCAAACTTGGAACCAGGTTTATATCAACAACAACGGAAATATTTCCTTCGGTGCACCATACGGCACATTTACAGCAACCGGATTTCCGAACGCCGCATTTACAATGGTAGCGCCTTTTTGGTCAGACGTGGATACACGTAACACGCTGTCGGGTTTGCCTTGGTACATTATCACCCCAACGCATTTGATTGTACAATGGGATAGCGTTGGATATTATGCGAACCACGTTGATAAACTGAACAGCTTTCAGGTGATTATTACAGACGGTTCTGATCCTATTGTATCCGGAGGTAACGTTTCATTTTGTTATCAGGACATGCAATGGACAACCGGGGACGCGTCCAGCGGTGTTAACGGTTTTAATGGATCTGACGCAATTGTCGGAGCGAATCTCGGAGATGGTGTAAACTACATTCAGTTTGGCGCATTCAATCAACCGGGCGGAACATATAACGGACCGCTTGCGGCAAATAGCGGTATCGATTGGTTGGATTACCAAACATTTATTTTCGATGCGTGCACGAATTCGAATAACATTCCGCCAACCGTTGCGGGTATTTCTGTTTGCGATACACTCACATTGTGCGAAGGTGATACATTGCCATTGAATATCACGTTCTTCTCTCCTGAGGGTGGACAGATTACAACCGTTACAATTGACACAACAGGAACAACTGGATATTTTCAAGTGGCCAACACGCCCGGCAATACTGTTTCATTAGGAGCATATTTCGTCGGATCTTCAGCAAATAGCGGATATAACAACATCACAATTATTGCCACTGATAACGGATCTCCAGCCGGTATAACTACAATTCCGATTGTAGTTCAGGTTTTAGCTGCACCGATTGTTACTGCTAGTAACGACACAACGATTTGCTCCGGCTCTCCAGTGAATTTAAGCTCTTCCGGCGCTGTAACATATACATGGTCGCCAGCAGCGGGATTGACCAACACAACAATTTCAAATCCTGTTGCAACACCAACTATCACCACTACGTATGTTGTAACCGGTTCGAATGGTACTTGCGATGCATCGGAAACAGTTGTCATCACTGTTCAGATTCCAACTGCTAATGCAGGTAACGATATTACAATCTGCGAAGGCGATGCAACTATACTGAACGCTTCCGGCGGTACCGCATATTCTTGGTCTCCGGCAACAGGACTTTCAAGTACGACTATTGCTACTCCGATCGCTTCACCGACAGTTACTACAACATATACCGTTACGGTTACTGATGGTTTAGGTTGTGTGGCAACTGATGTCATTACAGTTACAGTTAATCCAACACCATCGGCAGCGTTCGCGGTTGCACCGACAAGTAATTTTGTAGACAGCGTATTCGTATTCCTTGATGCATCAACCGGCGGATCACAGTGGATTTGGTTGTTTGGTGATGGTGATACATCATTCACACAAAACACAGCACACATTTATTCTACAGCAGGTATGTATAATGTTTGCCTGATTGTAGTTGGTGGAAACGGCTGTACCGACACTGTTTGCTCTACCGTGGAAGTGCTTCCGCAGGAAATTGAGGTACCGAATGTATTTACTCCTAATGGTGACGGTACGAATGATCTGTTGGTGTTTAAAAACCTGGAGTTCTTCCCGAATACTTCACTTCATGTATATGATCGTTGGGGAGCTTTAGTTTATGAGAGCGCCAACTACCTTAACGATTGGAACGGGAAAATGAGAGGAACCGGAGGTGATTGTACAGATGGTACTTACTACTTCGTACTCAACGGGCCGGGATTGAAAGCTCCTGTGACGGGGTTCGTATCGTTAATACGAGGGAAGTAAAATAATTACCCTTTGAAATTATCAGGGAACACGAGTACTGCTCGTGTTCCTTTTTTTTCTCCCTTATTGATCGCAAATGTTCCGTCAAGCTGTTCACTGAGCGAATGTATGATTGTCATACCCAATGTTTCTGCAGAGTGATTCGCGACAGCAGGATCAATTCCATGTCCATTGTCCTCAACGATAATCTGAATCTTGTTCGTTGATGTTTGATCTTTCGAAATCGTGATCGCAATTTTCGGATCAGTATGATCCCTGAATGCATGCTTATACACATTGGTAAGCAGTTCGTTCAGAATCAAACCGCACGGTATTGCTTTATTAAGATTTACCGTGACATCCTGAATATTAAAACTCACTGCAGGTTCAACACTAACAGAATTCCTGAATGTTGAACCGACATCTCGAACCAACTCTGTTACGTATGATTTAAGATCGATATTCTCCGGATTCATATTCGCGTAAAGCTTCTGATGAATCAGTGCCATTGCAGAAACGCGACTCGCGGATTCCCGTAAGGTTTCTTTGGCGATAACATTGGAGGTTGAATTCATCTGTAAATTCAGCAGACTGCGAATTACGGCGAGATTGTTCTTTACACGATGATGAATTTCTGCAACCAGAACTTCTTTCGCTTTCAATGTTTGCGCCAGTTCCTGCGCGACTTTTTCCTTTTCTGAAATTTTATCCTCCAGTAATTTATGACGGGAATAGTTCAACCATACTATGACGATTGTATTTACTGCAACCAGAAAAACAGAAGTGATTAAGTTGAACACAAAGGAAAAGTGTGCAGTGAGTCCGTCAAGTGCTGGCCCGAAAAGATGATCCGGTAATACAATCAGCAGCAGCAAGCTGAGAAACGTAAACGATGCCAGAATAATATTGTACCACGGGCGCTTGAATTCCATCAGCCATGCAACAGCGAAGAATTGCGGAAAGTAGAACAGGTAAGTAGCTGTTTCCATGCCCTGACTGTTCGTGAAAAAGAGAATGACAGCATTGGCAAGGAAAATCAAATATGCAGCTGCGAAATAAGACGACCAACGTATAAAAAGCGGTGTAATGCCGAATGCGAAAATCATCACGGCGTTTATGATCTGATAAACGGTCGGCTCATTGAAAAAAACGGAATCCAGAAACGACAATCCGAAAGTCAAAACTGCCAGCGCCGAAAATACGTTAAGCAACACAATACGTTTACGCTCACCTTCATCAGATTTGGGGTGAAGTCCGTATTGAACAAACTTCTGTAGATAAGACTTGATCTTATACATGCGGTACTTCCGGTTGTTTAATACATTTGACCCAGAATTCTTATGAAAGACAAGTTTCGGAATTTATTGTGGACATTACTACGATTCACGGGCTTTTCCGTTGTTTTCAGTATTGTTCTTGTGGTTGTACTCAGCGTCATTCCTGTGGCGTGGACACCGCTCATGTTTTTTCGTGAAATGGGTGATAAGATTCCTGATGAAACTCCGATTCGTCATTCCTGGATTTCTGCCAATGAAATTCCGCCGGCAATGGATTTGGCTGTTGTATGTACGGAAGATCAACGTTTTCTTTCGCACTATGGATTCGATTTTGAGCAGATTCAGGACGCGTTGGAGGAATCGGAAGAAGGCGGCAGATCACGCGGAGCAAGTACAATCTCTCAGCAAACCGCGAAGAATGTTTTTCTCTGGCCAACCAGTTCGTGGATACGTAAAGGTTTCGAAGTTTGGTTTACTGTGCTGATAGAAACGTTCTGGTCAAAAGAACGAATTCTTGAAGTGTATTTGAATTCCGTTGAATTCGGCCCGGGAGTTTACGGATGCGAAGCCGCGGCACATTATTTTTTCAATAAGCCCGCTGTAGGAATGTCATACACTGAATGCGCAAAACTTGCAGTGGTTTTACCGAATCCTTTGAAATACGATGCCGGTCATCCGGGCAAGTACGTGAATCGTAGAATGAATTGGGCATTGACGCAAATGAAAAATTACGGTTACGATATTGAATCAACACGCCCTGCTGCTGAAAAGGGAAAATCGACACCTAAGAAGAAAAAGAAAAAATGAAGTGCTTCATTCTTTCATTATTCTTGCTTGCATTGGCTTCCTGCTCCAGGTTTTATACGCCGCATTACCGTAAACTCAAACTTGTTCCGGCAACGGAGAATGCAATCTTTGCGAGCAATAACTCCAGTGAAGAGAATAAAGTTGCCATTGTTATAAATGATAATTCCGAGGTTAAGTGCATTAGTTCAGCAGACACAGTAATTGTCGTTGACAACATCACATCTCAGAGAAATCAGATTACTTATCGCATTTCCACGATTTCTGATGTTGACTCATCCGGTCAGGCAACAGCAATTTTGAAAGCTGCACAAATCAGCATTGACGAACCTTTACCGGTGCGCAGAGATTGGTCGGTACTGATTGCAATTTTATTGTTATTCGGTGGAATAAGTTTACTGCTTTGGTCAATTGCAATCTGCATCGCATTGCCTGCGCCATTCTGGGTTCGCTTGTTGATCGGAATCGGAGTGATTCCCCTTTCTGTTCGAATGATTTTGCTCGGAGTGCGTATTCTGATCAACCGCCGGAGAAATCCCGTGAACTATAAAGAGTCACAACATTAGTTGACACGAAGAATCAACAAACCATCGCGCACGGGCAACAGCAATGGTGTTACACGAGGATGTTTTGAAGCTTCAGCCGTAAACTTCATCAACGCTTTTGTTTCGTGATCATTGTCTTTCACAGGTTGTGCAACTTTTCCGCTCCACAAAACATTATCTGCAATAATTAATCCGCCCGGTTTCATTTTTTCAATGACAAGATTGAAATACTGCATGTAATTTCCTTTGTCCGCATCAATAAAAACAATATCCGGCACTTCATTGATTGTCGGAATTATTTCCAACGCATTGCCGGTGACGGCATTGATTTTTTCAGCAAACAAACTCATCGCAAAATATTTTTTAGCGATAACCATCGTTTCATCGTTAGTGTCGATGGTGGTTAGTTTGCCTTTGGGACTCAATCCTTCTGCCAGGCACAAAGCAGAATATCCCGTAAACGTTCCGATTTCCAGAATACAATCAGGTTGCTTGAGCTTGCTTAACAAACTTAACAACCGACCTTGCAAATGCCCTGAGAGCATTCGCGGCATTGTGGTTTTCAGATTTGTTTCGCGCACCAAATCATTTAAAAGTGCACTTTCATTTTCAGTGAATTGTGCTGCGTACGCTTCAATTTCTTTCGGAAGGAATTCCATGTTGTGTGCTTTAACCGGCTTCGGACGTAAAGAAAAACAATTCGCTTCGTATTTGAAGTGTGGAACATCGCTTTTCCGGATAATATTCTACCATCCGTCCCCGGGTTACAATTGTGTCTTTTACACAATGAAAAAACGTGATTTAAATCCCGAAGGAAACCCCGTGAAACATTGCTTGTTATCGCACTTATTAACGAACTGTTGTTTGTAATTACAATTTCATTGAATGGCTGCGTGCTTTGCGATTTTGGATTTTAGCGTTTATGATAGGTATCAGACATACTGCGATTTTTCTGTTCCTGCTGTTTTCCCCCGCAGTAGTATTGGCTGGTAGCCGCGATAAAGACAAGCAAAAGAAGGAAGATAAGCTTCTGGAAAGTGCTGAATATTATTACGGCGAGAAGAATTATATCCGTGCCGTTCCTTTTTATTCTGAATTGGTAAAACTGGATTCATTAAATCCGTTTTATCATTATCGCTTGGGAACTTGCTATCTCTACAAGAACGATGAGCGAGCGAAATCCGTAACGGAGTTGGAGAAAGCAAAAGCCATGGATCCTCAATTGGAGATGGTCGATTTTTATCTTGGCCGTGCTTACCATTTGAATTATCGTTTCGATGATGCAATAAAATCTTTTGAGATTGCATTGTCTGACCCTGATATTAAGCCGAAAGAGGCTCAGGACATTCGTCGTTACATTTCGTATTGCGAGAACGGAAAGAAACTGGTAAGAGATACCGTTGAGGTTGATATTGGTAATGTTGGCGCTGACGTAAATACAGATGCCGGTGAATATGTACCGGTAATCACCATCGATGAAAGTATGTTGATCTATACGTATCGTGGTGCGCGCAGTACCGGAGGTTTACAGGATCCGAAATTCCGTCCCGATACTACAGGAGAATATTATGAAGACATTATGATGACTCAGAAAGTGGGTGATCATTGGCTCGGACCTGAACCGATTGGCAGTCTGAATACGAATCAGCATGATGCAAGTATTGCGCTCTCGAACGACGGACAGATTCTTTTCATCTTTAAGAGTACAACTAAAGACGGTGGTGATATTTTTCAGAGCTCCTTAAAAGGGATGGAATGGAGTACTCCGGAACGTCTCGGTCCGAATATCAATACGAAGTATTGGGAAGGAAGTTGTTCGTTGTCCAGCGATGGTCAACTACTTTATTTTGCCAGCGACAGACCCGGCGGTTTGGGCGGACGTGATATTTATGTTTCGCGCAAACAATCTGACGGAACTTGGGGACCTGCACAGAATCTCGGTCCTGCTGTGAACACGCCATACAACGACGATGCACCGCATATTCACCCTGACGGAATTCACCTTTTCTTCAGTTCGGAAGGACATTCCTCAATGGGTGGTTACGATCTTTTCTACACCACAATGAAAGCCGGTGTTTGGGGTGAACCTATCAATCTCGGATTCCCGATCAACACGCCTGCAGATGAACGTTACTATGTGCTTTCTGCAGATGGTGGCACCGCGTATTATTCTTCAGATGATAAAGGCGGATTCGGACAGCAGGATTTGTACACCGTTACTCCGGGATTTCAAGGTGAGCCACCGATTCTTGCACTCGTTGTTGGTTTCATTACGCTTAATGGAAATCCGGTTGATGCAAACATCAATGTTACGGATTCATTAACGGGTAACAGTTACGGTCAGTTTCACTCGAATACAATGAGTGGTAAATATCTCGTTGCACTGAAACCGGGGAACACTTACAAAGTTGCAATAGAAGTGGAAGGTGCTCAAACCATGTTCGAATACGTGAATGTGAAAGGCATTGACACGTACGTTCAGGTTAACAAGGATTACATTTTTGTAAGTGATACAATGGCGCAGGGAACGCAGACGAATGTGCGGCGGATGGTTGCAGACTCCAATGATGTCCTTCAGAAAAAACTCGACGAGCAGATTAAAAGAATTAAAGAAGAACAGAATGATCAGGTGTACGAACAGCGTATGTATCAGCAAGTGTTGAAGAAACACGGATTTGATTACGATACAACTGTTAATTATATGGTTGAGCTTGGCATTTTTGAGAACCCTGCTGATTTTGATTCTACCAAGTTTGCTTCACTCGGCACAATGCAAAGAACTGTCACACCGGAAGGATACGTACGTTATTCTTACGGTCCGTTCAAAACACTGCTTGATGCTGAATTCTACAGAAGCCGGGCGAATACAAAAGATTCTTTGATCGCAACAACATCGGAGGTCGTGGCTATCCGCAACGGAAAACGCACAACAATTCCTTCAATGTACAGAACGGAATACCGTCGCAAAGGTTATGTGCCGCGTGAAGAAACCGCGGTTATCAAAGGAAGATCCGGTACTTTGAAAACCACAACTCCTGAATCTCAAGGTGTGGGTTATGATAAAATCGTTCAGGACAACGGAACGTTCCAGGCTGACGGTCTTACTTACAAACTTGAATTGGCCGCAGTAAAAGATTCTACGCAATTCAATCGTAAGTATTGGGAACAATACGGCCCGGTAGAGAAAAAGATTTATCCTGACGGAACGATTCGTTACACAATGGGGCCATGGAATACTTTGAAAGAAGCGGAAGATTTTAAAAAGTATCTGATGGCGAAAGACAGTGCCGCAGCAAGTTCCATTGTTACAATTTTCTACTTCGGTCAACGTAAAACCGTTCCTGAATTTTTCGCAGATGCACCTTGTAATGATTCTCCTGTTGATCTTTCGTGGTTCAAAGGAAAGACATTGCGTGATACCGCTGTCTATAATAAGTTCTTACGTACAACCGGCGGTTATTGCGGAACAGGATTGATTTATACTGTGCAGATCGGAGCCTATCGTCATCCGGAGAACTTCAAGTATCCGCAATTGAAAGAATTCGGTCCTGCGAAAATCATTGACTATCCTGATGGAATAACACGTTTCACGATGAAGGAATTCAAAACTATTCGTGAAGCCGAAGTCTTCAGACAGGAATGTATCCGTCGTGGCATTTTCGATGCGTGGATTACTGCAACCTACAAAGGTGAAAGAAAGACGCTGGAAGAATTGATTGATGCCAACTTCTTCGGTCACACCATTCAGTAATCACTGAATTACTTCGCAGCTTTTCTCGGGATCAGAACGAAATTCATCTGATTCGTTGCCTGATCAATTCTGAGAATCATTCTGAGATTTCTGTTATGCGTATCGATAAGCAAACACGTACCCAACGGAACATTCTTGCCGCAACTCATTTTGGGAAAATGCTGCTTTAGTTTGGCTAACGCATTGCTGATTTCAGTTTTACCGCTTACATAAACGAAAACGTAACCTAATTCATCGCTGCAGAATTCGTAATGCACCGCAGTGGCTTTAAATCCATTCAGATTCAGGTTCTCATCTGCTTTGTAATACAAATGACAACGCGTGTTCTTTACAAAAGCAGATGAGTCAGTGTATGAACTTGTACTGTCAATAATCAATCGGCGGTTTTGAAGCTTCTCCGCTTTCATGCCGAATGATACAGCCGGTAATCCGAGAAACTCAAGTGATTGTGCCGCGGCAGTGTTTACACAACCGGCAAGAATAAACAGAATCAGCGCGAGTCTCATTTTGTAAATGTACGATTGTTTTATCTGCGTATTCAAGCGATGCGTTGGTCTGTTGATTCTGAATAAGGATTCGGAATTGTGATTTCCATAATCCGATCCGGATTCTGCAGCTTAGTGAATCCGTATTTCTCGTACAACGTATGTGCATCACGTGTAGCGAGCATGAAACGTCGTAATCCTTTTAAATCAGTATGCTTCATGATGAATTCCATCAGCATTTTTCCTGCACCTTTTCCTTGTTCCTCCTGCGTAATGATTACATCACACAAATATCCGAACGTAGCGTAGTCGCTGATTACACGGGCAAAACCTATCTGTTTTTTCTCCTTGTAAATTCCAAAGCATAGCGAATGCGCAATGGATTTCTGAACCAGTTCAATCGGAATATTTTTCGCCCAATAACTATTGGACAATTCGAAATGAATAAATCCGATATCGAGTAAATCTTTATTGTCAGAAATGAAATATGGCATTCTTACGGATTGGAATTATTGACCAAAGCAACCTGAACGCCATTCGGACTCATCGCTACACGCGTAATGGAATTGATTCCGAATCCACTGAGGTCTGCAAACTGCAGCCATTCTGTACTCGTGCCGATTTTCCATGAATAAAGTTTTGAGCCGGAACCCATGATGAGAAAACCTCGTTTATCAATTGCGAAATCTTCCGAACCTTCTACACATGGAACAGGAGTGAAGTCTTCTGCTTTAACACCGTTTTTATCCACAGCTTTTATCCATCTTTTTCCTTCGCTGTCTTCCTGTGTGTAAAGCATTATTTTTCGCTTCTCGGTTTTATACATGCTCATGCAGCGTCCGATATCGTTGGTCACTATTTTCGTTGATTGCGATTTTACATCACAAACAACCATTGATACCGGTGTTGTCAGTTGGAAAAGGAAGACCGTATTTTCATCCAGCCACGCGTGATATCCAACAGCATAAACTTTCGGAAGTATTAATTTGGCTTTGCCGTTTACTTTGTGATACTGCCACAAACGTTGCGTGGAATCTTTTTCAACTACAACAGATGAAATGTACTTGTTACCGTACATGTAGGTGGGAGAATACTCACTTACTGAAGTTTGTGTAATTCTCGTAATCACTTTTCCATCTATGCTGTAACGGTAAATATCCGTTTGTCCGCTGTCACGTTCGGAAGTCCAGAGGAGATAAGAACCGTTTTCCGAGAAGGAAGGCTGACTGTCGTATCCTTTGTTATTGCTGATGTTGCGTCCTGCAATAATATTTTGCTTGCCTCCGTCGTAAGTGTAGTTGAATAACCACACATCGGTTCCTTGAGGTAAAGTGCTGAAACTTGTGAAAGCGGTTGCGCTGATTAATAATACAGCACAGATAATATATATTCTTGATTTCATTTTTAATTACATGTATTGTGCAAGATCACTATTCTTTCCGTCTTGAGCAAAATGATCGCGAATGCGTTCTATTTCAACGGCACTTTTATTCTGACTCAGTTTGAATTTTCCTTCAAGTTTGTCAATTTTTACTTTGAAAGCCAGAATCGCTTTTTTCATCGGATCCAGATACTTGTCAGAAAGTGCATCGAATTGTTTCTGATAAGAAGGCTCAAAAGATACAATCATGTTTTTCAGCATGATATCTTTTTCTTCTTCTCTGCACAATTGAATTTTGCCATGCGCATGAACCGCAATGTAATTCCAAGTGGGAACGTTTTGCTGCGAATCATACAGTGTTGGTGAAACATATCCATGCGGCCCGTTAAAAACCACTGTCACCTGCGTTTCGTTCCGGAGTGTTTTCCCGTGCGGATTTGCCATCGCCAAATGACTGCTCAAAAGGAGTGGATTTTCCGTTTCAACTGCAAATGGTAAATGTGTAATGTTTGGTAATTGCTCGCCATTGCTCACCAACAATCCGAACGCGTTCGCGCGTATAAACGAAATGAGTTCAGCTGTGTCCGTATTCCGGTAGTGTGAAGGGATATACATTCACCCCTAAAATAGTGAAAAGATAGGAATGCGAATGTGCGACCGGAATTATAGCGGTTATGCTTAAATTGCATAATGAAATATTTGCTGCTCGTTCTCAGTTTAGCATTTTGTTGCATTTCCTGCCGTAAGGAAGAGGACACGCAAGCGCCGACCGTAACGATTACTTCACCTGTTCAAGGGACGCAATGCAACGTACAGGATGTTCTTACCGTTACAATAGAGGTTTCGGATAATGCAGAACTGAGTCGTTTGGATTTGCAGTTGCTGAATAATGATATGGCGCCGGTACTACCTGTTTCTTCGCATAATGCAAGTGGTTCCGAACAAACGTTGAATATCGTTTATGCA
>Ga0172367_10008758_pt1 | contig 11256 bp, 6 predicted proteins | sample Lak10m_FD_114542 | JGI IMG/M metagenome (GOLD analysis project Ga0172367, IMG submission 114542) | Freshwater microbial communities from Kabuno Bay, South-Kivu, Congo - kab_022012_10m | ecosystem: Environmental > Aquatic > Freshwater > Lake | place: Democratic Republic of the Congo: South-Kivu...
ACTGGTGGAAGTAGAGGGTAAGTCGGTGGGGGTAATTGAGGTGCCGTCCGGCCCCAAAAAACCTTATGTGCTGTCGGGTGCCATTTTTGTTCGCATCGGACCCAATACGCAAAAGCTCACCACGGCTGAGCAAATGCGGGATTTTTTTCAGCAGGCAGATAAAATTTATTTTGACGAAGCGCCTTGCAATGAGTTTGTAGTTTCTTCCATGGTAGATACCTCGTTCTTACCTGTGTTTAAAGCGGAAGCTCAGCTTAGTGCCGGAGTTCCTGATGAACAATTGTTCACTAACTTGAAACTCTATACGAATGGACATAGTTTTAAAAATGGTGCTGCATTATTTTTTGGCATACAACCGGAAGCCATTTTAGAGAAAGCAATTGTTCGTTGTATTGCCTACCAAGGAGCTGATAAACGGTTCATCGCTGATGATAAACCATTTGGGGGTAATCTTTACAATCAATACCGCCAAGCTATGCAGTGGCTCAATGGCAAACTCAACGTCCGCTATGATATAGAGGGTCAAGGTGGCGGGCCTCGGAAAGAAATTTGGGAGATACCTGAAACTGTTTTTAAAGAAACGATTATCAACGCGCTATCGCATCGGGACTATTACGACAAAGGGTCGGTGATCTATATCGAAGTATTTGAAAATCGAGTAGAAATCAGTAATCCCGGTGGATTGGTGAGTGCCATTCCCGAATCGGAATTTGGTAAGCGAAGTCATTCCAGAAATCCACTCATTTTTGGCTTGTTTGCCCGTATGCATCTGGTTGAACAAGTAGGGTCGGGTATCGGACGAATAAGAGATTTAATGAAGGAGGCCCGTTTACCTGAGCCAGTATTTCAGAAAGAGGGCATTTTTAGTGTTACTCTTTATCGACCTGGAAATGCTTCGGAGCAAACTACCCAGAAAACTATCCAGAAAATGTCGGAGAAAGTGTCGGAGAAAATGTCGGAGAAAATGTCGGAGAAAATTCTTCGATTGATAAAAGAAAACAACTCCATCACTACGGACCGACTGGCGGCACTCTTGGAGAAATCAACGCGGACGATCGATAGACAAATTAAAACGCTTAAGCAAGAAGGCAAATTGAAAAGAATTGGCTCGGATAAAGGTGGCTATTGGGAAGTAATAAATAAGATGTCATGATCCATCGGTTTTCATCACGCATAAACAATCTGGGCGAAACCTTTTTTAAGAGTGCCCTGGAAAATGCAGTCAATTACGACCGCATAGCCGGTTATTTCAGCAGTTCCATCATTGAAATTGCCGGAGAATCCATTGAGAACCTGAGTGGTACGGTTCGCATTATTTGCACCTCACAACTGACGCTGGCTTCACCCTTTTTCATGCCATCCTGTTTGACGGCGTTCACCACTGTTTGACGTAAATCTAGGCTGTAGGGTTTAAGCATCGCCCCATGTCTCGGCAAATTCTTCACCCTATTATGTCTTACCAGCAATGGCTTTAGCTATAGTACTGGTTCGGGTACAAGACATTGTGGTAATTAACCATGATGCCCACCATTCAGCATGTCTTACACCTATTCGAGCCTTAATTGAACCCTATTCGATAAAGACAGACTCATCACTCTGTATATAGTGTTTTATTAGAAAATTTGTGATAGTATTACACTAGAAAAGAAATTCCAGCCATAGTAATCCTAAACAAGTAAGGACAAAAGTTGGTTGGGGGATTTCCCTACGACCCCTTTTAAATCTTTGCCTTTTACCACCAGCCCAACGACTAGTAGTTCTGGTCTATACTATAAAAGGTTCGTTAGTACAATTATTTTACTTCTGTCTGAATTGTATTGCCCATGCTTTCCCCCCGTCTCCACCCTGATACCATTGAAGCTGTGAAGCAGCAGGCTGACATTGTGGATGTGGTGTCTGAACATGTAGTCTTGCGCAAGCAAGGTAAGGACTACACGGGGTTATGTCCATTCCATGATGATAAATCTCCCAGTTTTTCCGTTAGCCCAGGGAAGCAGTTTTATTATTGTTTTAGTTGTGGTGCGGGTGGGAATGCAATTACATTCTTGATGGAACTGGGTAAGCAGTCATTTAGTGATGTAGTGTTAGATTTGGCAAGACGGCACCAAATCCCCGTCAAAACCTTAGAGCCAGCCCAACGTCAAGAGTTACAACGTCAGTTAACGGTTCGGGAACAACTATACGAAATTTTAGCCGTAGCAGCCCGTTTTTATCAACATGCCCTTTACCAACCCATGGGGCAACAAGCCTTATCTTATTTACACCGTCAACGACAGTTATCGGAAGCAGTAATCCAACAATTTCAACTGGGCTATGCCCCTCCGGCATGGGAAACCATTTATGGTTATTTGGTGAATCAAAAACAATATCCAGTTCAAATGGTTGAACAGGTGGGTTTACTAGTCCCTCGTGATCATGGAAGTGGGTATTATGATCGTTTTCGAGACCGGGTGATGATTCCTATCCAGGACATCCAAGGACGGGTAATTGGGTTTGGTGGTCGTATATTAGGAGAGGGGCAGCCCAAGTACCTCAATTCACCGGAGACAGAATTATTTGATAAAAGTAAGACCCTATTTGGATTGGATAAGGCTCGCACAGCCATTGCAAAACAAGACCAGGCAATTGTAGTAGAGGGTTATTTTGATGTAATTGCCCTCCATGCCGTTGGAGTCATGAATGTGGTGGGAGCATTGGGCACCGCCCTCAATATGGGGCAAGTCAAACAATTGCTGCGTTACACCGAATCTAAACAAATTTTACTTAACTTCGATGGGGATGGGGCTGGGGTTAAGGCAACGGAACGCGCTATTGATGGAGTGGCTGAATTAGCCTATCGGGGACAAATTCAATTACGGGTGTTGAATTTACCAGTAGCGAAGGATGCTGATGAATTTGTCCGAAATCAAGGGGTTTCTGCCTACAGGGCTTTGATCGAAGCATCTCCCCTATGGTTAGATTGGCAATTTGGGCAATTGCTGCTAGATTGTGACCTCACCCAGTCCGATCAATTCTGGCAAGTGGTGCAGGCAATGGTTAAATTGTTGGGGAATCTTCCCAATGCTACCCTGCGAACCCATTATATCCATCGCTGTGCAGAATTACTCAGTCGTGGAGATGGACGGCTTGCACTGCAACTAGAGGAAGATTTGCGTGCCCAAGTCCGCGGACATCGATGGCATGGGCGATCGCAAAAATGGCAAACCCCTCGGGATCGCACCCATTTGGAAGAATCAGAAGCCCAGCTTTTACAACTTTATATTCATCATTCCCACAGTCGTCAACCCATCCGTCAAGCCCTTGAAGAACGGGATTTAGTATTTAGCATTTCCCACCATCGCTTCCTATGGCAACAGATTCAAGCTTTAGAGCGCCACCACTCAGACATCAACCCTCAATTTATTCAAGACTTACAAAATCAACTCCATGAATTTCCTCAATGGCTTACCCAAGTGCGACCCTTCTTTAATTTAGACGAAAAGGGACAGTTGGATATTTGTCGGGCAATGTTACAAATTCGGGCGTTTACCGCCTGCATGGAGCAGGTTATCTGTGAAAAACGGTGCCGCCACTTTGGTAGTCTTTGGCAGCAATTAGATCTTGCATCCCAGCCAGAATTAGGAACCTATTATCAACAGCAAATCTATATTGAGAAACAACGTATTGCTGAATTAAACCGACAACGACAGGTGGTATTGGAGGAACTAATCGGGGTAGGGTGAACGTATCCAGTGTTATCATTTTACCATTCATTCCTCCACATCCCCTTTACTAAATACTGCCACAATATCCTTTGGTTCCAAGTAAGATGGATGATTCCACCCAGAACCACCCACGGTTCGGCGCCCCCCCCATGGTCCTGCCTCGTTGGAAATTAGCCGTTCTTTATGGGTAAGCTCCCCGTAGGTGTGGAGGGTATAGTCTAGGTTCCCCCATTCTGGATGGAGGGGGATAACCCCCAAAGTATACTGATTTCCTCCTAGGTGATGTTCACGTATGGTAATGGTTTCTGGGCGCAACACCATCGATGGAGAAATGTGGGACAGTGCCTGATAAAAAGAACGGGGGTCTAACCCATGTCCCCAACCCCGACTGTCACAAACTGCCACTGCCCCAGTGGCAGTGGGATAAAGGGAAATCCGATTCTGGGTCAATAAGTCATGGGCATCACTCAAGATTATTTGCCAATAGTGATCCGCCTCCCCCAGTGCCCCTGGCCAGGGGCACTCTCCGCGGGCGGCATCCATCAACCATTCCGTACTCCGCTGAAACGCTAATGCAGCCCACCGTTCCCGTTGTACCTGGGTCCAAGCTTTCCGGTCTAAGGGTAACCCCAACTCCCCGATGATTCCATCGGTACTAAGCTTCATTGCTGCAACAGCCTTAAATGCAAATTGTGAATAATCTTGTAAATCAGCGGGAACTAACAAATGATCACAATCCCAGGCAATTGCCCGTAGCCGATGGATTACTTCGGGAGTTAACCATTCAGGACCCAGTTGTAACCATGCCGCCGCCGAACAAGCGTCTGCATCCACCACGGTGGTTACCATGTAGAAATGGCTGGGTAAAGGTTGAGGATGGGGGATTTCATCGATTTGAATCGCCATACCCCCTGGACGATGGTGGTCAAAGTGTAAGTCCAAGGATCCGGCTTGCCAGCCAGGTACTGTCCCATCCACCATGACCAAGGGGCGATCCTTAGGCAGCCGACTTAGGTAGGTGGTTACCCAATAATCCACTACCATTGGTGGACTGTGTTTCATCGCTCATTCCTTAAGAGGAGAAGTTGCACCAATTGTAAGGCTGCATAAATAGCAGTGGCAACATAGGTCCAAGCAGCCGCATTGAGAACCTTCCGGGCACCTATATGTTCATCACCTTGTAAAATACCTAGCTGATCAATTAGCTTTAGGGCACGACTGGAGGCATCAAACTCCACGGGCAGGGTCACAAGGTGAAAAACGATGGCACCAGCAAACAATGCGATGCCAACATTGATGAACCAACCCCCTAAAGTACCCAGGAAACCAAAGAATAATCCCGCCATCACTAACAGTGGTCCAAAGTTAGCCCCAAGATTAGCGACGGGTACTAGGGATGAACGAAGATTCATCAACTGATAACGGCCCACATCTTGGAGTACGTGACCACATTCATGGGCAGCGATCGCGGCAGCAGCCAGGGATGGGGAAGAATAAACTGACTCCGATAAGCGAATTGCCTTGGCAAAAGGATCGTAATGATCCGTTAGTTCACCGGCAACTGGTTCAACTACAACATCATGGATACCGGAACGTCTTAGAATAGTCTGAGCCACTTCTGCTCCGGTCATCCCTAAACTGGAAGGAATTTTTGCAAATTTATCATAGGTAGCTTTTACTCTTTGTTGCGCCCAGAACATTAAGATCATGCCTGGAATCAAGTACAGGTAAGATGGATGAAAAATCATTGTTTCGTTCTCCGAATAATGAACAATTGAATGGTGAAAGACCATACCCAGCATCCGTGGTTTTAATTCACTTTCCGTCCGGGTTGGAAAGGGGCGGTCTTGAATGGTTCCTTCCTGCTACTGGGTTTTTTACCCTACAATTTTAAGTATGGGCTCATTTCCACTTCATTGGTAGTCGTGTTTTCACCACTACCATAACCGTTGATTCTCCCCCTCCCAGGGTTGGTGCTACCCTCGATGGATTGAATATCCATGGAGCCTTCGAGATCGTACAAGGCGCGATCGCGATACTGTTCATAACGCTGTTGTTTGTTCCGCAGACGTTGGGGTAAACCCGGCAAGATCCCAAAATTAGGCGGCATGGGCTGAAAATGTTTAGGGGATGCAGAACTAATAAAATTAAATAAAGCCCCCATCATCGTGGTGGATGGCAACGAAATAGGGGATAACCCTAGGGCTAATCGAGCAGCATTTGTTCCAGCCAGCCAGCCCCCGGCTACAGCAGCGGTATAACCCTCAGTTCCGGTTAACTGTCCAGCCGCCAGTAAGGTAGGGCATTGCTTAAATTGTAAGGTTGGAAATAACAATTCTGGAGCATTGAGAAACGTATTACGGTGCATCACCCCCATCCGGACAAATTCAGCTGACTCCAATCCAGGAATCATCCGAAAAACCCGTTGTTGTTCACCCCAACGTAAATTAGTTTGGAAACCCACCATATTCCATAGCTGACCACACCGGTCTTCCTGTCGCAGTTGTACCACTGCATAGGGGCGTTTACCTTGGTTTTCAGGGGATCGAAAATCTCCTTGACGGGCATCAAATAAACCCACTGGTTTTAAGGGACCATATCGCATGGTATCCTCCCCCCGTCTGGCTAACTCTTCAATGGGTAGACATGCTTCAAAAAATTTGGCACTCTCTCGTTCAAATTCTTTTAATTCAGCTTGTTCTGCCAAACATAAAGCCTGCCAAAACTGAAGATATTGTTCCCGGTTCAATGGGCAATTTAAGTAGGCAGCATCTCCACGATCGTACCGAGAAGCTAGGAAGGCAATATCCTGATTAATTGATTCACCGATGAGAATGGGACTGGCCGCATCAAAAAAACTCATATATGCCATGCCAGTAAATTCTTGCAGATGATTGGCAAGAACTTCACTGGTTAAGGGCCCGGTGGCTAAGACAACCACACCCTCTTCAGGAATCCTTAGGATTTCCTGTCGTCTCAGTTCAATCAATGGATGGGTGGCAAGGGTATGGGTCAGGTCTTGACTAAATAAAGCACGATCAACGGCTAAGGCTCCACCAGCTGGAACAGCATGATCATCGGCGGTTTGGATTACAATGGAACCTAGTCGTCGTAATTCGGTATGCAAAAGCCCAGTCGCCCGGTCGCTTGACTTAGCACCAAACGAATTACTACATACCAACTCAGCTAAATGGTTGGTATGGTGGGCGGGGGAGTGAACTAGGGGACGCATCTCGTAAAGGATAACCGGAACCCCCCGTTGGGCAATCTGCCAGGCAGCTTCAGTTCCCGCTAAACCTCCCCCAATGACATGGACTGGCGGGGTGGTAGGTTGCATATTCATGGGTCAATTATTCATCTAAAAATGACGGTACAGCATTGGTTATCCGTTAGAATTGGGTTGCATTTTCCCTTCAATTTCCCCTTCTGCTTGCAAGGCGATCGCCCTCAGTTCAGCTAAAGTAGCAGCAGCAGCGGTGGACCATAACCCCCGCTGGTGGGCTTCTAATAATCGTTCAGCCATATCCCTCAACGCCCATGGATTATGATGCTGAACAAAATTCTGCACCACCGGATCCAAGACGTATGCCTGGGAAACTCCCTCATACATATAGTCTAGAACACAATGGGTCGTTGCATCATAGGCAAACAAATAATCCACAGTTGCCGCCAATTCAAATGCCCCCTTGTAGCCATGACGCATTGCCCCTGCCAACCACTTGGGATTTATCACCCGGGAACGGTAAACTAGGGCAATTTCTTCCGTTAGACTACGAATACGGGGATATTCTGTACGGGAATGATCGCCAAAATAAATTGTAGGATTATCACCGGTAAGGGAACGTACCGCCACCGCCAACCCCCCTTGGAACTGGTAATAATCATCGGAATCTAGGAGGTCATGTTCGCGATTATCCTGGTTATGTAAAACAACCTGCATTTGTTGCAACCGTTGATTAAAAGCCAAGGGAGCCCCCTGACCATTGCCTGATTTTGTATACGCATAATGACTCCAATTCAAATAAGCCTGGGCTAAGTCTTGGTCACCCGTCCAGTTTTGGGACTCAATTAGACCTTGCAGCCCCGTACCATAAGCACCGGGCTTGGAACCAAAAATACGATAACGGGATAACTGTTCTGCCTCTATTAGGGGTATACCTTCAGCTTGCCATGAAGCCGTCTCTTGCTTTACCTTGGCAGCAAGGGGGTTTTGGGCTTCCGGTTCATCCAGTGCAGCCACCAAGTTGACAGCTTGGTCAAATAAATCAATTAAATTGGGAAATGCATCCCGAAAAAAACCGGAAATCCGCAATGTGACATCCACCCGTGGATAACTTAATGCCGAAAGGGGTAATGCCTCCACGTCAACCACCCGTCGAGAGGTGTCAGACCATACCGGGCGCACCCCCATCAATGCCAATGCTTCAGCAATATCATCGCCGCTAGTGCGCATAGTGGCAGTACCCCAGACAGATAACCCCAGAGTTCGTGGATATTCTCCATGCTCTTGGGTATACCGTTCAACCAGTGCCATCGCCGCCTTACTACCCACATCCCATGCACTTTCTGTGGGCAACCCTCGAATATCAACGGAGTAAAAATTACGACCAGTTGGTAATACCTCTGGCCGCCCCCGGGTGGGGGCTCCAGAGGCTCCAGCAGGGATGTACTCCCCATTTAATCCTCTTAAAAGGTTTCTGATTTCCTGTGGGGTTTGCCGTATTGGAGGAATTAACCTGGTTTTAATCCATTCCAGTTCATGGGCTAGGGGAGAGCCAGGGGAAGGATAGGGCATGGGGAGGGGGGATTGAGGGGCTAAAAGGTGATCGATGAGGGTAATGGCATCGGTTTCAATTTGGGCGATCGCCCTGCGGATGCTGTTAGACTCTCCATTATTTCGTAGTTCTTCGTTTAGGACACCAATTGCCAATGGATCAAAATCCAGACCCCGCTCCCTAGCAATTGCCCTGGTTAATCCCATACGATGGGGACTGGGATGGCGGGCAATGGCAATGATTAGGTCTCGCAGTTGCCCATGGGGAGGACAACTGCCAAAAATATGGAGTCCATCCCGGATTTGAGCTTCCTTCAGTTCACAAAGGTAAGCATCGGTGTGGGTGAGGAGGGTGGAAAAGTCAAATAACGGGGATGCAGCCTGACCCAAAGGAAGGTTTAATTCAGTGGTTAAGTTGGCAGATTGAATTAATGCAGTAATGTGATCTCGAATAATGGGTAAGCGCTGAGGATCTAAACCTTGGGCTTCATAGTATTCATCAACTAGCATTTCCAACCGTTCCAGGGAACCATACAGTTCAGCCCGGGTTAATGGGGGAGTCAGATGATCTAAAATAACGGCATGGGTACGACGCTTAGCTTGTGCCCCCTCACCCGGATCATTAACGATAAATGGATAAAGATTGGGGACAGCACTTAATATCACTTCCGGATAACAATGGGAAGAAAGAGCTATACTCTTCCCAGGTAACCATTCTAAATTACCATGTTTGCCAACATGGATGATAGCCTGACTGTTAAAGTGAAACCGTAACCAGAAATAAAAGGCAAGATAATGGGGGGGTGGTTCTAAATCAGGGGCATGGTAATTAAAGGATGGGTCTAAGTCATACCCCCGACTGGGTTGAATTCCTACAAAAATATTGCCCAATTGTAGACCAGGGATGGGGATGGGGAAGTGGAGCCAAGGAAAGAGGGCATTGGTGTTGGTTGGCTGCACCAATTGGTCAGAATCCAATCCTTGCCACCGTTCTAAAATAGCCCGTTGTACCTCCACTGGTAGTTCTTGAAAGTATGTTTCAAATTCAGTTTGCTCTAGGTATTGAAACGCAGGTCGCCACTCCCTTCCTTCTGGATCATTGGTGACATGCAGGGTTAGACGACGGATGAGGTCATCCCCATCTACTGGAATATCCGTTAGATAGTATCCGGCTTGCTCCAAAGCCTTGAAGATGGCAGTACAACTATTGGGGGTATCCAAGCCAACCCCATTGGCAATACGTCCATCTCGATTGGGGTAGTTGGCTAAAATCAGGGCAACGCGGCGATCGCCCACTGGGGTTTGTCGCAGTTTTACCCAATTGTGGGCTAAGTCAGCAGTGAATTGAATCCGGTCTTCGATGGGTTCATATCCCACCACATCAGTTTCCAATTGGGGATGGCGAACGTGGACAGACTTCACTGAAATTGCCCGTGTAATAATCCTTCCATCTAATTCTGGCAAAGCCACATTCATGGCTAAATCCCTTGGAGTCAGCCCCCCGTCCTGCCATTGTTGAAACGTACCACCACTCAAGATAACCTGAAGGACAGGAACGTTAAGAATCTGCCAAAATGAAGGGATTTCAGCGGGTTGAGACCATTGATTCCCCTGATCCCTCCCCCCATCATGAAGGCATTCTAACTCTGTGATAGCAAAACTGGTGGTGTTTAGAATCAACTGTACCGGATTCCCATCCTCAGGTTGAAATAGGTGGATCACCTGTGCCTGTTGTTGTGGGTCTTTGAGGGAAGAGATAAATACAGGGACAGCCAAGAGTTGGCGTTCCCTTAATGCTTTACAGAGGGCAGTAATGGGAGCCAAGTTGCCAGAGAGATAATGGGCTCGATAGAATAAAATTCCCACAGTTGGCAAATTAATGTTGCCAATGGATGCATGAATACTCAATGGGGGGTTCCACTTTGTTCCAGAGAGATGGCTGGGATGAATCATTGTTTCATCCCTCTGCCATTCCATCAACCCTACCCTGGGTACTTCCATTGGGGGAATAATGGGATAGGTGGTTCCCAACGTCTGATTTGAGAGAAATTGAAAGGCTTGGGTTAAATTTGCCACACCGCCCTCTGTAAAATATCGCCACAATTGATCAATTGCAAAGGGAGAGACCGTACCATGGCTAAACAAATCGGGATCAGGGCGATCATCCCCTGGCATGGGAATGAAATGGGCACCGGTTTGACGAATTGTTTCTTCTAATACCTCAAACCCATAACTCCAGTAAGACCGTCCCCCCAGTAATCGCAACAAAATAACCTTTGCTTTAGAGAGCACCGTTTCTGCATAAACATCAATGGTGAGTTGTTGTTGCAGTTGAAGTAAATTCATCGCCCGGATGGCACCAAAATCCTGTGGTAAATTGGGCAAAGCAGCTGCGACTGTCTGTATTTCAGTATCTGCAGCGGTGAGAAAGATCACTGGAGCGGGAGATTGTTCAACCCATATCACCCCTTCTGTATCAGGAGTCCATCCACCCGGAGTTGTTAAAAGACGGTGCATAATCGGTCAACTGGTAACGTTTTTAGGGATGCCGTCTATTCTAACCAATCTAACAGGATAACTGGATGAAAACTCCCTGCCAATGTGGCAAGTGCGTATGGACACCACTGGGAAAACAGACTGAAGTCATGGTTTGAACTATATCTGGTGTTGCTGAATTAAGCGATGAATCAGTGAGGAATAAGCACTTCTTGAAACTTCCGATACAGATACTTGGTCAAACAAAGAACATTGTTATCCGTTTGACGAAACTATAACTTA
>Ga0172367_10008759_pt1 | contig 11256 bp, 7 predicted proteins | sample Lak10m_FD_114542 | JGI IMG/M metagenome (GOLD analysis project Ga0172367, IMG submission 114542) | Freshwater microbial communities from Kabuno Bay, South-Kivu, Congo - kab_022012_10m | ecosystem: Environmental > Aquatic > Freshwater > Lake | place: Democratic Republic of the Congo: South-Kivu...
TCGTCGGCGCGCGCCGTGGCGCGGACCGCGAAATTCACTGCCGGTGACGGGAACTCAATCAGGGGCAGGCGAACCGGATGCTCCCTCGTGGAGAGCGTGTCGTTGGTGTGCGTGTTCTTGAGTTTGGCCACGCAGCCGATGTCGCCTGGGTACATGCGCGTGACCTCAAGGCGCTCGCGGCCCTGAGGGACGGCGAGGTGCACCAGCTTCTCGGCGATGTCACGCGTCGCGTTGTACACTTCGGCGCCGTTGCCAATCACGCCGCTGAAGGTGCGAAAGTACGTCACTTCGCCGACGTGCGGTTCCGCGGTCGTCTTGAAGCACAGCGCGGAGAACGGCGCGTTCGGGTCCGGCTGAATCTCGACCGTCTTGTTGCCTTCGGCGCCCTGGAACGCCTTCTGCTCCTCCATCTCGAAGGCGGACGGCATGAGCTGGACGAGGAAGTCGAGCACAGTGCGCGTCCCCCACGTGAGCTGGGCCGAGCAACAGAGCAGCGGGAAGAGCTCCTGCCGCCTCATGGCCTGCTTCATCGCGGCCATTTCTTCGTCGCCGGGGATTTCCTCGCCACCGAAGAACCGCTCGAGGAGCGCATCGTCGGTGGCGGCGATCGCCTCGACCATCTCCTGGTGGTACTTCTCAAAGCGCGCCTTCTCCGAGTCCGGGATGTCGGTCTCGGTGTACTCGCCGGACTTGGTGCCAGCGCTGAAGATCTGCGCCTTCTTGGTGAAGAGGTTGATGATGCCTTTGAAGCCCGGGCCGGCGCCGATGGGAATCTCGACCGGGACGACCTTGTTGGTCAGTTGCTCCTTGATTGCGGCATACGCCGCGTCGAAATCCGCGTGCTCCTTGTCCATCAAGGTGACCGTGAAGAGCACCGGGTCGTGACGAGAGATCGCCTCGCGGAACATGCGTTCGGTGCCGACTTCAACGCCGGCCGCGGCGGCGATGGTGACCAGCGCGCCGTCGACGGCGGAGAGGCCGGCAATTGCATCGCCCTGAAAGTCAAGGAACCCTGGGGTGTCGATGAGGTTGATCTTGGTGTCTCGCCACTCGGCAAAGGCGCAGCCCATAGAGATGGAAAAACCGCGTTCAGTTTCCTCGGGAGAGGTGACGGTCAACGCGGTTCCATCCTTGACTTGGCCATGTCGCTTGCTGCTTCCGGACACGAAGGCGAGGGCGTCTACCAGTGTAGTCTTGCCGCTCGTCCCGTGTCCCACTACCGCGACATTTCTGATGGCCTCACTTGTGTACTCTTTCATCCTGCCCTCCGCCGCTGTTTCGGCGCGCGAATTAATAGGTACGGGAGCATCCAATTAGTTCACGCCAACGTCAAGGGCGGAAAATCCTGACGGCACTGTAGGGGGGACGAGGCAAGGAACGGGGAGGGGATGGAGGCGAAGCGAGGGGGAACGAGTGCAGGTACGAGGCGCCCCGCTTGTTCCTGTTCGTCCCTTCTCGTCCCCGTTCATCCCCAACTCGTTCCTGCGCTCGTCTCTCGTCCCTGCGCCTCCATCCCCTCCCCGTTCCTCGTGGTCTCAAAACAAGGGGGCCCGCTTATCGCGGACCCCCTTTTGGCGTCGAGCCGCCAGAATTCGGACATAAGAGCGTTCGTCTAGTTCTCCTCAAGGTCTTGATCGTACGTGAATCCTTCCGCTTCACGCACCACCGCCAGCATCGCCTCGGTGGTCGTATTCGACGTGCAGACGGGCAGGGGCGTGAACGAGAACGACACCGCGCGGCGCGTGCCTTCGGGCCAGTCCGCCATGAGCAAGCCGCCCACCAGCCGCCGGATCGCCTGCCCGCATTCCTGCAGCAGCGTCTGCGCCGTGTCGGCGAGCACCGCCAGCGGGATCTGCAGATCACGCGTCACAAGCTGTCCGGTCGTTTCGTCACGCCACGCGGCATCGCCCACCGCGCCGCGCTCAGGCCAGACGCCGACGTGGCGCACCGTATCGGCGCGATCGTCGGCCGAGCGGCGGGACTCGAGGGCGGCGGCCAACGCCAGCGCCAGTGACTCCGGGCTGGGAATGCCGTACAGCGTTACGACGTCCCGCGAGGGACGCTCCATCGTCAGGGGCGACGGCACAGAGCTGACATGCGCGAGCACGCTTGAGTGCTCGGGCGGCTGCTCCTCTACCATCACAAGAACATCCATGAAACCTCCAGGGGGCAATCCTACACCGAGAATTACTTGCAAGGACCGGGCCGCGTCACCATGCGCACGTCACGGATCGGTCACGGGAGATTGCGTGTGGATGCTCCGCCTGTGAAGCCGCTCATCTCACGGACCGCATCACCATTGGGAAGGTCACGCATCGCCGGACAGGTGCCTGTACTACACCCGGGCACTGTGCGATGCTCCACGCACAACGCCTGACGCACGGAAGCTGCGTGATGCGCGTCACCGACGAGCCGTAGCACCGAGCTTGACGGAACGAAATGCGGCGGCGGAGTTAACAGTGAGCCGCCGGCTGACGTCTCTTCACGCAGTCCTCTCACGAGCCCCCGATGCGCCTCTCTGTCGTTCTGTATGCCCTCGTCGTCGTCGGCTGTGCCAGCGCACCGCCGAGGACGTCGCCGTCAGCTTCCGAACGCGCCGCTCCCGGCCTTCGTACCCAGACGGCTGACGAGCAGGTCGTGCACGCACTGTCGCGCCTGTCGTTTGGCGCGCGGCCGGGAGACGTTGCACACGCGCGCGCGATGGGCGTGGATCGCTGGATCGACGAGCAACTGCATCCGGAGCGCCTCGACGATGCGGCCGCCGAGTCGTGGCTCGGCCGCTTCGACGTGCTGAAGAAGAGCGCGGGGGAGCTCGAGAACGAGTATCAGAATCCCGGGGCGCTGCAGCAGCAGCTTGCGGCACGCAACAATGGAAGGCTGACCGCCGAGGACTCGATCGAGCTTCGCCAGGCGCGACAGAATCTCCAGCGCGTGGTGCAGGAGACGCAGATCGCGCACGTGGCCCGGTCACTGCTGACCGAGCGGCAGCTCGACGCGGTGATGACCGACTTTTGGCTAAACCACTTCACGCTGTTCGCCGGCAAGGGCATTCGCGAGCAGTTCTACCTCGCGGAGTACGAGAATCACGTGATTCGGCCGCGCGCGCTGGGCAAGTTCCGCGACTTGTTGGGCGCGGTGGCAAAGAGTCCGGCGATGCTCTTCTACCTCGATAACTGGGAGAGCGCGGCGGATTCCGGACGGCCGCGTCTGGTCGTGGTCAGCGAACAGCAGGCACAGCGCGCGCAGCAACAGCAACGCCGCACGCAGCAGCGCCGCGGCGTTCGCCAGATGCCGGCGGTTCCACCGCAGCTCGCGCCGCAGGTGGTGCAACGGCGCATCCGCGGCGGCCTCAATGAAAACTACGGGCGCGAGCTTCTCGAACTGCACACGCTGGGCGTGGACGGCGGATATTCCCAGCAGGACGTCATCAACGCCGCGCGCGCGCTGACTGGGTGGACGATCGCCGGTCCGCGGCAGGGCGGCGGCTTTCAGTTCGCGGCGTACATGCACGACGCGGGAGAGAAGCACATCCTCGGCCACACCCTGCGCGCGGGACGCGGCATCGAAGATGGCGAGGAGCTGCTCGACATCGTCGCGCGGCACCCGAGCACGGCGCAGTTCATCTCGACCAAGCTGGCCCGCCGGTTCGTGAGCGACACGCCGCCCGTGGCGCTGATCGAGCGAGCCGCGGCGACGTTTGCCCGCACCGATGGCGACATTCGCGAAGTGGTACGGACGATCGTCACGAGCCCCGAGTTCTTCGCGCGCGAGGCCTATCGCGCCAAGGTGAAGTCGCCATACGAAGTCGTGCTGAGCGCGCTGCGGGCAATCGGCGCGAAGCCCGACTCGACCATCCGCACGTCACAGCTGATCGCGGGACTCGGCCAGCCCGTGTTCGGGCACCAGACGCCTGACGGCTGGCCCGAGACGGGCGACAAATGGATGGGGACCGGCGCGATTCTCAATCGCATCAACTTCGGGTTGGTGTTGGCAAGCGGGCGCGTGCCGGGCGCCGCGGCTACCGGCATTCCAAACATCGAGAGTCTGCGGCAGGCACCGCGTGAGCAGCAGGTGGACGCCGTGATCAGCATGCTCCTCGGCGGCGACGTCTCGCCCATCACGCGCACGGTGCTGATCACGGGGAACAACCCGCTGCTCGAGGCCAATGCCGCGGACACGACAGCGATGTCGCCGTCGGCGCTGAACTCCATGATGGCGCCTTTAACGCCACGGCCGCCGAGCGCGACGCCGCCGGACAGGCGACCTGCCCAACGGCTCGCCAATGCACCGCTTCTCAATCTGCGCGGCCTGCCGCAGGTGATTGGGCTCGCGCTCGGCAGTCCTGAGTTTCAACGGAGGTAGCCCCCCATGCAACGCCGAGTGTTTCTTCGCGATTCCGCGCTCGCCCTGGTGACGCTGGGGCTGAGCCCGACCTTCCTGCGCCGCACCGCGTTCGCGACTGAGCTGCCGTTCGCGGCCAAGGGCAAGGTGCTGATCTGCCTGTTCCAGCGCGGCGCGGCTGATGCGCTGAACGTCGTCGTACCGTTCGGTGATCGGTCCTACTACCAGTTGCGACCCTCCATTGCGATTGCGTCGCCCGCGCGCGCGGCGGGCGATGCGGGCGCGATTGATCTCGACGGATTCTTTGGGCTCCATCCAGCGCTGACGCCGCTCAAGCCGCTGTGGGACCGCGGCCTGCTTGCGCCCATTCACGCCGTGGGAAGTCCGAGCGCCACGCGATCTCACTTCGACGCGCAGGACTACATGGAGAGCGGGACGCCTGACAACAAAGGAACATCGGACGGCTGGCTGAACCGCTATCTCGCAACGTCGGGTACCTGTGAGCAGTGCGCGCCGACGCCGTTCCGCGCGGTCGCGATGACGCCGCAGACGCCCCGTGTCTTGCAGGGAGGCGCACCGACGATCGCCATGAATACGATCGCGGACTTCACGGTGCGCAGCAGCGGCTCGCAGGCCGCACAGCTCGAGGCGCTGTACCGCACCGGATCGGCCGACCTTATTCACGGCACCGGCACGGAGATGTTCGAGGCGGTCAAGATCCTGCGCGCGGCGAACCCCCAGCGGTATCAGCCGGAGAACGGCGCCGTCTATCCCAACTCGCCCTTCGGACAGCGACTGCTGTCCATCGCGCAGCTGATCAAAGCCGGGGTGGGTCTCGAGATCGCGTTCGCTGACGTCGGCGGTTGGGACACGCACGTGAACCAAGGCGGCGCGACCGGGCAGTTGGCGCAGCGCCTTGGCGATTTCGGCGCCTCGATTGCCGCGCTGGTCACCGACCTTGGCGACCAAATGAGGGACGTGGTGATCCTCACCATGTCGGAGTTCGGCCGCATGGCGCGGCAGAACGGCAACGGTGGCACGGACCACGGGCACGCCGGTGCGATGTTCGTGCTCGGCGGACCGGTGGCCGGGCATAAAGTCCACGGACGTTGGCCCGGGTTGGCGCCGGAGCAACTGTACGAGGGACGAGACCTCGCGCTGACCACGGATTTCCGCACGGTGTTCGCGGAAGTGGCGACGAAGCATCTCGGCGCCAAACGACCAGACGCGCTGTTTCCGGGATTCACGCCAGGGGCAGTCCTGGGAGTCCTCGGCTGAGGCGCCGTCGCCGTCGCGCGCCGAGTTCGTTGTCGGTACGCTCCCTGCCATAGCGGAGCTTCAAAACTCGTCGTTCATCCCGATAGTTTTCGCCATCATGCGCAACCTCTTGGTTTTCGCACTGGTGGCGATGCTGTTTGCGCGCCCCGCGCTGACACAATCCCCGGCCGCTACGCCGCACCGGATTCCGGTGCTCGAATACCACCTCATCGCGGAGAAGGACAGCCGGTGGGGGCGCTCGCGCGACGGCTTTCGCCGCGACCTGCAACTGCTCTACGATCGCGGCTACCGACCGATTTCCGTGGCGCAGCTTGTCGACGGCATGTTCGACTTGCCCGCTGCGACTTCGCCGGTTGTTCTCACATTCGATGACGCCTCGCCAAGCCAGTTCTCGTACATCGAGAAGAACGGCGGCCTCGAGATAGACCCGAACAGCGGCGTGGGCATCTGGCTCGCGTTCAACCGCGCGCACCCTGACTGGAAGAACCGCGCGACCTTCTGCCTGCTTCCCGCCGCGACCGCGGGGCATGCCTTCTTTGGCGACAAGGGAATCGAAGGACAGAAGACGGAATGGCGCCTCCGGAAAGTGAAGTTCCTCGCCGATCAGGGCTTTGAGCTCTGCAATCACACGCTGTGGCACGCTCAGTTGAGCAAAGTCGGCGACGCGATGGTGCAGGAACAGATTGCGCGAGGCGTGCTCGCGATTGACTCGGCGGTCGCCGGCTACCGCGTGCGAACGCTTGCGCTGCCGCAGGGGCTTTGGCCGAGGAACCGCGCGCTCGCGTTTGCCGGCCAGTGGACCGACCCGAAAAGCCGGCAGACGACCGCGTACCGATTCGATGCCATTCTTGAGGTGAGCGGAACCGGCGCCGGTGTGCCGTATGGTCCCGGCTTCAACCGACACGCGATCAACCGGTATCAGGTGATCGGCGATAATCTCAAGAGCTTGCTTGACCGTATTGAGACCACGCGGTATCGCGCGCGGTAGGCCAGAGGCAAGGCAACGCGATGTGGACCCGTGGCACAGAGCGCCGGGTCAGCGCCGATGGCGGAGCGCGTCGATGGCGCGGTCGAGCGCATCGCGTTGCGCGGGAAGCGGCGCGGTGCGCCGCAGGGCGGAAAACGTATCAATCGCAAGCTTAATGGCGACTGGATCGTCCTCGGTGGCGCCAACCGAGGCCGCATTGTCCGCGAGATTGGCGCGCGCAAGATCGTCTTGCGGAAACCGTTCGCTGACCTGTACCCAGCGGTTCATGCGGGCTCGTGGATCGGTCTCGGTAAGCGCCCAGAGGTGCCACGCGCCGCGATGTGTGGGGTCAGCGCTGATGGCGCGAGACGCAAGATTTCCGACGATATCCGGCCCGCGGCCTCCCATCCAGTACGCATTGGCAAGGCGCACGAGGGCACGCGCGTCGTTGGGCTCCCGTTCGACCACCACCTCCATGAGCGGGCCGAGCACCTCGGGTATTTCCGCATGCGCATCCGCCGCCACAAGGAGTTCATCGGTCGGCGAGCGCTCGGCGAGCTGATGCAGCGCGTCGAGCAACTCTGCGACGTGGTGGTGGCCCCGGTAGGCGTCCACGATTGCGTTGAGGTCGGTCAGGGTGCGTCCACGCGGCACGGTCATGGCGGGAATTTAGGGGGGAGGCGTCACGGAAAGGATGACAGAGGGTTGCGCGAACGGATCGCCCCTGCCATACTCAACGCCAGCCGGTCTGCGCTCTGCGCACACCGCTGAATACACCTCACCGCCTCTGCCGCCGATCGCGGCACGCGAGTCCGGCGCGGCGCGCCGCGAGTGACGGTGTGTCCGTTTGATCCTCCCAGGCCACGTGTATTTCCGCGGTTTGGGACGCCGAGGCGCCTCGAACGCCCCGACTTGTCCGACTTCAGTACGTCATATCATTCCGCGCGCCGTAGGTGCGCGCCGTCCGTAGAAGGCTCACGGACGCGTTCCGAGAAGCAGTCATCGGAGTAAAAACTCCCCTTGTGGCCGCACCGCGTTGATGCGGTGTGTGCGCACAGCGTTTCACATCATCACCAGTCCATCCAGCATGACCGAGAATCCTCGTCCTCGCCGTCGCGGTCGTCCGGCGCGTTCGCGCGGCGAATCCGCGCCCGACTCTTCGTCGACCGAAGCCGATCCGTATCTCGATGCGTCCGCGCCAGAAGCGCCGGCCGCTGTCGAGGCCTCTTCCGGGTCGGTCGAGCCACCGTCACCCGCGCCGGTCATTGAGGCTCCACCGGCACCCAGCGCTTCGTCGGGCGACGGCGCCGAGGCTCCAGTGGCGTCGGTGGAAGGAGCGCCGGCGGGCGCGGAGCCCAACGGCAACGGCACCACTGGACAACAGCCGCAGCATCAGCAGCAGTTCGGACATCGGCGCGATCGGTTCGGCCGTCGCGGGCGACGGCATCGTGGACGCAACCGTGGCGGCGGTGAGCAGAACAACCAGGGCGGCGGACCGCCGCCGCAGCCGATCGTCGCTGACGGTGAGACGCTCGGTTGGTACGATCCGTCGCGCGACGCCGGTTTCATTCGCCGCGCCGGCGCGAGTTATCTCGAGGATCAGGGCGACGCCTACGTGCCCGCGTACGTCGCGCGGCAGTTCGGCCTCCGCAAATCAGATCTGGTGCGCGCCACGACGGGACGCGATCATCGCGGCCGCTCGACCTGCGTGGACATCCTCTCGATCAACGAACATGATCCGGCCGAAGCGGCGCGTCGTCCCGATTTCGCGTCGCTGACGGCGAGCTATCCCGATCGCCGCGTGACGCTAGAGACAGGACGGCCCGCGAAGAGCGGACCTGAACTGACGCGCCGTTGCATCGACCTGATTGCGCCGATCGGCTACGGCCAACGCGCGTTGATCGTCGCGCCGGCGCGCGCCGGCAAGACCATGTTGCTGCAGGCGATCACCGAGGGCGTGGCGCTCAAGCACCCCGATGCGACGCTGATGATTCTCCTCGTCGATGAGCGGCCTGAGGAAGTGAGCGAGGCCATTTCGTGGGGCGTGGGGGAAGTGATCGCGTCGTCATTCGACCAGCCAGCGCGCCGTCACGTGGAAGTGACGGAGATGGTGCTCGAGCGCGCCCGTCGCTTGGTCGAACTCGGCAAGGACGTGGTCATCGTGCTCGACTCGCTCACCCGCATGGCGCGGGCGCACAACACGGCTGAACGCGGCACGGGGCGCACGCTCTCGGGCGGTCTTGATACGTCGGCGATGGCGAAACCCAAGGCCTTCTTCGGTTCGGCGCGCAATATTCCGCCCGAGGCGGGCGGCGGCTCACTGACGATCATCGCCACCGCGCTTGTGGAAACGGGCTCGCGCATGGACGACGTGATCTTCGAGGAGTTCAAGGGGACGGGCAACTGCGAGATCAAGCTTGACCGCGGGCTCTCCGAAAAGCGCATCTTCCCCGCGTTCGACATTGCGAGTTCGGGCACACGTCGCGAGGTGAAGCTATACAAGCCTGGCCAACTCGATGCGATTTACGCGCTGCGTCGCGGGTTGCAGCAGATGCCGCCGCAGGCGGGGATGGAGTGGCTGATCAAGCGGATCGCGAGCACGCCGGACAACGACACGCTGCTGGGTGGGCTCGTCTAGCGCGGCGTCTCGTCAGCTACTTGTCGGATGGGATGCAAGCCCGCTGGCTCATTCGGCGGGCGCCAGCAGGGTGTCGCCGGCCGGCTGCGTGATGCGGTGCCAGGTTCTGTGCCGCCGATTCCAGCCCAGCATTTCGTAGTGGTGTTCGCGCGCCCATGCCGCGCCATCGGCAGCGGTGAGTTCGTGTGTCGACATCCAGTACTCGTCAAACTCGGCAAGGAATCGGCGCCCGTGTTTGACGCGCGCAACCACAGGTCAACGGTTCGCGCCATGTCACCGAGGGCGAGCGACGACACGGTCACGTTCTGAAGCGCGTTCGCCGCAATGGCGCGCTCGAGGCGCGCGCGATTGGCGGGCACCGGCTCAAACGCGACCACTTGTCCGCCGATGCCTATCCGGCGGGCCAACGGCACCGTCCAGGCACCAACGCTTGCTCCGACGTCGAGCATGACCGCGTTACGCGGGAGCCGTGCCATGATGGTAGCGCGAATGGCATCGTCCCAATCGCCAAGCCAGGCGGCGCGGCGTTCGGCGGGATCGCGCAGATCCCACATCAGCAGGCTGCCGTCCTTCATCCGCACCGTGGACAGCGGATCGGCTCCTCGCCGCACGGGCAGCAGCAGCTGATCAATGGCGCCGACCAGCTGCCACTTGCCCCGGGAGTGCGGCAGCAACCTACTGAACCGAGCGACGCGGTCGTAGAGGGCCGATCGGAGCGTCATCGCTACCTCGCACCCAGCACCTCAAACAGCGCCGCGATGGCGCGCATACCCTTGTTGAAGTTCTCCACGGCTATCCATTCGTCGGGCGCGTGCGCATTCTCGCCGGGCAGGCCAAAGCCCATGAGCAGCACCGGCGCGCCGAGGATGCGTTCGAAGTCGCCGACGACGGGGATGGAGCCGCCTTCGCCGGTCACGACCGGCTCACGACCGAACGCCGCGCTGAGCGCTTTCTTCGCGGCCTCAAAGAGCGGCCCCGCGAGGTCAGCGCGCCATGGCTTGCCGCCGTGCAGGTGCTTCACCGTTACCGTCACACCTTTCGGCGTGACCTTGGCAACGTGCGCTTTCATGAGCGCTTCGATCTTCGCCGGATCTTGTGCCGGCACGAGGCGGCAGCTCACCTTCGCCATGCTCACCGCCGGGAGCACCGTCTTGGCGCCCTCGCCCGTGTAGCCGCTGAGCATGCCGTTCACTTCGCACGTCGGCCGCGTCCAGAGTTTCTCGAGCACGGTGTACTGCTTTTCGTAGCCGAGTGCGGGGGCGCCGACTTCCTTGCGGAAGCTCTCTTCGTCAAACGGCAGATCGCGCATGCCGGCAATCACGTTTGACGGGAACGGCTTCACGTCGTCGTAAAAGCCGGCAATGATCACCTTGCCGTTTTCGTCGTGCATCGTGGCGAGGATGCGCGCGAGTGCCATGGCCGGGTTCATCACCGCGCCGCCGTAGCTGCCGGAGTGCAGGTCCATGGCTGGACCGCGCACGTTGATCTCAAAGTAAGCGAGGCCGCGCAGCGAGCTCAGGATGCTCGGAATGCCCGGCGCGAACATCGACGAGTCAGAAATCACGACGCCGTCGCAGGCCAAGCGCTTTTTGTTCTGTTCGATAAACGGCGCGAGGTTCTCGCTCCCCACTTCTTCTTCGCCTTCGGCAAGGACGATGATGTTCACCGGGAGCTTGCCGCGAACTTCCAGCGTCGTTTCGAGCGCGGCGATGTGCGCGAAGAGCTGGCCCTTGTCGTCCACGCTGCCGCGCGCGAAGAGCTTGCCGTCGCGCACGGTCGGCTCGAACGCCGGCGTTGTCCACAGATCGAGCGGCTCGGGCGGCTGCACGTCGTAGTGCCCGTACACGAGGTACGTCGGCGCGCCCGCTGCCTTGCGCCACTCGGCGAGCACGATGGGATGGCCCGGCGTCGGGCAGGTCTCGACGGTGAAACCCATCTTGGCGAAGCGGTCGTGCACCCACTTGGCGGCACGCTGGGTGTCGGCGTTGTTCTCCGACCGCGCGCTCACACTTGGGATGCGCAGGAAGTCGAA
>Ga0172367_10008760_pt1 | contig 11256 bp, 12 predicted proteins | sample Lak10m_FD_114542 | JGI IMG/M metagenome (GOLD analysis project Ga0172367, IMG submission 114542) | Freshwater microbial communities from Kabuno Bay, South-Kivu, Congo - kab_022012_10m | ecosystem: Environmental > Aquatic > Freshwater > Lake | place: Democratic Republic of the Congo: South-Kivu...
GGCCATTGCCGACGATGGACTGGCCTCGATGCACAGCTGGCTGGCCGTTGCTGACATAAACAAGCCTCTTGTGATCTGTGAAGGGGTGGCAACAGGACTTGCCATCCATCAAAGCGGCGCGGGCAATGCACTTTGCGCGCTGTCGTCAAACAACGTGATGACACTCGCCCGATGGGTCAAAAGATCTGGCTTGTCCGATATGTTTCCTGTCGTCGTGATTGCAACCGACCACGACATCGGCCGTGACGCCTCTGGACGGCTGAAATCCAACGCCATCCCGCGGGCCTTGGATGCTGCAAAGGAGACTGGGTTTGCTTTGGCTGTGCCTGCTGCAGCCTGTCAAGTTGGTGCTGACGCGCGGGACCTGCTCGGCCAGGGCGGCCCGCAGGCAGTTCGAGATTTCATTGCCGGTGCTGCACCGGCTACCGACGTGGAAAAAGCGAGAGCCGAAATTTTTTTGGTGACGCAAGAAAACCAGCTGCTTAACGTTACCGAATTTGAGCGCTGAACCCATGCGCTTAAATAGAGTTTGTCAGCCATACTGATTGACGCAAAATCAGACAAAACAGGATGGAATCCTACAGATTTCAGACAGGCACACCCTTCGCACCCCACAAATCAGCACAAAATCCGACAAGCTCGCTTGGACATCATTGAACGCTTATTTCGCATAGGCGTAACCCGCTTCCCATGCTTGGTTCATTTGCGTCTGCAAGCCTTTGGGCACCCGCAAGTCCCCTTTTGCCTCTTCCATGGTCTTGTTCATAGCATGAGCTATGCGATGTAGGACACGGGATGGCTGGGCCACGCCGCATATCCGGCGCCCAAAGTCCACCAGCTCTTCGTTCGTGGGATATGCCTTGGACTGATGCTTGCCTGCAAACAGCTTGAGCGCCAACGTCCGGTCCTCAAGTTCCGGACCACCAGGGGATTGGGTGTATTTGTAGATGCTTGTGGTCACCACATCGAACATGGGAGCCAGCCACACCTGCTCAGGTGAGCGATAGAGCAGTCCGAAGTTCTTCAGGTGCGCGTCGCCGTTTCGCACCATGACAGAAAACGCCACCTGCTCGAAAAAACGGTGCAAGTTGTCACTGTCCAGTTGAAGCTGACGCAACAGCTCTGCAATGCGCTGGTAGCTGCCTTGGTACTTTCGGTCCGACAAGATGTCGCGCACCCGCAACCCGGCCAGAGCGGCAACGTCCTCAAAGCCCAAACGCTCGACTCGTCCGTCGTCGCGCGCAACCAGGTCGAACCGGTCCAGCACCAACATCTGCCCATCGTCGGAGAGCGCAAACTGTGGCACCTCGATACCCGCTTCGCGGGCGGCAGTAAGACAAAGGAATTCGTTGGCGGCCAGCCCGGGGTAGGCTGGGCTTGCAGCCTTCACGATGAGCGAGGGAATCGGTACGGTTGGCCGGTCCGGCACCATGATTTTGGGCTGCATGCCCGCGATGCCTGCCCCTGTGCTCAAGTAGGCAGCCACCAGCTCATTGAAAACCGCTGGGGTATAGGCAGTACCCAACAACTCGCTTTTGCTCAGCGTTCTGGGTAATGGCGTCGCAGTTTGGTTGGGCAGGCTGTAGCCCAGACGACCAATGCCGTTGCGCCCCACCAGTGCCAACATGTGCATGGGCGTCACGGGCTGTTTGGGGAAGAGTTCCCGAATCCTCATGAACAAGTCGCCTTCTGGAAGGTTCTGGTCCATCGGTGGGAACAGGTCGCCATCCTGCCACGTGAGCTGCTCGCGAGGTGGCATGAGCAGCGCCACCGTGGCTTGCTCGGGGTCGGGCTGCAGGTAGCGGAATTCGTAGGTAGACGCCCGAAGCAACTGCCCGGCGTTCTCTGTGTCTCCAATGGAGACATCCAAAAGCCGAATCTTTTCAGGAAGCATCGTCGTCCTCGTCCAAGAACCTGGCGGCGACTTCGCTGGCGGATGGCAGTCCTGCGCGTTCAACGCGCAGCACCAACCCCAACGCACCCATGACGGCCAACAATGACGAGACTGTGGTGTCCTCCCCCGCCTCGAGGCGATAAACCACCTCGCGAACCTTGCCCGCTTTTTCGGCGAGCGCAGTCTTGCTCAAGCCGAGCGCCATGCGGCGCTCGCGCAGTTGGCGCCCCAATTCATCGGGGAGACGTATAGCGTCAGTCATAACTTGCATTATGAAGTCGAATTAGTTAATTTGCAAGTCATAGCTGTCAAAGTACAAAAGACTTTAGCGCTCACAAATTCTGACCAGAACTATCCCGAGCAAAGTTTATTCACCGGCTGCGCGGCTCATGATTTTTGTCGTTGGCTGATCAGTTGCAGTGCGTCATTTACTTGGTGGGTCAGACCGGCCTTCTGCATGTTGGCTATGCAGTCGGGCAGTGCCCCCCAGTTTTGGCCGCCCTGGTGCACGAAGAGAGAGGCTGGGCGATCAATGAAGTGGACCACGACATGGGCCACCTCTGTTCGGCCTTCGTAGGGCTCCAAGCCGGGGTCAATCTCGGTGATAAAGGACAGATCTGTTCTTCGCGTGCCATGCACAAGGATGTCCAGTTGCGGGGAACTGGTGGCATCCAGGGCCGGAAGATGATGCAGTGCCCCCATGAGGCCACCGACGGCGAGGTCGTCGCGTTGCAATCTGGCTAGTTCCTTGGCCAGCCGATTGGCACTGCGCGGTGTACCCGATCGGTCGATGAAGTAAGCGCTGGAGAGTTGGTTGGTGCGCTGGATCCAGTGAAGCCAGTCGCTTTGGGAAAAGTGGCGCAGGCGCAGAGTCTTATCTTCTGGGTCTTTTTCTATGCAGTGGTCATAGGTGTTGAGCACCTTGTAGATGGTTGGCAGGCTGGCCTTGGTATCGGCGGCTATGGTGCTTAGGCTGACCCCCGGCAGCGATTGAAGAAGGCGCTGCAGAAGGTATGCCAGCACAGCTTCCTGACTGGCCGTGGTGGGCTTTCTGGATAGATAGCTGACAGGGGGGGAGCCTTTCAAGACGAGCACCTCCCCCTGCTGTGCGGTGGCTCGGATGTCATGAAGCAGCATGCGCCCAGCAATGTTCGGCCGCGTAATGCGTTTGAATTGATCAACTTCCATTTCCACCCGTTTTTTTGCAAGTGTGCAGCTGTGCAGGTAGATGTGGGCGTCGGTAAGGTCTGGTTGTGCTTGAAGTTCATACGCAGCGTCCAGCAGCAGCGTGCGCAGGTCTCGGGTGTTTTTGAGGTCGTACGATTGCAGCTGGAAGTGGCGTCCCAGCGCGTCCGTCATTTCGCTGTAACCGTCAGGTCGACGACCAACGGTCCGGTACTGGTTCTGTTCTGGCATGATATTTTATATGCGCGTTAAATTATTTGTGCGCTTTTATTTTAATACGCACAAATAAATTGTGCAAGCTCAGGCCATGACCTGCTTGCGCCAAAGCGGTATTTGGCAACAGCACTCAAAAAAGGACGCTTGCATGCCAAATCCGAATCCCTACCTCAACGCCCGCCGGGAGTGGGACGAGCGTTACGGTGGATTGATCTCCCGTGCACGCAACTGGCAGCTCATTGCCGCTGGCTCCCTGGCCGTCGCGGTGGTGGCGGTGGTGGGCATCGTCTTTGTCGGATCCCAATCCAAGATTCAGCCGTTTGTGGTGGTCACCGATCAACTCGGCTCTCCCGTTGCCGTGGCCCGGCCTGCGCCGGTGGCAAGGGCAGATTTTGACAAGCGGCTGATGGTGGCCCAACTCGCCGCCTTCATCAAGGACGTGCGCTCCATGTTGCCGGATGCCGTTGCCCAACAGGTCACGCTTGACCGGGTCTATGCGATGGCCGGTCGCGATGTGGCCGGCTTCCTCAATGACTTCTTCAAGGACAACTCCCCTTTCTCGGTCGATGGTTCCGTCACCCGTGTGGACGTCTCATCGGTCATTCCCCAAGGGGGCGAAACCTACCAGGTGTCCTGGGTGGAAACCAAAGCCAAGCCTGGTGCGACTGCCGTTGCCGAGCACTGGAAAGCAGTCGTGACGGTCGGGATTGACGCCAAGCTGGCAGAAAACCCGAAAGTCGCACTCTGGAACCCCTTTGGCATTTACGTCAAGTCGATCTCCTGGACCAAAGAAATTCTGTGAAGGCAGCCATCATGAAAAAGTCCCTCATCTCCCTCGCCATTCTTTGCCTGGCGGCCAATTCGTTTGCAGAGTCAACTTCCACCGATTCAACAACCCATTCTGCCGTTGTTGACCCGACCGCTGCGAACGCTCCCGCCCAAGCGTTGACCGCGCAATCCACGCCGGTCGTTGCCGCCCTGCCCTTGCACCCCGCCCCTGCAGCGCAAAGGATCACAGCCTCCCCGGACGTGTTGGTACCAACACCCTTGCTGCCAACAGCCAAGGTACAAACCAAAAAACTGCTCCCTGCCGATGCCGCCAGGCTTGCCGCAGCGCAACGCTGGGAGCAAACGGGCGTCGCGGACGCGCTGGTCGGTGCCGGTGGTGCGGTTGAATATCCTTACGGCTACTCACGTCCGACAGTGACATGCGCTCCCTTGCACGTCTGCTCGATCGCCCTACAGGATGGCGAAGCAGTGACCAGTGTTTCGATTGGCGATACGGTGCGATGGCTATTGCAGACCGCAACAGCCGGATCAAAGCCGGTGATGATGATCAAACCCACGCAGGCTGGCCTGTCAACGAACCTGGTCGTGACGACCGACAAGGGCCGCATCTATTACATGCACCTGGTGTCGAGCAAGACCGAGTACGTTCCCATGGTCACCTGGTATGACCCAGCTGCCATGACGCGCGACCTGAGCGCCGAAGCCCAAGCAGCAGCCCGGCAAAAGGCCGAACTGGAGGCATCGATCGCTGCAGGGAAGATGGCGGCAGAACAAGCCAAGGCCCAACGTGTTGTTGCTGACAAGTCGGTTGGCAAAATGGATCCGACAACGCTTGATTTCGGCTACACCTGCACGGGTGAAGCACTATTCAAACCTGCGCGCGTATTTGCCAATGACACGCACACCTTCATTCAATTGCCGCCGGGTGCCACGGCCAGCGATGCACCGGCGGTGTTCAATACTTCAAACAACGAGACCGAGTTGTTGAATTCCCGGCTCGTGAACGGCTACTTCATCATCGACGGCAAGCCAGCCAAGCTCAGCCTGATTCTTGGGGTAGGCGACAGTGCCCAAACCGTCAAATGCGAAAAATCCGTGCCGCACAGCTTGTTCAACTGGGGGGCGAAATGATCTTCGGCAGAAAGTCCGCAGCCGACGATCCGATGGGCGTCGAGGTGGCGGGGATTGATGGCCCTACCCAGCCCCTGGAGATTCACACGCCACCGCCAGGCACCAAGCGGCTGTCCAAAAAGGGGCAGTTCTTGCTGTTGGGTGGTGCGTCGACGGTGGCGTCAGCGATTCTGATAGGCGTGATGATCAGCGGCAAAAGTGGCGGCCAAGCTGACTCAAGAAAGCAACTGACCGCCAGCGATGCACCCGGTCAGGTGGTGCCTTACAAGGAGAACGCCGTAGACCTCCAGCGGCGAGTCGCTGCTGCCTCTGCGGCTGGAAATCGACCCAATGTGCAGAGCACCGATGGTCAGCAGACCGGGCCACTGGCAAGTCGCTCGGCAGCACAGAGAGACAGTTCAGGTGGTGCTCAAGGTGTTGCCGGTGGTAGTGGTGGCGCTGGAACATCGCCACCGACACCCGCCGAAGCACATCGCTTGTGGCTGCAAAAGCGCAAGTATGAGCGCATTCAGGGTCACATCATGGCGTCCGACTCCGCCGAAACCTCTGACATCAGCAAGGGCGGCGCGGCGCTGGCGGCTAAATCGGCCGCTGGGCCCCTGTCGGGTTTGGGCGCGGATGGGGATGGTGTCCCGGCAGGATTGAATCAAAGGCTGTCAGCCGCGAGCGGGCGGGCTGCCAATGCGAATGCATCTGCCACTGCCGAGGCCATGCGCATGGCCAATTTGCCAACCGGGGCAGCCGGTACCAACAGCAACACCGGCTATCTACCTGCCACCCTGGCCGCTGCCAGTCCCGCCGGTCTTGACCCCGCCGTGGCGGCCCAGGCCCGCAACAAGGCGTTCATGAAGGAAGCCGCTGACAACGGTTACCTGCCAGAAATGCTCAAACCCAGAATGGGTGAGTTTGAATTGACGGCAGGCTCGGTCATTCCTGCGGTCATGCTGTCTGGCATCAATTCGGATTTGCCGGGAACCATCGTTGCGCAGACCCGCCAAACGATTTATGCCACGAACGATCCTGACGCGGTGGTGATCCCGCAAGGCTCGCGCTTGATCGGCAGGTATTCTGCCGATGTCATCTACGGTCAGTCGCGGGTGCTGGCAGCTTGGGATGAAATGATCCTGCCCAATGGCTCGCGAATCTCCTTGCGCGGCATGGCGGCGGCTGACGGCCAGGGGCAATCCGGCATTGAAGATCAGGTCAACAACCACTTCTGGAGAACATGGTCGTCGGCGCTGCTGGTGTCGTTCCTGGGGGTTGCCGCCCAGCAGTCACAACCGCAAAACCAGGGTGCATTCAACACGCCGTCCGGCTCATCCCAAGCCGCGGCTGCGGCCATGAATTCCCTAAGTGACGTCAGCTCGAAGATCTTGCAGAAAAGCTTGAACATTTCACCCACGCTGCAGGTTCGACCCGGCATGGCTTTCAACGTCATGGTCAACCGCTCGATCATCTTGCCGACCTATCGCTGATTGACAGCACTTCACAGGCAGCCCGGACACCATCCAGGCCTTTCATTTGCACCTTCACGGTACTGGACAAGCCAGTCCGGTGGGGGTCACCACCTTACCCCAGTGTTTTGATGCCGGACTGGCTTGCCTCAAAGGAATACCGTCCCATGCTGAAAAAATCCGGCTTCACTTTGCTCATGGCCCACGGCATCGCCGCCATGGCCCAAACCGTCAGTGGCACCGTCTTTTGCGCCGGCACCATGTTTGACCCATCACCCGCTTCGGTATCGATCAGCGGCACGGTCGCTGCGGCCGATGCTGGACTGCCGGGTGCCATCTGGGTTGGGATTGAAGACCCGTCGAGGCCGGGCTACCCGGCAGCCTTCCTGACCCCCGATGGCTGGGTGGCCTGGACGACCGGCGGCTTTCCGACCTACGTTGAAACGGCGTCCATCGGCTCGACGTTCTCATATTCGGCATGCATCCCAAGCTCACCCTCCGGCGTCGGCTGTGCTGCAACAAGCGCCGACTTTGTTGGCTGGAAGGTCTATGCCGGCTACGGCGTTCTGACGCCCGAGCATCAGGCCTTGATTGGAAGGCGCCGTGCATCGCTCAACCAGGCAAAGCCTTGGCTGCAGCAAAGGGGAAAGTGGCGCGCAGACTATGACGACGACGTCGCGTTTCGCAATGCGCTGGTTCAAAAGTCAGCCAACGATGGACGCTGGGGAGAGGCTCTGACGATCCCCTTCATCAGTTGCACCCCACCCGAGTCCGGTGGTGGTCAATGATGTGTCAATGAAAGGTGCCTCCATGGAAAACCTAACCGGTGAGCAACAAAAGCGACTTGCCCTGCTGGAAGCCTATGAGGCGAAAACGGCCCCAGAGCGCGCCACTCGCAACGAGGGCATTGACCAGCACGAACAGCAGTACCGAGAAAAATGGCTGCAACTGCAGTCCAGCATGGAAGCCACCCGCATCGATCTGCAAACCAGACTGAAAGGACTGGGCTCCTCCGAGCAATCGATTTCCGCGTCGGTGGCCATTGAACTGGCCAAACTCACGGAAGCCTATTACGCCGAAAAGGACCAAGCCGCGCGCGAACTCGATGGCACGCTGGCCAAACCACAGAGCTGGCTTGACTTCTTGAAGGAGTCGAAGCTGGCGCAACCCGACGATCCCACATTTGACAGTCTGATTGAAGAAGCTGAAAAGGCGCCAGACTCCGGTCTGGAAGGCTTCACCAAGCAGATCGCACCCAATGTTGTGCTGGCGGATTTGCAGACGCGCGAGGGTAAGGATGGGGTCATGGAATACGCGCGCGGCCTGACGGTGGCGGTACGCGATGTGGGCGACCGTCTGGATGTGCGCAAGACCGACGAGCGCGACATTGAAGCGGCGCTCAAGATTGCCGCCAAAAAGTTCGACATGGACAAAGGCTTGCTGCTGACTGGAGACACCGCCTTCAAAGTCCGCGCGGCAGAAGTTTCCGGGAGATTGGGCTACCCCTTGCAAAACACCGAGCCCGAAGTGTTGCGGGCCTGGATGAAAGGCAAACAACTCACCCAAGGACTTGAACGTGCCCGCATTCCGAGTATTGACGCAGGCATCACGGGCGATCCGGTCAAGAACCTGACGATGGCTCCTTTGGGCAAGTCCGTACTTCAAGCCGATCAACGAACGATTGACGTGCTGACGAAAAACCCGGTGGCCGGTGTCGATCTGCTCGGCGCCAACACGATCTCCATGCCGGATGAACGCATGCTGGCGGCCAATGCCAGCATCAAGGACCTTGGCTATCAAGCGATTCACCAGATCGCCCGAACCGACCTGGAAAAACCGGACGGCGGTGTCGACCCCGATTCGGTCGGTCTGCTGCAGGAAAAAGGCATTTTGGACACCGACGGCAAGCTCACACAGCTTGGAACGGACGTCGTGATGGTGCGCGATGACCGCGTCATCAGGGAGCGTGAAGCGCTGGAGCCGTCGCAGAAAGCAAAGATTGCCCAGTATTTCAAGACCTCGGGCGACTATGTGCGTGAGGCATTCCTGGAGGAGCGGGAAAAGGCTGCACCGGAAGTGGCCGAGGAACGAAAGGAGCAAGCGATCGAAAAAGAAAACGCCCTGCAATTGGGCAGCCCACGGCCAAAAGCACGCCAACACGACTTCGAAGAAGGCATTGAACTCTGATCAATCACGCCCGACCATTTCGGGCCTTTTCTTGTAATTTCTCTTGGAAGCAATCATGCAAGCACTGACGACTCTCTCCCCGGACACCATGGCAGAGCTGGGCATCGTGGCCGGCGCTGAGGTGCATTCAGTCCGCGATGCCGAGAAGCTCGGCATCGAGCTAACCGGTCCTGAACATGACGATGTTGATCCCTCGGATTTTGTCGAGGTGCATCATGACTGAGGCCAAGAAAGACCTGCGTGAACAGATCACGCAACGCATCGTCGCCTCACTGGAATCGGGTGTCATGCCCTGGCGCAAGGGCTGGACCAATGAAGGTGGCGTTGCCACCGGGCTGCCACGCAATGCGGTGTCCGGTCGCGTCTACAGTGGTGGCAACCGACTCATGCTGATGATGCAGGGGATGGACAAGGGCTATGAGGATCCCCGCTGGCTGACCTTCAAACAGGCACAGAGTTTGGGTGGGGGTGTCAACAAAGGAGAAAAGTCAACGCTGGTTGAATACTGGGACGAACTGCCTTTCCATCGACGCCGGGATGTTGACATCACGTTCAATGGCGCTCGGGTCAAGCTTGGTGAAACACCAGAGAAGAATGCGCAATCCGTCAAACTGGCCAATGGGCTGGAGGTGGACACCCGTCAATTGGTTGTTGAAGCGGGTGGGACCAAATACAGCTGGAAACAGGCCGAACGGACCTTGAACCTGCTGTTCGAGAAGACCAGCCATGCCTTCAATGTCGAGCAATGCAATGGCTTGCCGATTGAACCATTGACGAGCAAGAAAGACCGCCCCGCCATTGAGAAGATCGCTGCGGTTGAGAAAATTGCGGCTGGCATGAAGCTCGATGGTCTGGGAATTGGTCATGGCGGTGACCGGGCTTATTACTCGCCTGCGCGCGATGCTGTTCAAATGCCCAACCGCGATCAATTTGAGAGCCCTGAAGCCTACGCCGGCACCTTGCTGCATGAACTCGGCCACGCCACAGGCGGTGAAAACAGGCTCAACCGTCCACTCTCCAACGGCTTCGGCACGGCGGAATACGCCCGCGAAGAATTGGTTGCAGAGCTGTGCAGTGCCTTCGCCAGCGCCGAGACTGGTGTGCAGTTTGACGACAAGAACCACGCCGCTTACATCGGGTCGTGGCTGGAAGCGCTAAAAGGGGACAAACACGCGGTCTTTGCGGCGGCGAAGGACGCTTCAAAGGCGGTGGACTATTTGCTTGAGAAGAGCCTGGTCGTGGAGGTGGAGCAAGACGTTGACCGAACGGTGGGTGATTTCCAGGTGGATCCGGTTAAAGCAGGGATCCTCGAACCAGTTAACCACAAACTGCAAATAGCTGCTGAGCCTGAAGCTGCGCTGGAAATATAGCCTTGGGATGCGGCTGCGGCTGCGGCTGCGAGTTGCAATTCAAATTCTTCTCACGTCACAGCGCCATTCTTCCACCTCATCAGTCATGTTTGTTGGTGTGTGGTCAGCGGATTAATAGTCGCCCTTGGCAACCGGCAGTCCAACGAAACGACGCAATTTCAAGCTGATCCAGACAGGCTTAATCAATGGCAAATTTGGACCCAAAGCTACTTCGGCAGTGCCGCGTAACCGGCCATGGGGTCTGCGACAGCGAATGGCTCTTGACGTGATCTTGGTGCCGATCATGTGCTCGGAATGGATCTGCTCGCTGCGTGCGGTTTGGAGCGGCATAGAGAGGGCCTCGTCACCAAGTCAAGTGACTGCTTGCAGCGGGGAAGCGTGAATCCGAAAGTCAGCGGCCACCTGCAGCAACCGCTGCGACAGAGCCGGATAGCCGTCGGCAGCGTATTCAGCGTATCGAATGACTTCTCAATTGTCCTGACGCTGGCGAACGACCGTTTCGCCCATCAGGGAAGGACTGCAATGGGCACTGAGACGCCTGAAGGACATCACCCCATCAAAAAAAAGTTCAACGCGATCGGAGGTCCAAGTCGCAACCCCAGTGCCAAAAAAATCCGCGTCCTCTGTCCACACCGGGCAGCCAATTATCATGGCGCACGCCAAGACGGGCCAATCATCGGCATCGCGTATCGCAATTCTTTGGAGTGCCTGCATTCGCAGGCCTTCATAGATACCAAGTTCCAGCGGCCGGACTATCGATTCCAGTGCGTCTAAAACCGCCATCGCGGGCTCACTTTTAACGCCTCTTTTTTCCAATAGGGAGGGAAGGTGGGTATTCCGGTCGATCGTGACCGGTCATTCCGGCCGATCGTGACCGGCGATTCTGGTTTATCGTGACCGCCTTTTTCGGCCGATCGTGACCGCCCATTCTGGTTTGTCGTGACCAGTGATTCCGGTTCATCGTGACCGGCTTCGGGCTGGTTTGAACGGGCAGCTGAGAGGGCGGTGCAGCTGACTCATCGAGCAACCC
>Ga0172367_10008761_pt1 | contig 11256 bp, 9 predicted proteins | sample Lak10m_FD_114542 | JGI IMG/M metagenome (GOLD analysis project Ga0172367, IMG submission 114542) | Freshwater microbial communities from Kabuno Bay, South-Kivu, Congo - kab_022012_10m | ecosystem: Environmental > Aquatic > Freshwater > Lake | place: Democratic Republic of the Congo: South-Kivu...
ATCGTGTCACCTTTGAGTCAAATATATACAATTTTAGAAAAGCAAAGGCTTGGACTTTTTTTACAAATTTGTCTATTTCTTTTGAGATTAGCTGGAATACTTTTAGGAGTCTTGTTAGAAAGCATTTTGTTTGCAGTAATATATTTCTCTATTGGAGGAGCTCTAGGCTACATGCTATATATTTATAGCGGTGCGCGACTCTCCGGCTGCAACTTTAGGGAGTTGGGTAGGAAAATGATCCTAGGCATCAGTCACTCAATCGTTATCATGACGCCGTTCATTATTGGATATTTATCTGGATTAAATTGGCTTGCTTTAACTTTAGCAATAGCATCCGCGATTATTTATGCATCACAATGTGCCCGCATCTTCAAATCCATGAGTACTTGATGAGAGCCTTTTCATTACCTAATTAATGAAGCGCAAATACTGAAAATCCGCTGCTTCAATAAATTCAACAAAAAATCAGACGTCAATGATCAATAAAATAATCCGAAAAATATTGCTTGTTATTACATCAAGACTTCTTCCCATTTGCATTGAAACACAAAAAACAGCAGCACCTGTTTCCATTGCTGGACTACTAGCCTACAAGCTATTTCCATCAAGACGAGGAATTTACTGGCCAATACATTTCACCTCGGTTGTCACCAGTCCCGAGAATATAAAAATAGGAATTGGCACCGCACCTGGCTTATCGCCTGGGTGTTACATCCAAGGAATTGGACGAATCTTCATTGGAGACTATACAATAGTTGCTCCAAATGTTGGCCTTATAAGCGCAAACCACCAAACACACGACTTAACTCTTCACAATACTCAAATGATTGAAATCGGGTCATATTGCTGGATAGGGATGAATTCTGTAGTCTTGCCCGGGGTATGTCTAGGCAACTTTACAATCGTGGGAGCTGGATCTACTGTTACCAAATCATTCCCTGAAGGGTATTGTGTAATTGCGGGGAATCCAGCAAAAAAAATCAAGGAACTTGATCCGCATCTGTGCACTCAGAATAAGAATGAATTCGAATACTACGGATTTATACCAAAGGACAAATTTCACGACTTCAGAAAAGCGTCACTCAAGGTATAGGCCGCACCACAAATTATGAATATATTAATAATAACCCAAGAAATTTCCAGAGTTGTTGAACCATTGCTAAATAGCGGCTTCAATGTTGCAGCAATAATAGAGTCTGCACCAAGGGGTTATTCATACTCAAAAGTTTCTCAAGGTGTTGCCAAAACTTTTATAGTAACTTTAAAGAAGATTATTAAAAGAAACCAGACATTGCAAAACCTGTGCAAGTCGCGAGGCATCGAGTATCATCTCATGCACAAGGGCAATGACATAGAGACCGAGAATTTTGTTAGATCGAACAATCCTGATTTAATTGTGATCTATAGCATGTCTCAGTTAATTAAAAAAAACCTATTTACCATTCCCCGCCTTGGAACGATTAACTTGCACCCAGCATTCCTTCCTGAATATCGTGGTCCCAATCCGGACTTTTGGCATTATCATGATATGAACTTGACGCCGGGAGTAACAGTACATTACATCGATGAAGGTGAGGATACCGGTGATATTATTCTACAAGATAGAATTAACGTCCCCTTGGGTATCCGCTCAACCGAAAGACTCAACATATTAATAGGTGAGGTTGGGTGCAAGTTACTACTAGAGTCAATTAAACTCATTGGATCTAATAATGTTGATCGAAAGCCACAGCCAGTATTATCGCCTACTTGCCGTGCAAGGAACCTGCTCGAAGAGGAACACAACACCATAATTAATTGGGTCGACTGGCCCATAGAAAGAATATGGAATATATTACGGGGGACAGAGTCATGGCTAAACGCTGTAGATCAACCAAGTGGTATATATTCAGGACAGAGATGGCAGATTCTAGACTACGAAAAAAGATCGGATAAAGATTCAAGACTCCTAGGGGGCATATCAAAAGATGATCAAGGATATTTTATAGAATGCTGGGATGGGGTGATAAGAATTAGAAAAACCTTCAACTTTAGGGTATTTTTAAGATTTATTTATTTACGCTTTAGAAATATAGTTGGCGATAATCAATGAACGATAAAGATGCAAAGTCAAGGTATCGTCGCTTCTGCAATGAAGAGGCCTCTCTGCCAATTTTTTCCAGAGATTGGTGGCTTGATGCAGTATGTGGTGAGTTTTGGGATGTATGCCTGGTCGAAAAAGGCGGAGAAGTTCTGGCTTCCATGCCCTATCACTTTCGTAAGAATCGGCTGGCGATGACCGTTATTACCCAGCCCCGAGAGACTCAGGTACTCGGACCTTGGTTACGGGCATCGAGCGCAAAAGTTTCAGTTCGACTCGGGCAAGAAAAGGACCTGATGAATGAATTGATTGCTCAGCTCCCTGCTTTTTCTTATTTTGAGCAAAACTGGCATCACGCCAATACTAATTGGCTGCCGTTCTACTGGCACGGTTTTAGACAAATGACACGTTATACGTACAGACTTCCTGATCTTTCAAATCTTGATGCTATTTGGTCGGGCTTTAGGGAAAACATTAGGAGTGACGTTCGTAAAGCACAAAATCGATTTAAACTCACAGTCCGAACAGATCTTAATATTGATGATTTTCTTGCACTCAATGCGAAGACCTTTGAACGGCAGGGCCAGGTTCTTCCTTATTCGATATCCTTCATCAAGGAGCTTGACGAAGCCTGCGAAAAACATAACTCTCGGGCTATCTTTGTAGCAGTGGATGATTCCGGAAGACATCATGCTGGTGTTTACATTATTTGGGATGAGCAAAGCGCTTATTACTTGATGGGAGGCGGAGATCCTGAGCTTCGTTCCAGTGGCGCGACTAGTCTTTGTATATGGGAGGCAATTCAGTTTGCGGCTGCCAAGACAAAGTCTTTTGATTTCGAGGGTTCCATGATTGAATCTGTTGAGAGATTCTTCCGAGCATTTGGAGCGATTCAAACGCCATACTTTTCAATTTCCAAGACACCTTCGCGTTTGCTTCTCGCTAAGCAAACCCTACGAACTCTTTTAGCCAATTGATTGCTTTCTGTCTAACCACAGTCCCGCGAGTACCTGCTTTGCCCGCCCCTGCACTGATGTCGTACCCTATGCGTAAACCTGCTCTAAGATGGCTAGAGGCCCTCCTCAAGGAGCGCTTTGGGCATCGTTTTTTTATATCTCAGTGCACACATATAGTATCGATTCGCCTCAATGGAGCAGAGGGATCACTTGTCTTCGATACGTTGCAAGAGAGCTTTTTTGAAGCTGGGCCGGATCAGCACTATTCGCAATGGGATGCTGAACGGGAAGGCTGGAATTCTGTGTTGGGCGGTTCATTGCCTGCGCCTGGGGTAGAGCGCTTGCCCTCGCCATTGATTGAGCTACAAGGCGGAGATTATCTCATTCATTATGATATTCTTGGTCTAATCTACTGGATGCTGAATCGAATTGAGGAAATTGGCAGCACTAATCTGGACAACCACGGCCGCTTTCCGGCGACGGCTTCACACGCCTTCCAGCACGCTTACCTGGAACGCCCTCTGGTGGATGAATGGCTGCATGTCCTGCGACAAGTCATAAAAAGACAGTGGCCGTGTATTCAGCTAACCCAGCACAGCTTCAGCATGAAGGTGAGCCACGATGTGGATAACCCCAGCCTTTACGGCTTCAAAACATGGCGCAGGATTTTGCGCGGCATGGCGGGCGATGTGCTGCGCCGGCATGATTTCAAACATGCCGTATTGGCCCCCTGGGTGCGGTTGAACATTAAAGACCAACTGCACCCACGCGACCCGGCCAACTCGTTCGACTGGATCATGGATATCTCTGAAATGCATGGCCTGACCAGTGCCTTCTATTTCATTTGTGGGCGAACGGTGCCCGAACTTGATGCCGACTACGAACCGGAACACCCGGCCATCCGCGCGCTGATGCGCCGCATCCATAAGCGCGGCCACGAAATCGGCCTGCACCCCAGCTACGGCACCTATCAATCACCCGACTTGCTCAAGGCGGAGGCAGATCGTCTGCGCCGCATCGCCGCCGAAGAAGGGATTGAACAGGCTGGATGGGGCGGGCGCATGCACTATCTGCGTTGGGAACACCCCACCACATTGCGCGCCTGGAACGATGCCGGCATGGCGTATGACAGTTCTTTGGGGTACGCTGACCGGCCTGGCTTTCGTTGTGGCACCTGCTTCGATTATCCAGCCTTTGACCCCGTTGCCGGTGAATCCTTGTCGTTGCGTATTCGGCCCTTGATCGCCATGGAAACGACCATCCTTGCGCATCATTACCTCGGTTTGGAGACAGGGGAATCAGCCAAGCAGAAATTCGAACAACTCAAGCGGTCTTGCCAAGCTGTTGGGGGTTGTTTCACGCTGCTCTGGCACAACTGCCAGTTTGAGAAACAGGAAGAACGCAGGTTGTATCAACAACTCTTGGCAACCCATCTTGGCGACATAGTTGGAAACACATCCGGCATCACAAAACGGTTTTGAATCGGATGCGCAACGCATCCAGTAACATGTAAATAAAAGATATGTGTGGAATTTTTGGAATCATCACGAAAAATGAAGTCAACCAGACGCACCTGCACCAACTGGCCCATCATGCCCGTCAGCGCGGGCGCGATTCCAGCGGTTTACTGATTCATGCTAAAGGCAGTTACCAGGTCAAGCGTGCCGACTACGACATCAAGCGCCTGCTGAAAAAGCAAGGAGCACTAAGAACCGAGCTTGTCATGGGCCACAGCCGCTTGATTACCAATGGCCTGGCCGATAATCAGCCGGTGGTGCGCGATGGCATCGTGGTTATCCATAACGGCATCATCGTCAACGAAGAAGCGGTCTGGCAAGGTCTGCCCGTAGAGCGCAAATTGCAGATTGATTCCGAGGCCATTGTCGGACTGGCCATGCATCACCTGGCGCAAGGGCGAGAGCTGGCTGACTTGCCGCGCCACATTCTCGACACATGCCAGGGCACCATCTCCTCTGCACTGGCCATTCCCAAGCTGGGCAAGGTCTGCCTGTTTTCCAATAACGGCAGCCTGTATGTGGGTAAGCACGGACAGGATACTTATTTTTCCTCTGAACAATACCCGTTACAACAACTGGATTGCACGGAAATTGAACAGGTTTGGCACGATGGCGTGATTCTGGAAATCCCAACCGCAGACAGCATCGAAATCAGCGATGACGCCAGCCGCACAGAAAACCTGATCCCGGTTTTCAAGAACATTGCCGCCGAAGAGGCGATGCTGATCTACCCAAAACATAACCTGCGCCGCTGTACCAAATGCATCCTCCCCGAAACCATGCCCTTCATCCACTTCGATGAAAAGGGCGAATGCAATTACTGCAAGAACTACAAGCCGCGCAATAACCCCAAGCCAAAGGAAGAGTTGTTCAATCTGGTGGAGCCCTATCGTCGAAAAAATGGCCCCGACTGCATCGTCCCTTTCTCTGGAGGGCGCGACAGTTGCTGGGGCCTGCACCTGATCGTGAATGAACTCAAGATGAAGCCGATCACCTACACCTACGACTGGGGCATGGTGACCGACCTGGGCCGTCGCAATATCAGCCGCATGTGTGCGGAACTGGGCGTAGAGAACATTATCGTGGCCGACGATATCTCCAAAAAACGCCACAACATCGCCATGAACCTCAAGGCCTGGTTGAAAGCCCCCAATCTGGGCATGGTCAGCATCCTCACCGCCGGTGACAAACACTTCTTCCGCCATGTCGAAACCGTCAAGCGCCAAACCGGCATCAACCTCAATCTATGGGGCGTCAACCCGCTGGAAGTCACCCACTTCAAGGCGGGTTTTCTGGGGGTGCCACCCGATTTTGAAGAAAAGCGCGTGTACATGCACGGCTGGTCGAAGCAGATGAATTACCAGTGGCTGCGGCTCAAAGCCATGCTGCAAAGCCCCGGCTATTTCAATCGCTCACTCTGGGATACGATTTCCGGCGAGTATTACCGCAGCTTTACCGAAAAGAAAGACTATTACCACATCTTCGATTACTGGCGCTGGGATGAGCACATCTGTGATGACACCTTAAAACTGTATGACTGGGAACTAGCTCCCGATACGAGCACAACATGGCGCATTGGTGATGGCACGGCGGCTTTTTATAACTACATCTACCATACGATTGCAGGCTTTACCGAGCATGATACGTTCAGGAGTAATCAGATCAGGGAAGGTCAGATAACGCGGGAGGAAGCATTGTTATTGGTGGAAGAGGAGAATAAGCCAAGATACCAGAATATTCGTTGGTATCTTGACGCCATTGGATTAGATTTCTCGCAAACGATACGCATAATAAACAACTGCTTGCAAAGAAGTATTCAATCTAAATGATATTGAGTTCTATTCTTTACCTTGCCAATTCCTGTTTTCTGAAAATAAAATGAAAATTGCACACTTCAGTTACATGAGCCCTTTGTCAATTGGAGTGAAAAACCAACTCCAATGGGAGCAGTCTGTGGCTATGGATAATTCATGGAAATGGGAGACTAAAGTCTACTCCCTAAGTCTTGATCCATCTGATAGATTGAATATGTCAAAAAAGACGTTTAAATACGATGGCCCATTTTCTAGTGTAATCCACAGAATAGCTTTCGCATACAGGATGACTCAAGAGCAGGGTAAATATGATTTACTTCTAATAAGGTATGACCCGTACAACCCATTTTTAACATTATTTCTTTCGTTAGCGAAGTCCAAGAAAGCTTTTCTTGTCCATCATTCAAAAGAGATTCCCGAACTAAAGCTTCAGGGAGGTTTGGCTGGATATCTAAAGGTGCTTTTAGAGTTTGCGCTTGGGTCTATAAATATCAAGTTGGCTGATGGTATTGTTGCTGTAACAGATGAAATTGGAAAATATCAGGCCGCTCGTGGCGGGCATGATTCTTACTATCTATACCCCAATGGTATTCAGTACTCAGATGATGTCGTGGTGGCTGATAAAAGAGGTGACACTCCGGAGTTTATATTTGTTGCGAGCGCTTTTACGCCGTGGCAGGGTCTTGATAAATTAATTAAGTCAGCTAGCGCGTCAGATGCTCATTTTATAATACACGTTATAGGTGATGTTTTTGAAACCGATCGGGTCCATATGGTGGGCGATAATAGGTTCATTGTTCATGGTTCCTTGAAGCCTGTCGTTATTCGGGAAATCTCTTCCTCTGCATGGGTTGGAATTTCCAGCTTGGCGTTAGAGAGGCAGGGGCTTGAAGAGGCCTGTACATTAAAAGTAAGAGAATACTTGGCAATGGGCATTCCAGTCTATGGTTCATATAAGGAGGTTTTGCCTGATGATTTTAAGTATTACAAAGGTGAGGAAATAAGCATGGCCTCCCTTTTAAATTATGCGAGAGATGTTAGGGCGTCAACCAGAGGCTCTGTTTCGGATTATTCAAGGCCTTACATAGATAAAGCATCCTTAATGCGAAAACTTTTGTCGGACATCGAAGCCGCGGAGACAGGTCGTCTCTGATTTAATCTCGTTGCCCAGTTTTTCTTGCGCTGCGCCAATTCTGGACGATAGAACAGCCGAAAACTATATTACCTCTTTAAATTATCGTTTTTAACATCCGATGCTACCTTATTTGTTATTGCTATCGTTGTCAGTTGGAATGGCATTGGCCCATATGCGGCCCCATTCTGCGTCGACTGCTGCCCCTCCCCCAAGGTTTGCCTGGCGCTCAATGTTCATCGTCCTGATGCTGATGATTGGCCTTCGCCATGAGGTTGGTGGGGATTGGGGTACTTACCTAAACCATGTCGAAGCTATGCAGGGGGAGGATCTTGATTTCTCTCTTAATTACAGTGATGCGGGTTATGCGACCCTCAATTGGTTCGGTGCCAATGTCGGCGGTAGTGTGTATTTAGTCAATTTGGTCTGTGGCATTCTGTTTAGCTGGGGATTGTTTACTTTCTGTCGCACCCAACCCAGGCCTTGGTTGGCTTTGCTTGCGGCACTACCTTATCTGGTTATGGTGGTCGCGATGGGCTATAGCCGCCAAGGCGTGGCGATTGGGCTGGCCATGCTGGCATTCACTAAGTTACAGCAAGGTTCTGTCATCCGTTTTGTGTTCTGGATTGCGCTGGCCGCTTTGTTCCACAAATCGGCAGTCATTCTTGTGCCTTTCGCAGTATTCGCCGCATCACGCAATCGGGCATTTAACATTTTCGGCGTAGCTGTTGTTGCTGCGTTTCTTTTTGTAGTGCTGCTGCAAGAGCAGTTGGATTCTTTTATGCGTGGCTATGTTGAGGCCGAGTACGAGTCTTCCGGAGCTGGTGTAAGAGTTGCAATGAATGCGTTACCGGCGGCCTTATTCCTGGTGTTCAGAAAACGCTTCGCCATTGCGCCGGAGGTTCGTAGTTTCTGGATATGGATGGCATGGGGTGCGCTTTTTTTTATTCCACTTTTGGTCGTTTCGCCTTCCTCCACTGCTGTTGATCGGGTTGCACTTTATTGGATTCCGCTGCAACTGATGGTCTTTTCAAGATTGCCGGATGTTTTCGGCGTACCGGGGCGCAGGAATCCGCTGTGGGTAACGATGGTGGTGGGCTATAACGCCACGGTGATGCTGACTTGGTTATTCTTTGCCGATACCGCTTTTGAATGGCTACCGTATCGGTTTTATCCATGGGAAGCACTGTGGCAATGATAAATCGAGCGGATTTATGAAAATTGTTCATGTTATCAGTGGGCTTGGCTTGGGTGGTGCCGAAACCATGCTCAGGCGGCTGATCGAATCGACAAAGGAGCGTAACGACACGACAGTCGTTGTTTCGCTCACTTCACTCGGGGTGGTTGGGGATTCTTTGCGCAAGAGTGGTGTAACAGTGCATACGCTTGAGACGTATGCTTTTTTTCATCTTCCAAACACGCTATGGCGTTTGTTTTGGTTACTCCGACGCTATCGGCCTGATATCGTGCAAACTTGGATGTACCACGCCGATCTGCTTGGTGGGCTTGTAGCTCGCTTGGCGGGTGCTTGTTCGGTTGTTTGGGGTGTTCACTCAACCTCGATACCTCAAGGGAGATGGAGTGCTACTTATTGGGTGGTTCGATTGTGTGCGCTTTGTTCTAATTTTATTCCAGACCGAATTATCTGCTGTGCCAACTCAGCGAAACTCGCGCATATCAAGTTGCATTATGCAGAAGATAAAATGGTCGTGATTCCCAATGGTTATGATTTTTCTGTTTTTCAATATGATGTAGAAACAAGGTTAAAAGCGCGTGTTCAGCTAGGGGTTAACGAGCAAGATATCGTCATTGGCGTAGTTGGGCGCTTTGATCCTTTGAAAGATTTTTTCAACTATGTTTCCGCTGCAGCTTTGGTGGCTGAAAAGAATAAGAACGTTAAGTTTCTGATGGTTGGCCGGGACAATGAGTGGTCGAACACTACTCTTTGTGGCTGGATAGAAAGTACTGGTCTCATAGGGCGCTTTCATTTGGTCGGTCAGCAAACAGACGTCGCTCATTTTCTATCTGCGATGGATATCTTCTGTCTTTCATCCGTCAATGAGGCATTTCCCAATGTGGTGGTTGAGGCGATGGCTATGGGGTTGCCATGCGTGGTTACTCGGGCGGGCGACTCGGCCATTATTTTAGATGACGATAATTATGTTGTACCGGTGAAAGATTCTGCTGCATTGGCAAATGCCTTGCTAACAATGTGTAACCTTGATGCGATGACTCGCAAGACTATCGGTGAAAGCAATGCCGGGAAAGTCAGAGTCAGGTATGGAATTGAAACCATCAGGCAAAAGTACAAAGATGTTTACGACAATGTGACGAAGTTAAGGCAATGACGAAGATTAATTTGGATTCAAAAACGGTTGATGGCTTCGGCGATGAATGGTCTCGGTTCGATCAGACCGGTATGTCAGGCGAGGATACGCAACAACTTTTCGAGGCTTATTTCTCTGTTTTTCCCTGGCAGTCCTTGCCGCCGGATGCTGAGGGATTTGATCTTGGTTGCGGCAGTGGCCGTTGGGCCAAACTGGCTGCCCTGCATGTGGGTAAGTTGCACTGTATCGATCCAAGTATCGCCATAGATGTTGCGCGAAGGAACTTGCAGAGCATGAATAATTGTGAGTTTCACCAGGCTGGGGTAGATGATATTCCGCTGCCGGATCATTCGATGGATTTTGGTTATAGCTTGGGTGTGCTGCACCATATACCGGACACCCAGGCGGCGCTCGCTTCCTGTGTGTCCAAGCTCAAGCCCGGTGCGCCTTTTCTTTTGTATTTGTACTATAAGTTTGATAACCGCCCGGTATGGTTTCGATTGCTATGGAAGATGAGCGAATTGATTCGCGCGCTGGTGTCACGCTTGCCGCATGGTCTGAGATATTTAATGAGTCAAATAATTGCCATATTGATCTATTGGCCGCTCGCCCGTTTCGCAGGTCTGGCGGAATCGATTGGGTTTGATGTAAAAAACTTTCCGCTCGCACCGTATCGGCATTGGGGTTTTTATGTGATGCGCACTGATGCGTTGGATCGGTTTGGCACTCGATTGGAGCAACGTTTTACAAGAGTTGAGATTCAGCAGATGATGGAGTCGGCAGGTTTGGAACATGTCGTCTTCAGCGAGAAAAATCCATTCTGGTGTGCGGTTGGTTTCGCAAGGACTGATCGCTGATGTGTGGTCTTGCTGGGTTTTTGGCTGCAGGCACTTGGCATGGCCACGAAGTGGGGGGGGGGGCTCTATTAGAGCGCATGGCCGGAACGATTGCGTCGCGCGGGCCGGACGATTATGGAGTGTGGTCTGACGATGCGGGTATCGGGCTGGCACACCGGCGCTTGTCGATTCTCGATCTTTCACCCGCAGGCCATCAGCCGATGGCTTGTGCCACCGGGCGCTATGTGATTGCGTTCAACGGAGAGGTTTACAACCACCTAGACTTGCGGACCCAGCTGGCAAAAGTCGGCGCCGGCGGGACGGCGGTTGGGGGTTGGCGAGGTCATTCGGATACCGAAACCTTGCTGGCTGGCTTTGCCGCGTGGGGCATCAAGGCGACGGCGGAGCGCTGCATCGGTATGTTTGCCTTTGCCGTATGGGATAGGAAGGAACGGGTGCTGACGCTGGGGCGCGATCGTCTTGGTGAAAAGCCACTGTATTACGGCTGGCAAGGACAAGCGGGGAATGCCTGTTTCCTGTTTGGTTCTGAGTTGAAGGCGCTAAAGGTGCATCCGACGTTTACGGCGGAGATCA
>Ga0172367_10008764_pt1 | contig 11254 bp, 9 predicted proteins | sample Lak10m_FD_114542 | JGI IMG/M metagenome (GOLD analysis project Ga0172367, IMG submission 114542) | Freshwater microbial communities from Kabuno Bay, South-Kivu, Congo - kab_022012_10m | ecosystem: Environmental > Aquatic > Freshwater > Lake | place: Democratic Republic of the Congo: South-Kivu...
CAATTATTTAATTCATTGACATCTCCCCATGGCTCTTGCCAGGGGAGATGTCAATGAACAGTAAAAAAGGCCTTTATATCACAAGAGCTCGCTAAAGCAATTTTCAGAGCTCAAAAATTTTTGAAATAATCTTCTGCAAATAATACCAAGATATTCAAATTATAAGGCTCCAGATCTTGCTCTGTTAACCCTAACATTTCCCTATTTTTAACAATTGCTTTTATTGTTTTTTGATCTAAAGGAGAAATGCTTTCTTTTTTAAAAATAGTTGAGATTACCTCTGCTAATCCTAAATGAAATTCTACCCCTATATATAATTTAGCTGATTCAAGATTTTTTATTAATGCATTTACAATTAAGCCTCTTTTGTAATTGATTGGAAGTTTTTTACACATTTCTGGGTGTTCTAAAGCAATTCTTTTCAAAATATTTATTTCATTTGCTTTCACTGCACAACCGAAAAAATCCAAAAAGCTAATTTTTTTGGTTTCAAAGGATTCTTTGATCATTGGACTATTTAGTATTTCGTCTGCAAGATTTAAATCCAATTTAAAGTTATAAACCATTTCTTTATAGTATCTTTCAAACATTTCTAATTCCCATTTTTTTTGATCTGAAGTATATTGATCAAAATGAAGGGCTCTTGGACCTTGATGATATTTTCTTTGTAAATGGAAGGTGTGTCTTATAAAGCCATTTTCTGTTAAATCCTCTGGCATGTAAGGATCACCTATTGTTTTTTTCTCTTCTTTATTGGTCCAGGTTAAATTATTGGCTGCCTTTTTACAAGGGCGATAAAAATCAGGATCTTTTTGTAAAACATTATGAATAAAGTGAACTAATTCATGTCCAAAAGTAAAGTAAGAGGGGTGTATTACTTTAGTTAAGTTGTTTTGAAAAACTCCAAATTTTAAAAGAGGCTCCATAGTTAGCTCTATTTTATTAAAATCGATAAAAAAAAGATCCTTTTCTCCCTCTGAAATAAGTAGGCTTTTTTTGCACTTTATTAACTTTTTTGCTAATTTTATACCTTCTTCACATGTTAAAAGTTTTTCAAAATCCCTTTGAACTTTTTTGATAAACAAAGAATTACCCTCTATCTTGAAAATACCATCTTTTTTATCAAAAATAGATTCTTTTAATGCTATCATTTTATTAAGCTTTGATTCCGTTATTAAATTTTGAGGTTTTAATTCAGGGGTAAACTTATCTTTAATACAAACCACACCATACTTTTTAAAGGGATGATTTTTAATGAGCCTAGCTTCATCAATTAATTCTTCGGCCATTTTTTCAATGATATCAAAGGATTCTTGGGAAAATTTACAATAATAACTATGTGTAATAATTTTATTGAATAATTCGATTATGCGCGGATCAAATTTCCCTAAGCTTAACGCTTTATCTTTCAAGGAATTAAATCCTTCTTGCATTTTTGCAAAACAAAGAGTTCTTTCATGAAGATTGTCTATAAATTCAGAGGGTAAAGTAGCGCTTTTGTAAAGATTGCTAAACTCTTCTAGTCCGTGATAAACCCGTAAAGCCTCGCAGGCAAAAGAAGTTACTTGCTCATGAAACTTTTTTTGCTTAGGGGAAATGTGCAAAGGTTCAAAAAATTGAAGATATTTTTCTTGAATATATGAACAAAGTGTTGCAATCATATAAATACTATAATTAATTATACATTAATTATAACATAATTAAACAAAAATATCAGCCTTTTGTTTTACGTATACAATGCATTGATTGTAAATGAGTTATGGAATATGGTGATTTATATGGAAGAAAATTTATGTCAGCTTTACATAGAAATATCAATATAACTATCTGAAATGGCGTAGTTTATCCTTTTAAACATGCAGAAACTTAACACTATTATTTAATAGCAAATGATCAACTAACACAAGCGCTGTCATCGCCTCTACAATTACAGTAGCTCTTATTGCCACACATGGATCGTGTCGTACATTCGTTTTTGGCTTAAAGGTTATATTTTTTCCAGATGTAGTCATTGTTCTCATCTCTTTTTTAATACTTGAGGCTGGTTTAAAGGCCGCTTTAAAAACAATATCGTTTCCTGTGGTGATACCGGCTAAAATTCCCCCATGATGATTTGATAAAAATTTGCCATCCTCCATTTCATCATTATGCTCAGACCCTTTCATTGTGGCTGCTTTAAATCCTGCACCAAACTCAATTCCACAGCATGCGTTGATAGAAATGATTGCTTTGGCAAGATTTGATTCCATTTTTTCATACACAGGATCTCCAAGACCTGCAGGGACATTTTTTACCCTACATTCAATCACTGCCCCCAAAGAATCTCCTTCGAGCATTGCCTCTTTAAGTACATGAGCAAAGCCCTCTTTCCTTCCACCCATTTCAATGATTTTTGCAACCACATGCATCGGCTCGATGATTTTTTTGGCAATAGCACCTGCGGCAACTCTTGCAGCTGTCTCTCTTGCAGAAGCTCTACCCCCTCCCCTGTAATCAAAAATCCCATACTTTTGTAAATAGGAATAATTAGCATGGCCCACTCGAATAATATCCTTTACTTCTTCATAAGAAGAGCTCATGGCATCTTTATTCTTAATCCATAAGGCTACCGGCGCTCCTGTAGTTTTACCTTCAAAAATTCCGGACAAAACCTCCACATGATCTTCTTCTGTTCTTGGGGATGTGTAAACAGAGTATCCGGGCCGTCTTTTTTTCATCTCCTTTTCAAAAAAATCATCACCGATCTCTATCCCAGCAGGACAGCCATCGATCACACAGCCAATTCCCTTTCCATGGGACTCCCCAAAGGTTGTAACTGTAAAAATTTTTCCAAATGCATTCGATCCCAATTTCACACTTCCAAGGTAAGTTTCATTCCGCAATTCATAAAATCATAAACAGCAGTAGGATAACTTTTTATAACCACCTCTGATCCATCTAATACCGATGTACCACACCCACCTGCAGCAGCAACCATTAAAGCAAGAACCACCCTGTGGTCCTTTTCCCCGGACAAATTGGCAGCTGTAACCTTCGATGGAAAAATCATTAATCCATCTTTTTGTTCTTCTATGTGCACTCCCATTTTCAAAAGCTGCTTTGCCATCACTTGAATTCGATTAGATTCTTTATATCTTGCAATTTCAGCTCCTCTAATAATGGTCTTTGATTCAGCAAATGCGGCAACCACGGCAAGTGCTGGCAACACATCAATACAATGGTTAATATTTACATCTACCCCTTGTAATTTATCTGTAAGACTTGCTACTAAAACACCTTCTTTATCAAACTCGATATTTGCCCCCATCGATCTAAAGATATCTAACGTCTTTTTATCTCCTTGAGCGCTATCTTTATCTAACCCATGAATGTTCATTGTGCCACCGGTAACTAAGGCTGCAGCAATTGGAAAAATAGCGGTACTATAATCCCCTCCGACTGTGTAGTTAAATCCCTTATAAGAGAGATTTCCCCCCACATCAAACACTTTGTATCCTTTACGGGTAATTGATGCACCCACAAATTGTAACCAATGAAGGGTAAGATCTACCCACGGCTTTTCTCCTGGACGTAAAACAAATATTTTCGAGGGATTTTTCAAAAAGGCAGTGGAAAATAACAAGGAGGAAACTGGTTGAGAATCTGCCCCTTCTATCACCATCGATCCTGGCTTAAGCTTTCCTCCAATAGTTAAAAAACCCTTATCATCAAAAGATGAGGCACTCATTCCATTTTGACAATAAACATCAAGGAGCGGTTTTACAGGTCTTCTTACTTGTATTGATTCATCCCCTGTAATTTTTACCTCTCCATCAACAAGAGCTGAAAGTCCCATCAAAAACCGTAACGCAAGTCCTGAATTTCCCACATCAATCACCTTATCTGGAAGTAGAAGTTTTCCCCCTACACCATGGATTTGAAGTGATGAACCCTCTTGCATCACCTTTACACCAAAAGCCTTTACCCCTTCTATCATCGCATCGGTATCAGGTGATTGTAAAATGTTAGAAATGGTGGAAATCCCGTTTGCCATGGCTCCAAAAATAATTGCCCTCATTGTTTCTGATTTTGAAGGGGGAATTAAGATATTGCCTGCTATTTTACTCGGCTTTATCCTACATCGCATAACTGCTCCTTCCTCATCTTTTGAAGATTTCTTAAAATAATAGATTTTTTCACTGGATGGGAAAAGGTGTTATTAGGAGAGTAAACTCTTCCAATACCTTCTAAAAGAACAAAATAGGGCTCATTGCCTTTGTTCTTTTTGTCTATTAGCATTGCCTCATAAAGCTCTTCTCCCTTGATCTGATCACAAACGGTTACATCAATGTTTTGAGAAATAAAATAGTGGTGAATTATTTCCCAATCTTTTTCAGAAAGATGGCCTAATTCAACACTTAACAGGGCTTCAAAGTATATCCCTATCCAAACTGCATGGCCATGAGAAATTGTGTAATGTAAGACCTTTTCATAAGCATGAGCAAATGTATGTCCAAAATTAAGAACTTCTCTTATTCCAGGCTCTACCTTATCAAGGGCTACAATGGTTTCTTTAAGTTTACGAATAGATGGAAGCGGCTTGCTTACTGAAAAAAATAACTCGCAATCACTTGTGAGTGTGATTTTTACTACTTCAGAAAATTGCTCTAAGAAAAGATTTTGAGGAAGGGTTGCTAAAAACCCCTCTTCTAAACAAACATCTTGGGGTGTATAAAAGGTTCCTAAAACATTTTTCCCAGCCGCAGTATTAATGCCGGTTTTTCCTCCCACACTTGCATCTACAAATGCTGTAACAGTGGTAGGAATAATTGAAAAAGTAACCCCACGCATATAGGTTGATGCAACAAAACCAGTTAAATCTGATACCACTCCGCCTCCAAATGCAATAAGTTCTGTATGAGTCAAATATCCATGAGAAAAAAGAAAGTCTTCTATCAAAGCCTTCATTTCCCTTGATTTTGAGCCCTCTCCAGTTGGGATGGTAAAAATTTTATACGGTAATTCATTTAGGAAATTTTTATAAATTTTTTCAATTTTTTCCTCTGTAATGAGTAAAACTTTTTTACCTCGATTTTCTACCCCAGCAAAAAACCTGGCCACTTCTGCAGTTGTTCTTAACATAGAAATTAATAGATGCGATTTAATATTGATTAGGGTAAAGTATATGCAAACTAAATAATTTTGACTATGGAATTTATCGTAATCACAGGACCTACGTTTTCTAATGCAGCCAAGAAAATTAAAAAGGCTGTTAAGATCCTTGATGGTATTGAGCTAAGGCTTGATCTTTTTCAAGATATCTCAAAAGAAGAGATTATTGAAATTAGAGAAATTTGCAAAGAAGCAGATAAAAAAGTGATTTTTACGTTAAGATCGAGCAGAAGTGGCGGAGGCTATCGCAAATCTCCATTATCGCTTGAAAATGAAATAGAAAAGCTCTCCTTAATCGGACCTGACTATTTAGATGTGGAATGGGATTTATCAGAAGATCTCTTTCACTCTTTAGGCCATGTAAAGGTAATTGCCTCCCATCATGACTTTGAAAAAACTCCCCCTTCTCTTGACCGCATCTTAGGGAAAATGATGATAAAAAAAGCGTATGCCTATAAACTTTGTACAACCTCCAGAGCCTTATCTGATTCCTACCGAATGCTCAACTTTATTCAAAAACAAAAAAATGCTGGGATCAATTTTATTGGCCTATGTATGGGTGAGAAAGGGAAGATTACCCGTGAAGATGGTCTTAAGGTGGGTAATTACCTAAATTATAAAATTATCCACATTGGTGATAAAGTTGCTTCGGGGTTAGATTTTGCTTGATATTTTAAAACAAAACATACACAAGGGATCTATACACATAAGGAGTTTGTAGAAGCATTGGGAATTTTTTCATTCTTAAATCCTCTAATTGAAATTATTATTATCACAATAATGATCAATTACTTACTTTCATTTTTCTGGAATACCCGCTCAATGGATCTTATCCTTGGATTCTTAGCTTTTATATTTATTTTTGCCCTTTCCTCCCTTTTGCCTTTTCCTGTTCTTCATAGAATCATGCTTTTAGTTGCAAATGTGGCAGCTATCGGGATCATCGTTATTTTTCAGCCTGAACTAAGGGTTGCTTTATCAAAGCTAAGCTTTAAAAGTAAACGATTTAAACAAATTGATGACTTTGATCTTTTTTTAGAAGAGCTGACAGATTCTGTCTATAGCCTTGCATCTAAACAAACAGGGGCCTTAATCGTTCTTGAAAAGGAAGATTCTTTGGAAGATTATATCAATAAATCAAGTCAAATTGGAGCAAAGTTCAGCTCTGAGTTAATTGATGCCATCTTTTCAAGACATTCCCCACTTCATGATGGAGCAATTATTATTAAAGATCAAAAGATTGCAGCAGCCCAAGCAATTCTTCCCCTAGCTGACACCCCCCATGTCCAAAAAAACCTCGGCACAAGACATAGAGCTGCAGTAGGATTAAGCATCGCCACAGATGCTGTGATTATTGTTGCTTCTGAAGAAAATGGTAAGGTGTCAATTGCAAGAGAGGGGATTATCACACGAGGGATTAAACGGGAACGCTTTAAAGTAATCATCCGAAGCTTATTTAGCTCTGAAGAAGAACCTAACGAAGAGCCTAAAAAATCATTCTCCTGGGGAATAAAAGCATGAAAGCCTATTTACATAAAATATTTATAGACAACTGGTTTCGTAAACTCATCTCTTTTTGTGTTGCAGTGGTCATCTGGCTTGTGGTCAACCAATCTTTCACAACTTCAAAAAACTACACATCGATCAACACTGAAATCATCCAACAAATAAAGTAATAAACATGCCCCACAGATACTATCAAGAAGGACCTTTAGAGCAAGGTGTTCCTATTAACCTATCCAAAGAAGAGCTTAAGCACTTAAGATCTGTGATGCGGGCAAAAGATGGAGAAATCATAGAGGTGATTAATGGAAAAGGAGCTCTTGCCACTGCATCCTTCCATGAAACAATCAGTGTGGAAAGCGTTTCTCATCATACACTTTTAACAAAGAAAAGTATTGCTCTTGCTATTACTGAGCCTAAAAACCTTGCCGTGGTGATTGAAAAAGGAACCGAACTTGGTATTACCACCTTCTATCTATTTCCAGCAAAAAAAAGTAAACTTACAGAACTATCGGTAAGTAAAAAGCTGCGATTTCATAATATCTTAATTTCTGCGCTAAAACAGTCTAAAAGGCTCTTTTTACCTGAAATCATCTACTTAAAGGGTAAAGAAGCCCTTCCAAAAAACCAAACCTACCTGTTAGCCGACTTTGACGGAGTTCCCTTTACCGAGGTGGATAAGTCCTGTACCTTCATCATTGGACCTGAAAGTGGCTTTACCGATAAGGAAATTCTTTACTTTAAAACGTCACTTTCTGCCAAAGGGATCCTACTTTCCGATGGTGTGTTACGAGCAGAAACCGCCGCCATCGCAGCTGCCACCCTTATGTAAGCGTAAAAGTGAGTGATCGTTAAAGATCACTTCGACCCTCCGCCTCCTCCACCACCTTCTTGATCCTTCCTTACCCCTTCGGTAACCTTTTCATTAGACAAAAGCAAGTTTGATTTTTCTTCTCCTAAAGCCTTTCTCAGCTCAGGTGATAACTCTTTAATAAGGTTCTTTTCAAGGGTGATACGCCGTTTTCCGATTATTAATTGAACTAGGCTATTTGGTAATTTACTAAGGAGGTTATTTGATACATTAAATATTGTAAGATTTCCTAATTCACCAATTGAATCTGGTAATTTCTTAAGTAGGTTATTAGATGTGATAAAGGTGTTAAGAGATTTTAAATTACCTATTGAATACGGCAACCTAGTAAGGTTGTTGTCATTTATTAGAAGGTATTTTAGGTTTATTAATCTACCAATTGAATACGGCAACCTAGTAAGTTGGTTCTTAGATAAGATAAGATATTCAAGGTTTATTAATCTACCAATTGAATGTAAAGCAGTAAGTTGGTTCTTAGATAAGTCAACATAAGTAAGGTCTATTAAGTTATAGAATGAATATGGCAATTTAGTAAGTTGGTTACTGGCTAGCTCAAGATTGTTTAGCTTTGTTAAATTACCTATTGAATACGGTAAATGAGTAAGATTGTTTTCTTTTAGACCAAGGATCTTAAGATTCCTTAATTTACAAATTTCCTTAGGTAAGCATTTTAATCCCTTTTGATTTAAATCTAGTGATATAATTCCATTTAGACTTTCTTGATTTGCCTCAGCTGCAAACCACCCCCGTATGTCAGCTGCAGTTGCTTGAGGAATTTCAAGTTCGTGCGGTGGGTTACGTAGAACTTGAGCAAGTACGTTTGTACATTCATCTATTACCGTTTGTGCTTCTTGGATTTTTGTTTTTAAGTCTCTACAGCCTAATAGGTGATAGACATCTTCTACAGTACTTTCCCTCTGAAATACTATCGAAGCAAGAGGTTTGGTATCAGCAATTATACGTTGAAAAATGCGATTTACATTATTTCCTTCCATTACACGGAAATCTTTTATAAAACCCTTTAGATAAGAAAATTGATCAAGATTTTCCATTGCTAATGTATTCAACATAAATCTCTTGATTTCTAAGTTGACCGAAGTTAGTTTCTTTGAAAGTCCATACAATTCTCCAGGAATAAAGCCTGCTATTTGACTAAGTGGGCCAAGTGTCATTTGACTTAGATAATTTCTGTCTGTTGATCTAACCGTTGCTTCCATTTTTTCTCCTACTTATACTTGTGGTTAAAAATTTAGCATTTCTATGCTATTTTCTTCTTTTGTTCAACATATTGTATTAACCTTTCGCAAAGAGGTTTTACGTCATCAAAGCGTTTTTGATTTATCACCATTTTGAAAGATTTTATCAGATCGTCGCATAAATCATTAAATGAGCCACATTGGTGTTTATTATTCATTTCGTACAAATTGTAACAATTGTCTACAGATTGTAATAAAATCTTCTTATGTCGAAGTAATGTGGCTAATGTTTCTCGTGTTTGTGCTTGATCAACCGATATTTTTTCTATCTCGTTTTTAAGAAACTGTATCATCTCATTTGTTTTAGCTAAAGAACCGATTTTTGCTCCGATTAAACTTTTTTGACTTTCAAGTTTTATCACCCTACCTTCTAAAATCATGATCTTAATTTGTCTAATAAGCGCTAAACCACCGAGTGTTATGATCGAAAGTATTATATGAGTGATGGTGTTTTGTTGCTTTTTTAGCCCACTAATTTTCTCTTTAAGACCCTTTTGCTCTTCTATTATTGAGGTAAGGTTCCTATCAAGCCCTGAATTTTGATTAATCTGAATAGACATAAAAAACTCCTATTGTTTTATTTATATATTAATTATATAAAAATTCGAAATAAAAAGTGAATGGTAAAACTCTATTTATCAATTTAAAGAAAATTTATTTCACTGATTATAAATAACTTATGTAAATCATTTTTTTTAAATAAGGATAAAAAAATCGGGTTAAGTAGCTGATATTCTTTAACTTAGATTTTAACTCATTCATAATCATACAAATACACCCTTCCATAATTAGCGCCTTCCATAATTGCTTACCTCAGTAGTACCAAAAGGGGACTTTTCTAAAAAACGCTTACACAAATCAATATGAAATTGAATTTAAAAGTAAGGCTATGTTATAATTATGACATATATAATAAAAATGGGGAGAAAAATGGAAAAAATTGGGGGAGGAGCACCTGCCGGTTTCGGCGGTTCTCCAAAAGTTGGAAAAAATTTATTGGGTACACTAAATCCCGAATTACTTGGGAAAATAATAGAATTTTCAAGCGGAGAATTAGGAGCGGTCTCAAAGTTTTTAGAGAAATGTAATTCAGACGAAAATTTGCATCTTCTTAACCAATTAGCTATAAAGGGATTACAACTTAAAAATATTAAACCTCTTGTCGCGAGGAGTCGTAAAAAACCGATTGATCAGGTTTCAAGGGAAGAAATTTATAGAGAACTGAGAACTCATGTGGAAGGGATACAAACAGCGCATGCTCAGAAAAAGGCAGAATTAAAGCACATTTGGCAATATGGCTACCACCTTAAAAATTTAAGCGAAATTCTACAAGCTGATAAAGATGTGGTGCTTACTGCAGTTACTAATAACCGTCAGGCATTTTTTGATGCACACGAAAATTTCCGAAACGATAAAGATGTGGTACTTGCTGCGGTTACAAAACATGATCGGATACTTAACTTTGCAAGCTATAGGCTCAAAAGTGATGAAGATGTGGTACTTGCTGCGGTTAAGAAAAATTATGATGCATTTTACCATGCAACCCCTAAGGGTCAAAATTTTGAAAGTGTAGCAATTGCCCTGGTTTCCCAAAAAGGAACTTTGCTTACAAGCGTAAGCAAAGAGTTACAAAATAATATGAAGGTGGTGATTGCTGCAGTAACACAAAATGGCTTGGCTCTTGAGTATGCTTCTGAAGAGTTAAGAGATAACAGTGAGGTAGTTCTTGCTGCGGTTTCTCAAAATCCCCTTGCACTTAAGCTTGCAGGCCCTAACCCTCGAAACGATAGAGAGGTAGTTCTTGCTACGGTAAGGCGAAACGGCTATGCACTTGAATTTGCAAGCACTGACCTCAAAGATAATAAGGATGTGGTATTTGCTGCGGTTTTTCAAAATCCCTTCACACTTCAGTTTGCAGGCCCTAACTCTCAAAACGATAGAGATATTGTACTTGCTGCGGTAAAGCAAGATGGCTATACATTGTTTTATGCAAGCCTTACACTTAAAAGTGATGAAGATGTGGTTTCTGCTGCTTATTTCCAAAATAGATTGTCATTTAAATATGCAAGCCCTACGCTCAAAAGTAATAAACGTTTAGTTCTTACTCTTGTTTCCCGAGATGGTTTGGGTCTAGGGTATGCAGATGATGAACTACGAGGGGATAAACAGGTAGTTCTTGCTGCGGTTAAACAAAATAGTAAAGCATTTTATCTTGCAACCCCTACGGGCCAAAGTTATACAGATGTGGTACTTGCTACAGTTTCTCAAAATGGCCTCGCAATTGAAGATGTAAACAGATTTTTCAAAAATAATATTAAGGTGGCACTTGCTGCAGTTTCTCAAAATGGCCTCGCGCTTGAGCATGTAACCCCAGAGTTCAAAAATAATATCAAGGTGGCACTTGCTGCAGTTTCTCAAAATGGCCTCGCGCTTGAGCATGTAACCCCAGAGTTCAAAAATAATATCAAGGTGG
>Ga0172367_10008765_pt1 | contig 11253 bp, 13 predicted proteins | sample Lak10m_FD_114542 | JGI IMG/M metagenome (GOLD analysis project Ga0172367, IMG submission 114542) | Freshwater microbial communities from Kabuno Bay, South-Kivu, Congo - kab_022012_10m | ecosystem: Environmental > Aquatic > Freshwater > Lake | place: Democratic Republic of the Congo: South-Kivu...
ATATATGGCTCACGCTTTTTATCAAAGTGTTATCGACACGTTTGGATCAAGTAAACCATTTTCAATGATTATTAGGGCCGAAGAAAATCATATTTCAATGCTTAAGGCATTATATGACAAGTATGGGATCGAAATTCCGGTAGATAATTGGATTAATAATTTTACTTCACCAAGCACATTTAAAGAGGCTTGTCAGGCCGGAGTAGATGCTGAAATTGCAAACGCTGCACTATATGAAGAACAGCTTTTACCGGTGGTAAAGAATTATGAAGACTTTGTGCAAGTTTATAATAATTTAATGACTGCTTCGAAACAAAAGCATTTGATAGCTTTTCAAAAGTGTGCATGATTTTATTAGATTAGTATATTGACAACTCTCTTTGCGAATATTCAATTATAATTTGTTTTTTATAACTGTATTAATTTTATACTAGATATTTTAATATTTTTTAAAAGGTGAAGAATTCAGCTTTTGTACACAATATTTATAGAAATCTTTTATTCTGCTCTACAAATTTTTTAAATAACCATTGTACAAAAATATGATCTTCTTTTTTCACTTGACTTCTTTCTAAGGCATTATAGTACCCTGTTCTTTTTGTATACGGAATATCAATCATAGGATAACCGCTTCTATTTAGAACAAAATTCATCATTAGTCTGGACATTCTTCCATTTCCATCTGTAAATGGGTGTATTGTTACAAATTTTAGATGAGTTAATGCTGCAAGTTCAACTGGCGATATTTTATTCTTATTTTTATTATACCAATCAAAAAATTCTTTTAGTAAAACTGCAAGTTCAACTGGCGAGGGTGGAGTAAACTTACTTAAAGATATCTTAACTCCGTGTTCTCTTATTTTTCCAGCAATATCGCTCTTTGTTTCTTCAAATAATTTTTTATGCCAATATAAAATAACTTGCAAGGATAAATCTTTTTCTTGCTTTAACATCTCATAAAATACTTTTTTATGGGCTTCTGCCTCTTTAATATCTCTTATCGGTTTTTCTTTAGGCGTAATGCCCCTTTCAAACAGATTAGCAGTTTCTTTTAATGTAAGTTTGGAGCCTTCAATTCTCTGAGTTTCATAAGTAAATTTAATCATAAAACTCTCAAGTTCCTTTTCTTTAGCGGACTTTGGCATTATTTTCTGTTCTTTCTTATAATTCTCTTTGATTTTTTCAAAAACTTTAAACCATTTTTCTTTGTAAATTTCAAAAATAAAATCCTTTTTTAGCTCTTCAATATTCTTTGGTATTTCTTTGCCTAGATATTTCTCAGTTTTGTTAACTTTTCCATCAGTTCTGTAGGTATGTCCGAGATAATAGTATATCTCATTTCCTACTTGTTTTTTTGTTATAACTACCATGAAATACATTATACCTACATATTTATAAATATTCGCATTTTAGATTAAATGAAGGTATAGCAGTTTTCAGTCACCTGTATATGGGCAGATAATATTTGAACCTTTTTTAAGAACTTACCCTTTACATTTTATATTTATATTTGTAAAGGGTAATTACTAAATTTATAGAAAAATGTTCCAGTAGCTTCTAACCATTTCGTCTGCAACAAATTGTATTAGTGGAAAATAATTCTTCTCATCTACTTTGATTAAATCACTATTATCTGCTTTTCTCAAGACTTCTAAATAATCAGATCTTGTTTTTTTAAGGATAATTAGCGGAGGAAAATTATTTTTTAATAAAATATAATTAAGAATCATTCTTCCAGTTCTTCCATTTCCGTCTGCAAAAGGATGAATTTTTTCAAATTTATGATGGAATATTATTGCTAAAACTAAGGGATGAAGTTTTTCTTTATTTTTCTCATACCAATTTAATAGTAAATCCATGTCTGTTTTTACGTAGGCTGCAGGAGTTGCATCGAAATTACTTTTTATTACTCTTATGTCCATTTTTCTATATCCTTTTCTGGCATCTATGTTTTCTAAGAGATTATCGTGTATTTTTATAATAAAATCGTGACTTAATTTTTCTTGAGAGCTGAGTAACTCAAAGAACATTTTCTCCGTGTTTTGTAAATCATAAATCTCCCTTAATGTTTTATTTTCAGGAGTTAATCCTTCTACTAGCAGGTTTCTAGCTTGTTCTAGACTAATTGTATTTCCTTCAATCGAAGTAGTATTATATGCATATTCTATGATAAAGTTCTTTAGAATCTCTCGTTTGGTCAATTCATCTAATTCTTTAAAGACATGAATGTGATGTAGTTTGCATGCTTCAATTTCTTCAAGTTTTTCTGCTAGAAATTCATCTTTCCTTAATTTCAATTCTTTTGCTTTTTCTAGCCAATGATTGGATTCTATAAAATTATGAATTGTTTTGTATGTTTTTCTTATTTTCTCTTTATGCTCTTTTTTCTCTAAAGATTTTCTAACTTCCTCAAGCGAATTACCTAGGTAAGCAATATCTTTTACAATCATCTTCTTTCCACTTCTTGTAGATGCTCTTAGATAATAATAGGGTTTGCCAGAAATCATCTTTTTGTAAATATATACCATATTAGTTAGAATAACACATGATTTATAAATCTTACCCTTTACAAATAATTTATAAAAAGTAAAGGGTAATTACTTAATTAGACAAAATTATTTTCTTGTCACCCATAAGTGGACCGACAAGATTTAAAAATAGTGTCCATCACAGCAGCAACGATGAAAATCGTAAAAACACTAATTAAATTTGGAGACGTTAAGTTATTTTTCAGCGCCCATGAAACGTAAACTAAGTTCCAGCAAGGCGATTGGGGCGCTTAAAATTCTGTTCACGTTTTAAGGGCGTTTAGCTATACACGATTTATACAATCGCTTTATATCTAACTTTCTCCTCGAAAACTAATGAGAATAGATCCTTATAATCATAAAGATAAATATCTAGAATGGAAAGAAATTGTTTCTAAAAAAGGCATACCAAATGTCTCTGAAAAGAATTCTAAAGTAATTTTAGATTTTGTTTTTGACATGGAATTTGGGCTTAATGTTTCCACTAAAAGTGTAAAGGGTGCAAGGAGCTATCCACGTTTAAATAATTTGAGACAAAGGATGATATTCTTATCCAAAAAATTTGAGGAACTCTACGGAGTTACAGATATAACTCAAGTTGGGGAAAGAGAATTGCACTCGCTTTTTGGTGGAATGAGAAATGGGTCAATTAGAAGAATAGATGGTAAAATTTATCAAGATTCTGCAAATTTCGTTAAAGTGTTCAAATCATTTTGGCACTGGTATCAAAAAGTAAATAGAAAATGTGGAAAAGATATTGCAGACATTACGGTAGATTTAGATGCTAGTAAAGATAAACCAAAATGGGTATACTTAACCGAAGAGCAAATTTCCAAGCTATATGGAGCAGTTAATCTAAAATATAAGGCTATTATTATGTTTTTATTTGATACAGGAATTAGATCTCCCACAGAACTAGTTAACACTAGAATTTCGGATTTACGTAATAATTATAAGGAGCTGACAATTAGAGAGGAAGTAAGTAAGACATTTGGAAGAAGAATTAAACTAATGCTTTGTTCTAAAATTCTTAAAGAATATATTGAAGTAAATAACCTCAAAGAAGATGACGTTTTATTTCCAATTAAGTCCAATACCGTAAATAAATATCTTCAAAAATATGCTAAAAAGCTTTTCGGGGAAGAGAAAAGTCTGGCAGGACAAAAATATTCAGAGCTTACAATGTATGACTTTAGACACTGCTCATGCTGTTATTGGCTCCCAAAATACAAATCTGAATCTGCATTAAAATATAGATTTGGATGGAAGAAATCGGACAAGATTCATTATTATTCTGAACTACTTGGAATGAAAGACACAATTAACGAAGACGATATGCTAATAGATGTTACAAAGACCGAGATTGAAAAGCAATTACAGAAGTCAGATAAAGAAAAAGAAATTTTGCAGGATAGGCTTGCGAGTGTAGAAATGCAATTAGCTCAAGTAATGGAACTAACCAAACAATTAGAGATCATGAGTAAGAGATAACAAACTTATTAAATATAATAATTATTACTTAATTATGAAAGAAGAGGATTTTATGCGTTCTGCAATTGAAGACGCTCGTAAAAATAAACATCATTTTGGTGCAGTAATTGTAAAGAACGGAAAAATAATTTCTAAGGCTGGTAAAAGACCAGTTAGCGACCCGAGATATCATGCAGAGACTCAAGCAATTTTAAAAGCGACTAAGAAACTAAAAAGCAAAACTCTTGAAGGTTGTACACTTTATTCTACTTGTGAACCTTGCCCAATGTGTTTTTATATGGCTTGGATAACTGGAATCTCTAAATCGTCTTCGGGGCATCTCAAAAAGAGGCAATTAAAGCAGGTTTCAAGGAAATTGATGTTGATAATGAATATTTGAACAAGAAAGGTGGGAATAAAATAGAGATAGTTAGTGGTTTTTTAAGAAATGAATGTTTAGAATTATTTAAGAAATAAGAATGATTAAAAGTTATTATTTAAATTTTAAAATATTTAAGAAATGTTTTATTCCACTCAAGAAACTTTTTCTTTTTATTTCGACAGTCGGTAACATAGATACTTCCTGTCTTGAACCCTTATATTCTCTTAAGTATTTTTCAATTATTCCTTTTGTTTGCCAACTAAGTTTGATGTTTGAATTAGGATACCAATAATTAATATATTTTACATCATGATGATGAGGTCTTGGAGTTCCATTTGCCTTGACTAAGAAGACCTTATGCTCTGCCCTATATCTGGACGATTCTGGCTCTAACCATGTAAACAAGTATTTTATATCATAAACTATAAGAGATGTTTCCTCTCTAACTTCTCGAATAGTAGCGTGTTTTCTACTTTCCCCCCTATTAGTTGTTCCCCCAGGAAGTAAAAAAGTTTTGTGCCTACCTGCGGCAACCAATATTCCTTGAGGGGTTTCTATAATTGCTGTCCCCCTTCGTCTTAATCTGTATGCCATTTTTTTATTTGCTTTTCAATATCCTCCACAATTTCCTCCTTGGATTTATTTCCATCAATTATTATATCAGATTCTTTCCTTTGTATTGTTTCATATTTTTTAGATTCGGGAATAACGTGATTCATAGTATATTCTGTTCCATTATTATTTCCATCTCTTAAAGTTCTACGCCAGAGTATATTCTGGTCGGAAATATCAACCCAAATTTTCTTGTCTAAGAGCTTATTTAGTTCTTTATTTACAAAAAGAAGATAGCCTTCTAGGATTATGACCTTTGTGGGCTTTACTTCCTTATCGAAAACCTCTGTCCATCTATGGTTTGGTATGTGTGTACTCTCGTTATTTTTCAATTTCTTAATTGAATGAATTATTCTATCAAATCTTAATGCATCTGGACTTTCCCAATTATCTGCCTTAACTTTAAAGAATTTATCTTGATTAATATGTAAAAATTCTCCTTTATATTTTTCTTCTAATTCTTTAACAACAGTAGACTTTCCAGAGCAACTTCTACCACAAACCCCTATTATCAACGGTTTTATTTTTTTAGAAGACAATACCATTATCTCACTCTCGGTTTCCAATAATATTTTATCTCTGTAGAAAGCCTAGGTCCTGTAGTTCCATAAACTATTTTATATAATCTATGCTTTCCCCGAAGATATTTTACTGCATCAATGTGGTCATGTCCGTGTTTTTTTACAAAATTTCTTTCAAAGACCTCAGAAGATTTTTGAATCCACACAGGAGGATTACTTGTAGGTATCCAAAATGTAGCAGTTCTTACTACTTCTCTAACTATTGTTCTTAGACTCATTTTTAACCATTAAACATTTTTTTATTTTGGTAATTTTCAGAAGATTCTTTATTTGCCTTTCTACTTTTTGCAAGTTCTAATTCTTCTAGATCCATAAAAAAATCATCTCTCTCAGTATCATTTACATTATCGGCCATGTCTAGCATAACTTTAAGATATTCTAACATGCATTTTTTACTGCAGAAATGTTTGTCTTTTGCATTGCCAAAGGACTGGCCATTCAATTTAAAATTGAACTTATGTAGATATGTCCAATTTAAATCATAGGGAAATCCGTTAGAATATTCAATTTTTTTCTTACATGTGGTGCATATGAACTGCGAGCTCATTTCAAAATTCCATTTCTACAAATTCTCTTTTTTGGAATTTTACTAAATCTTCTTTAATATCTTTAAAGCTGTTTTCGAACTGAGTTATTCGATGACCAAGCGTCTCTGGCTTTAATTTTTCCTTTGCTCGTGCATCAAGGAGTTTATAGAAAATACTATTTGTAAATCTGGCAGACTTAAGTTCATTATTCCATTCATCTAAATGTTTATGATATTCGCCGAGTTTATCTTGCATTTTTTGAATTCTGCCTGCAAAATTCACACTTACACAACTGCAAGAGTTATATGAAACCGTGTTCCAAAAAAAACTAGATAAGAGAAATTTCAGAAAAAAGATTCTTTCATTAAATATTTTAGAGGAAGAGGAAATAAAAACAGAAGTGTCTCATAGGCCGCCACAGCTGTATTCCTTAAAAAAAAGAATTGGCGATGTTGTAGAAATTATGAAAATGAGTTAGTCATTACATTTTTATATCCTCTAAGTTTCATTAAATCATGGCAGAATCCTGTTTCAAAATTTTAAAGAAAGATAAGAAGACGGAAGCAAGAGTTGGAGCAATCTCTACAAAAAAAGGAAAAATAGAAACACCATTTTTTATGCCAGTTGCAACAAAGGCTTCTGTAAAACATATTTCTTCTATGGACTTAAAAGCGATGGATGCAAAAGCGTGCATCTCTAACACTCTTGTTTTACATTTACGTCCGGGTGAAGCTTTAATTAAAAAAATGGGCGGAATTGGAAAGTTCATGAATTATGAAGGGATTAACGTAACAGATTCTGGCGGATTCCAAATGTATTCAAAAGCACTCTATCAAAAATCAGAAGAAAAGGGAGTTTATTTCAAAAATCCTTATGACGGAAAAACAGTTTTTATTACTCCTGAAAAAGATATGCAAATTCAACTAGATATTGACTCAGATATTGCAATGTGCTTAGATACTATGCCTTTAATGAGTCATTCAAAAGAAGAAATCGCACTCGCAGTTGAAAGAACAACAAATTGGGCAAAAAGATGCAAAGCAGAACATGATAAACTTCAGAGTAAACTTCCAAAAAATAAAAGGCAATTACTTTGGGGAATCACGCAGGGAGGTATTTATCCAGATTTAAGAGAAAAGTCTGCTAGAGAGCTAAAAGAAATCGATTTTGACGGGTATTCTTGTGGAGGGTTAGCTTTGGGAGAAACCTTAGAAGAAGAAATGAAAATGATTAAGATTCATAAAAAAATAATTGGAGAAAATAAACCTTGTTATTTAATGGGCGCAGGAAATCCTATTGAATTATTAGAAGCAATTTCATTAGGTGTAGATATGTTTGACTCTCGTTTTCCAACGCAGAATGCAAGAAGAGGAACAATTTTCACATCAAAAGGCAAACTAAGAATTACAAGGAAGAAATATACCTTTGACAAAAAGCCTTTAGATGAAAACTGCGATTGTTTTGTTTGCAAAACTTACACTCGTTCTTATCTAAAATATCAACTAATGCAAGAAGAAGCAGTAGGTTATCGTTTGGCAACTTTCCATAATTTATACTACTTGCAAAATTTAATGAAACAGGCTAGGGATGCAATCAAAAAAGGAAAATTCAAAGAGTTTAAAACAAAAATAGAAAAAATTTACAAAAAAGCTGACTCAGATGTAAAATTGGATTTGCCGAAAAAGAAAAAGACAAAACTAGAGAAATATAAAGAAAAGTTTAAAGCAGCTTTAGTTTAGTGGTAAAATATTGGCTTCCCAAGCCGGTGTCGCGGGTTCAATCCCCGCAGGCTGCACTTTACTTCACACAAGCTTCAACAAATCCTTTGAACAAAGGAGCGGGTTCTATTAAAGAACTCTTAAATTCAGGATGGGCTTGTGTAGCAATAAAAAAAGGATGATCTTTTAATTCAATAAATTCTACAAGTTTTCCGTCGGGACTAAGTCCAGAAATGAGAAGTCCTTTTTCTTTTAGTATTGCATGATAATCCGGATTTACTTCATATCTATGTCTATGTCTTTCAAAAACTTCCTCAGAATTATAAAGAGAAAAAACTTTGCTGTTTTTATTAACAATTGCTCTGCAACTTCCAAGCCTCATTGTTCCACCAATATCAACAACATTTTTTTGTGCATCCATTAAAGTTATAATTTTATTTTCAGTATTAGGGTTCATTTCAGTAGAATTAGAATCTTTCAACCCACAAACATTTCTTGCATATTCTACAACAGCAGCTTGTAAACCCAAGCATATTCCTAAGAAAGGAATTTTATTTTCCCTCAAATATTTTATCACTTCTATTTTTCCTTCCCAACCTCTATTTCCAAATCCTCCTGGGATAATTATTCCGTCAAAACCGTCAATCGCTTCCGCAACATTTCCTTCAGATTCTATAAGCTCGCTATCTAAAAATTTAATTTCAACATGAACGTCATTATTAGCAGCAGCGTGTTTTACCGCCTCAACAACACTCGCATAAGAATCTCCAAGTGCAGTATATTTTCCGCAAATTCCAATTTTTATTTTTTTATTTGAGTCTTTTTCTACAATTCTCCTAGCCAAAACATTCCAAGAATCACAACTTTCCTTGCATAAATTTAATCCAAGTTTTTTCTCAATAGCATCGGGAAATCCTTGTTTTTCTAGTTCTTCAGGAATTAAATAAATAGATTCAACATCTTTTCCTGTAAAAACACAATTATTTTCTACGTTGCAAAATAATGCAATTTTATCTTTAATCTTTTCATCTAAATATTCTTCACATCTACAAACAATTATATCTGGCCAGATACCAATTTCATTTAAGAGTTTAACACTCATCTGTGTTGGTTTAGATTTTTGTTCATTAACTCCCGTCGGAACAGGAACATAAGACAAATGGATGAACACAACATTCTCTCTTCCAACTTCATGTGCAAGTTGTCTAACTGCTTCCAAATACAACGCATTCTCTAAATCTCCGACGGTGCCTCCAATTTCAACAAACAAAACATCTGCATTTTCCTGCTCTCCAACTTTTTTTATTCTGGATTTAATTTCATCAGTTACATGTGGAACAAATTGAACTGTTTTCCCTAAATATTCTCCATGTCTTTCTTTATCTAAAATAGATTTGAATACTTTACCCATTGTAAGATTCCAATTGCCTTTAGAAGGTGTCTGCATAAATCTTTCATAATGTCCAAAATCCATATCACATTCAGTTCCATCATCCAAAACAAAAACTTCTCCATGTTCAACAGGATTCATAGTTCCTGGATCAATATTCAAATATCCGTCGCACTTTACCGCTGCACATTTATAATTAGAAGATAATAATTTTCCGATAGATGCAGCAAGAACTCCTTTTCCCAATCCTGAAATAACGCCTCCTGTAACAATAATATATTTTCGCATCACTCAAAATGCGTCGAGCTATATATAAAATTAAATATTTTCTAATATCTATTTTTCAACCCAAGGGTTATTAAATGCACAAAAGCTTTAATATTATACGCCCAAAACGGAATAAATAATCTCAATTTGAATTAAAACTATTGAAAATATACTTTATATGGACAAACTTATTTAATCTTCTCTATTTGTTTAGTAGATGGATTTAAGCGAGTTTGAATTAAGTGAAGAATCTTATAATAGAAGAAAAATCAGAAAAAGAGCTATAGAATATCTAACTCCTTTTTCAAATGATCCTCGGCCAACTCATGAACAATGGGAAGTTTTAGTAAAACTTGCAGACTATGTGTATCTTACAGAGTTTAGTGATGACTCTGGTTATATAAAAGGAGATATGCATTTTGAAGTAATAGATTCATTTCCTGACGATTTAAAGAAAGAAGTTGTGCGATATTTCCACGGAGGTCTCAATTATATACTGTCTGCACATGCAGAAGATTATGATGCTAAAAGAAAGCTAGGTCTTTTTGGAAAGAATTAGTAATATTTTTTCTAACAGATCTTAATTTACTTCTTTCATAATCTCTTTAATTTCTTCAATATTTGTTGTTCTTGAGAGTCTATCTCTAATACTTTTTGCATCATGCATGCCTTTTGTAAAATTTATTGCCTGATATTTTATCTGTCTGAAAAACAATTTGTACTTTTTGGCTAATTTAAGATAATCTTCAAATTTTATTTTTTCTTTACGTTTCGCAAAGTGATCCCTGTGGGACTTACCAATTAATTTAGAAAAGATATTCGGTTTACCGATTGCTTCTCGCCCTACCATAATAAAGTCAAAATTTTCGAGTAATTTTTGGATATTACTCTCATTTACATTACCTGAATAAATTATGGGTAAACAACTCTCACTTTTTAGCCGCATTGCGAACTCAAAATCCGGGTCGCCAGAATAGCCTTGCGCCTGTGTTCTAGGGTGTATGCCTATTGCATCCACATATTTTTCGGCCATTTTTGCAATTTCGAGCGCTTTTGGAGACTTTCTTAGCTTGATTGTAATGGGTTTCTTAGTACTTTCTCTCATAGTCTGCAATATCTTCTCAATTGCATCAATATCATTGTGTAAAAACGATCCAAAGCCCATTTTCTCCGCTAATGTAGACGGACATCCAAGGTTAAAATCAAATAAAACAGCTTTCTTCTCGTATTTTTTAATAAATTCTTTAATTCCTTTAGGTCTCGTACAAAATATCTGTATTGCTGGCTTATCATCAAGAACTATTTTTTGTTTACTTAACGGGTTTATCATTCCTGTATAAGTTAAACCACATCCGGCTTTTTTACAAAGAAGTCTAAAAGCAATATCATTAGGTTCTAGCATCGGTGCAAGAAAAAATCTATTTTTTGGCTTGAATTTTCCTATCTTATCTTTCATTAAAGTAATCTATTTTAGAAGTTTATAAATTTAGATTTTAATTCCATTTTACAAAACTCCGAAGGAGTTTGTAAGGTTGCGACCTTGCGAAGCAACCGCTATCAGACTTTTTCGATGAAATCTTTGATTTCAAATTATTCGAAAAAAGTCCTTTCGAAAGTCTAAAAAATGTTTTTAGACTTTAATCCCGTATTTCTCTGCAAGCGCAACAAGTTCAGTTCTGCTCAAAGAACCATTAGTAATCATTTCATTCATTTTATCAGGATCTTCGCAATATAATTTTGCTTCGGAAAATCGGTTCTCAAAATCTTTTTTCAAAGCA
>Ga0172367_10008766_pt1 | contig 11253 bp, 8 predicted proteins | sample Lak10m_FD_114542 | JGI IMG/M metagenome (GOLD analysis project Ga0172367, IMG submission 114542) | Freshwater microbial communities from Kabuno Bay, South-Kivu, Congo - kab_022012_10m | ecosystem: Environmental > Aquatic > Freshwater > Lake | place: Democratic Republic of the Congo: South-Kivu...
CACTAAAAATTCACCCTCCTCAATTTTTAGGTCAATACCATCAACCGCTCGCACATCACCAAAATGCTTAGCGATGCCTTTTAGTTCCACTACGCCCATGTCGTCCACCTAGTATCATTCGAGAAAATTTTTTTGAAAAAACATCGCTTTCATGGCATTTAGATTCAATTGTTCTCGTGCCAGAAAAGATTCTTCCATAAAGAGCATGTTGGCATGTACATGCTGCATCAGATCAAATTAATCTTTAGGATAAAAAGTGGGTGGCAAAAAATGCCACCCAGCAAGTTAAGTTTGTTTTGAGCACGGCAAGGGAGTCAGATTATTCACCACCGCCAACAAGACCCTTCGCACGCCACTCATTGAAGATTTCTTCGATTCTCTCATGAGCCTCTGCCACAGATTCTTCAGCAGTCATTTCACCTAAAGCGACTTTAGCCACCATGTTGGGGATGATGTTTTCACTGAAGACTTGACTGATCGCTGGGTTGGTTACGCCCGGGTAGCCAAGGTGCACTGACCAATCATTGACCGTGGAAAGTACCGCTAATTTATCTGCCGGTACTGAACCAAAAGGATCATTAGTTAGAAACTCACCCAAATCTGGTACAGTATTTGGATAGCACGGGAAATTATACAGTTCTGACGCCAAGACGGCATCACGGTAATTGGTAGTGTGGTCCAAGATAAATTTCTTGGCTGCTTCAAGTTCTGCCCCTTCAACATGCTTTGGAATCACATAGATTTGCCACACATGGGAAGAAGCAAAGGCTCCAGCCGGTCCAGCTAGTGCGGGAGTGAAGCCGGTGTTGGAAGCAGCTGCCTCATCCACTTTTTGCAAACTACGATAAGCAGAGATTGAGTTGAGGATATAGCTCACCTCGCCTGCGATCAGGGCTTGATTATTGCTTGCAGCTGTCCAACTAAAGACTTCGTCGGTCATAGTGTCATTTTGTAAACGAGCAAGATATTCCACCGCAGCAATGGTTTCGGGACTATTCAAAACCACATTCTCGTTTTCATCCTGCTCACTACCACCGAAACTCCAAATGGCGGCGCGGATCGCCATGTTGCTGTCTAATTCCGGACTCATACCGATGCCTACAGGAATACCTGTGGACTCGTAAATTGCTTTACCGCCTTCGTACAGGTCATCATACGTGAGCGGTCCATTGGGATAGCCGGCAGCTGTCCAAAGTTCAATGTCATAATCACCAGGATCGGGTACATAGCCATGCGTAAACGCATAGTAAGTATCGTTGATGGGCAAGTAAGATGTTGCTTGGCAAGTCGATACGCGGTCACCGTACATTTCGGCAGCTTGGTCATTGATGTCAGATAGATCATGCAACCCTTCAATGAAAGCAGCTGGAGAGAACAGCAACTCGATGATGCTGTGTCCTTCGCCGGCATCAATTTCTGCAGCTAAGGTGGAAGGTAGCTCAGCAAAAGCAATGTGGTCAACAGTGACACCCACACTATTTTCTGCTCCCCAATTGGTAGCATATTCATCAAACCAAACATCGTATGCAGGTACAAAGTGGCTCCATTGGAGCAACGAAATTGCCACTTCCTCCTGTGCGAGCGAGGGAGATATGGTTAGTGTCATTATGACACTAATAAGAAGAATGAAACGAATCGTCTTGTTCATTAAAAATACTCCTTTTTACATAAATCGTAGCGTGTCTTGGTGTCGGGTAGCGTTCAAAAGGTATAGTTAACACCCGATTTAACTATAGTGTATTTTTACCACAAATACAACATTTTTGCATCAAGTTCGTATGCAATTCTTGTGCATCGTTTCACTTTATTTTCTGTCCACAGTGGTGATATAGTTACGAGTGTAGGAGTATGTTCCTCAAACTTTTTGATTTATTGTTATGAAATTTCGGAGTCTTAGCATGGACACAAGCTCATTAATTACAGGAAAGCATCGCTCTAAGATCGGTGCACTACAAAACCCCTCAGCAGAAACGATTGAATATGCCAAGAGCCTCAATCTTCACAACCTCGGACCGGGTGAGTTGGCGGTGGGGGAGTGGGAGGCGGCAGGCTTACCCCTGCCTGATATGCCCTATATTCGTCGTTATCGCTTGGAGCGCCTGCGGGAGCAATTGCGCAAACATGATTATGCGGGCATCCTTCTATATGATCCCCTCAATACACGCTATGCAACCGACAGCACCAACATGCAACTATGGGTGACGCACAACGCCGCTCGTTATGTCTTTGTTGCCACTGAAGGACCGGTGGTCATTTTTGAATTTGCCCACTGTGAACATGTCAACTCCCACAATCCGCTCATCACCGAGATACGTCCAGCCATCTCGTGGTTCTACTTCATCAGTGGCGACCGCACCCCCGAAATGGTGGAACGTTGGGCAGACGAAATCGCGGATCTGGTGACTCAGCACGGTGGCGGAAACAATCGTCTCGCCATCGACCGTTGCAACTTTGAAGGTATTCGCGCATTAGAGAAGCGTGGTGTCGAAATCTTCAACGGGGAAGAGGTGATGGAGATCGCGCGGAGCATCAAGTGTGAAGAGGAGATCAAAGCAATGCGTTGTGCCATCGTTGCTTGTGATCGCTCAATTGACATCATGAAGGCGCACATGGTGCCGGGTGTCAGTGAACAACGCCTATGGAGTTATCTCCATGCCGAGAACATCTCGCGCGGTGGGGAATGGATCGAGACGCGGATCATGGCATCGGGTCCGCGCACCAATCCATGGTTCCAAGAATGTAGCAGTCGCAAGATAGAAGCTGGGGATATTGTCGCCTTTGACACAGATTTAATCGGACCCTATGGAATGTGTGTGGATATTTCACGCACGTGGATTTGTGGGGATGTTACGCCCACGCCTAAACAGCGCGAGCTTTACACGATGGGCTACGAGCAGATTCAAAAGAACCGCGAGTTACTTACGCCTGGACGCACCTTCAAAGAACTGACGCTCGATTCCCTCCAGTACGATGCCAACGAGTTCCGCCGTTACTCCGTCACCTATCATGGGGTGGGGTTGTGTGATGAATACCCCGGCATCTACTTCGCCGATCAATGGGAATCGTTTGGATATGACGGGGTACTACAACCCGGCATGGTGATGTGCGTTGAAACGTATGTCAGTCGTCCAACAGGGGGAGAAGGCATCAAGCTAGAAGACCAAGTGTTAATCACTGAAACGGGTCACGAGCTACTTTCGCATTATCCCTTTGAACAAGCATTGTTGTTGTAATGTGTACTCTCGATTCAACCCGACTGTGTAGATGAACTAGAGGGAATACCACATGCTTACACAACTGATATAGATTTGTAAGCATCACAGTGAAGAGGCGACAGCTATCGCCTCTTCACTCATGTACGGATATTATTTTACAGTTGAATCCAAGTCGTCTTGAGTTGCGTATATTGATCGAAGGCATGGAGCGACTTGTCACGACTACCGTTGCCTGACTGCTTGAACCCACCAAATGGCGCGGTAGGATCGCTGACATCGAAACAATTCACCCACACGAAACCAGCTTGCAATGCGCGAGCGGTGCGATGCGCACGTGAAAGATCACTCGTCCACACAGCAGCTGCCAAGCCGTAGCTGGTGTCGTTGGCAATACGAATTGCTTCTTCTGGGGTGTCAAATTCAGTTACCACCAGCACGGGACCAAAGATTTCTTCTTGTGCCACGCGCATATTGTTATGAACGTTTTCTAAGATGGTGGATTCAACGTAGTAGCCACCAGTTTCAGGCATTGCCTGCTTTCCACCTAGACATACGTTAGCCCCTTCAGCTTGCCCTACTTCAATGTAATTGAGGACGCGCTTCATTTGTTCTTCGGTGACAATTGCGCCAATTTGTGAAGTGGGATCAAACGGATCGCCTAGTTTGATGGTTTCCGTCACGCGCTTGATGCGCTCCAACAATTCATCCTTGATGCTGCGTTCCACGAGCAACCGTGATCCAGCGTTACAGGTTTCTCCTTGGTTGTAGAAAATCCCCCACGCCACGCCAGAAGCTACCGTGTCTAAATCGGGTGCATCCGCGAAGACGATGTGTGGGCTTTTACCACCACATTCCAAACCAACGGATTTCAGGTTACTTTCGCCAGCGTAGCGCAAGAAGTATTTGCCCACTTCAGTAGAGCCGGTAAAGCTGATTTTGTTCACATCCATGTGACGACCCACAGCTGCCCCAGCTGTGGGACCAAAGCCGGGGACAACGTTCAACACACCATCAGGAATACCCGCTTCAATTGCCAATTCTGCCAAACGAATTGCGCCCAGTGAGGATTGTTCAGCAGGTTTGAGAATGACCGAATTACCAGAGGCAAGCGCGGGACCGATCTTCCACGCGCTGATAATCATCGGGTAATTCCAGGGCACAACCGCACCAACGACACCGAGCGGTTCACGGGTGATAAGCGTCAGGTATTGGCTTGCGGCAGGTGCAATCTCACCATAGAGTTTGTCCGTTGCTTCGCCATACCATTGTAGATAAGTGGCGGCAAGCGGAATATCGACCTTGAGAGAATCGTTGATGGGCTTGCCTGTATCGAGCGTTTCTAAAAGGGCGAGTTCTTCGAGGTTATCGCGCATGAGTTGGGCAAGTTTAACGATGATGCGCTTGCGCTCGGACGGCTTCATATTTGCCCAGCGTCCATCTTCAAAAGCGGTTCGTGCCGCCTTCACTGCCAAATCCACATCTTCTTTGACACATTCGGCAATGTGGGCAAAGACTCGTCCATCGCGTGGGCTAACCCGTGCGAAGGTCTTGCCAGAAAGCGCATCGACAAATTGACCGTTAATGAAGGCTTGTGTGCGTAGCTGTGCGCTGGCGGCGCGGGCTTGCCAATCGAATAATGTCATCACAGACATAACAGAGATCTCCATAAATACCATGAGGTTAAATGTATGCAACCTGAGGTTGCATGGTCAATGATAACCAAAATCCCCCATCGCCTTACAGTCCTTGTATGTAGAAGATCGCCTAGAGTTTTATAAAATATATTTCATTTTAACGATTGACAAACACACTAACTTATGCGAAATTTTGACCAAAGGCAAAGCAATTTCTGTTTTGCTTTTTTTAAGGCGCAATGTGGAATCGTTTCCAAATGAACCTTTAGGACGCGAATAGAGGTTAATTCCTCACCAAGGATTGCCATCAATCTGGTATCTATCGCCAGTTAATGAGATGGACTGAGTAGATTTACTCGGTGTACTGTTTTTCGTTTTCACTCAAAACATCCACTCAAGGATTCTATCATGACCGCAAAGAAACTCCTTATTGTCGTATTGGTTACAGCAATGCTTGCTGTATTCGGTGGTGCAGTTTCTGCACAAGAAGAACTCAGCCTTTGGTATCATGGTGCAGGCAACGAAGTTGAACGCACCATTTTGATGGGCATCATTGAAGACTTCAACGCTTCTCAATCTGACTATGTTGTCAGCCTCGAAGAATTCCCCCAAGCCAGCTACAACGAATCGATCGTTGCTGCTGCCTTAGCTGGTGAATTGCCTGACATCATTGACGTAGATGGTCCTGTTATGCCCGGTTGGGCTTGGGCAGAATACATGCAACCCCTCGCTCTTTCTGAAAGCGCACTGGGTGACTTCCTCCCCGGCGCAATTGGCGTATGGAATGATGAAGTTTACTCTGTTGGTCTTTGGGATGCTGCTGTTGCTGTATTTGCTCGTAAGTCTGTATTGGAAGCAAACAGCATTCGTATTCCTACCCTTGAAGAACCATGGTCTTGGGAAGAATTTGACGCTGCCCTCGTTACCCTTCAAGGTACCGGTGAATATGAATACGCTTTGGATTTGGGTACAGCATGGACCGGTGAATGGTATCCTTACGCCTTTAGCCCCCTCCTCCAATCAGCTTGTGGTGACATGATTGACCGCGAAACCTACCTCTCTGCTGAAGGCGTTCTCAATGGCGAAGACAGCGTTGCCTTCGGTGACTGGTGGCAATCCCTCTTCGATCGTGAACTTGCGCCCGGCACTTCTCAAGATGGTGCAGACCGCGACACCGGCTTTATTGATGGCAAGTATGCTTTGAGTTGGAATGGTAACTGGGCTGCTTTGCCTGCTCTCGAAGCATACGGCGAAGACATGCTATTCTTGCCTGCTCCTGACTTCGGTTGCGGTTCCACCATCGGTGCAGCTTCTTGGCAATTCGGCGTATCCGCTGACAGCGAAAACCCTGAAGGTGCAAACGCTTTCATCGAATTTGCGATCCAAGATGAATACCTCGCTGAATTCAGCAACGGTATCGGCTTGATTCCAGCAACAGCAGCAGCTGCTGCTATGACCGAAAACTACGCTGAAGGTGGTCCTTTGGCAGTCTTCTTCGCCTTGAGCAGCGAACAAGGTTTCCTCCGCCCACCAACGCCCGGCTATGCTGTAATGGCTCTCGAATTTGAGAAGGCATTGGCAGACATTGCTAACGGTGCAGACGTACAAACCGCCCTTGATGCTGCTGTTGATGCAATTGACGCAGACATTGAAGCAAACGGTGGCTACGGCTTCGGGGAATAATAATCTCTCCCTCCACACGTAAGTTGTTTTTGAATGGCTGTGAGGGATTCCTTACAGCCATTTTTGTTTATACGGAGTATGATGTGAATGGCTTCCCTACAGAATACAACTAAACCGAGCGGGTTAAATCAAGATCAACACGAGGCATTGGTGGGATGGTTGATGGCAATGCCAGTGATTGTCTTATTGCTGACCTTTTTGATTGTTCCCTTCTTCATGGCGTTTGGCATGTCCTTTACCAACCAACGCTTGATCTCTGGCAACCCAACTGAATTTGTGGGTTTACGCAACTTCCAAGATTTATTGACCGTTCAACTACTCACGCTTGATCCTTTGGTAGATGAAACCAGCGGTGAATTATTGCGCGATGAGGCGGGCAACCCCACCTATCCTAAATTGCGCGACTACACCCGCGATGAAGAAACCTACCCACAATACTTCCGTTTACAAGAATGGTTCAGTTTCCAACGCAACAACAGCATCACCTATGTTCTAGCATCCGATGTCGTATTTATGATCGCGCTTTTTAATACGTTCTTCTTCGTAGTGGTGATTGCCCCCGTGCAAGGTGGCTTGGCATTGTTGCTGGCGATGATGCTCAACCAAAAACTGCCGGGTATTAATGTTTTCAGAACGATCTACTTCATGCCGGTTGTGGTTTCAATGGTTGTGGTCGCGTTGCTGTGGCGTTTCATCTATGACGGAAGCAATGGGGTATTGAACACCTTGCTGGCAACGTTAACCTTTGGCGGATTTAAGCCTGTTGATTGGTTGGCTAATCCGCAAACTGCTATGCCTGCCCTCATGGCAATGTCGGTTTGGCAAGCAGTTGGCTTTCACATGGTGATCTGGTTGGCGGGGTTACAAACCATTCCTACCCTACTCTATGAGGCAGCGAACGTTGAGGGTGCAGACTGGTGGCAAAAATTCCGCTTTGTCACATGGCCCGGGCTACGCAATACAGCAGTTTTTGTTTTGATTATCATCACTATGCAAGCCTTCGGATTGTTCACCCAAGTAGACATCATGACACGCGGAGGTCCAGTCGATACCACCCAATCCGTCGTATACCAAATGGTACAACGTGGTTATGGAAAGTATGACATTTCTGGGGGATCGACAATTTCAGTGGTGCTGTTCTTCATCGTCTTAGCTATTTCATTGCTACAACGTTACCTGACACGGGAGAAAAACTAATGGACACCGGCATAAAGGGTCGTTATTTCTATCAATTTCTGGCGTTACGTTACTTAATGCTCATCGCCGTTGCCCTCATCTTTGCGTTTCCGTTGGTGTTCATGATCGTTTCATCGCTCAAGCCGGATATGCAACTATTGCGAGATTCAAGTTCCCTAAAGGCTTTCGTGCCCTATGGGGACTTATCCCTAGATAATTACATTGGCATGTTCAACCGTGTCCCCTTTGAGCGGTTCTTGTTCAACTCCGTCTTCATCACTGCCACCACCACCGCGTTTAGTATTCTCTTCAGTTCGTTAGCCGGTTTCTCGTTTGCTTTTCTGAAGTGGCGTGGAAAGGGTATCGTGCTATCCATCATCATTGCCACGCTCATCATCCCAGCCGAAACCACAGCAGTACCCTTGCTATTTGTGGTGAATAGCCTCCCATGGATTGGTAAAGAAGGATTAGAGTGGGGATGGTTGAATAGCATCCATGTTCAAATCATTCCCTTCATAGCAGATTCCTTCTCGATTTTCTTGTTTGTACAATTCTTCCGTGATCTGCCCCGCGAATTGGTAGAAGCCGCACGCATGGACGGAGCGACTTGGCTGCAAGTGTATGCGCGAGTTATTATGCCCATCACGGGACCGGTGGTTGCAACTGTGGCTATCCTCAAGTTCTTGGGCATGTGGAATCAATATTTGTGGCCCCTCATGGTGGCACAATCAGAGGAGATGCGCCCCTTGATGTTGGGGGTAGCATACTTCTTCCAGTTGGATGTGGCATGGGGCGAAGTCATGGCCTACCTTTCTACCATCACCATTCCCGTCTTAATCTTCTATCTAGCATTACAACGAGCGTTCATCGAAAGTATTGCCAGCAGTGGGATTAAGGGGTAAGGCATGGCTTTACAATTCACCGATAAGTGGGTGTGGGATTTTTGGTTTGCACGCACGGATGATGAAATTCATGTGTTCTACTTGCAAGCAAGCAACCAGCTTGAGCATGAAACCCTGCGCCATTGGAACGTATCCATTGGGCATGCCAAGTCAAAGGATTTAGTAAATTGGGAACTCCTACCGGATGCGCTACGTCCCACTCCCCCACATGCGGATCGCCCGTTGTGGGACGATAAAACTACCTGGACGGGAAGCATCATTCAAGATGATGGCTTGTGGTATCTGTTCTACACCGGCTCTAGTGGGGGCGAAAACGGATTGGTACAGCGGATTGGTTTGGCAACCTCGCGCGACCTCATCCACTGGGAAAAATACGGGAATCAACCGCTAATTGAGATCGACCCACGCTGGTATGAGTTGCTTGATCTTTCGGCGTGGCATGACCAAGCATGGCGTGATCCGTGTGTATTCCGCCACCCACACACAGGACGCTGGCACTGCTTCATCACAGCACGCGCCAAACATGGCGCACCTGATGGGCGCGGTGTCATCGGTCATGCGGTATCGGATAATCTGTTACATTGGGAAGTCTTGCCCCCCATCACCCAACCGGGTGAGTTTGGTGATATGGAAGTGCCCCAGTGGTTGGCAATCAATGGGCGGTATTATGTGCTTTTCTCCACACCCGAAAGACACCACTCACAAGCACGCCTTGCGCGTCCGGGTGTCATGCCACAAGGTGGAACACATTATCTGGTTTCCGATTCCCCCACTGAAGGATTTCATTATCTAACGGATGCTTTTTTAGTGGGAGATGAATATGCTCGCTTATACTCCGGAAAGTTGATACAAGGTTTAGATCATCAATGGTATTATATGGCGTTCAATAACCTTGATGAAAACGGGAATTTCATTGGGACCTTACGCGATCCCTTCCCTGTCGAAATCGAGATAGATGGTCGGTTAACAGTGAAGCGATAAATTGCTGAAATGATCGTACAGCGATGGGAGCCTATGACACGCTTCGAGAAGCGTGTCATAGGCATTTTTGCGTTTGATTATCAAGCGATTATTGCCTCCGCACTGCGCCCCCCGCTCACGTCTTTACAACTCCCCCATTATGATATGGGACGTTGGGGGGTAAACTTCTTGTTGAACACACAACAACCAACAGACAAGCAAGTCCAAGCCCTTCATCATTGCCAGCTTGTCTTGCGCCAGTCTGTCTAACAACGCACTATGCTACCAACGGGGAGGATGCCTGTGAACGAGCGGCAGCTTTATGACCATAACCCACTCATTCAATACTTGAACTTCCGCCAACCGAAGCTGTTTCGGTGGGTGTGGAATGCGTATTTGTATTATCACAGACTCAAGAAGACCGCCAAGACTTTCCACCCTGTTGCCCCCATCTTACAAGCTCAAGAATGGAATACACCCCCGTCGGTGGAGATCGCAACGGATGCCCCCACGATTCTAATTGTCACTTTTAACGGTTGGTCATTCCACACCGTGTTCGATGGACTCATCGGTCGGGCATTGGCAATGCGTGGGGTACGAGTCAAGTTCTTAACGTGTGGCGGGGTATTGCCGATCTGCTTCATCCATAATAGCTCCACCAGTCACGGGATAGAACACATGCCCTGTGGGCGGTGTCGCTCATATGTCGAAAGTGGGCTAGAGGCTTTTGGATTTGACGTGGCAAGGTTACACGATTACGTCAGTCAAAAGGAACGCGCCACAATTCAACAAGAACTTGACGCTATTTCTGAAGCAGGATTGACCACCTATCAATATGATGGCATCGAGATGGGCAAACCAGCTTACCTCACCACCCGTTGGTATTTCATCAAAGATACCCCGCTCGATGAAGAAATGACCCCATATATGCGTGGGTATCTTTATATGGTACGCCTAACCCATCAAGCCGTGGTCAACCTGCTTAAACAGTTTTCGGTGCAACACATCCTCGTCCTAAATGGGATGCAAGCCTCTGACCATGTTATTAGTCAAATAGCTAAAAAGTATAACATCCCTTACTCATCATCTGAACGTGGTTATGTCAAGCAGACCGTAAACCTAATCCACAATGCCCCAGTTTCGTTATTTCCATGGCATGATCTTTGGCAACAACAATATCGAGATCAACCTTTAGCAGATTATCAAGAGCAAATGGTGGAACGGACGTTACAGAACAGACGGTATGGTTTCCAACAGATGGACAATTTGTGGGAACGCATCGAAGAGGATCAGGCTAAACTACTTGCGGAATTAAAGTTAGATCAACCCCGAAATATCATATCTATTTTTACGAATGTGTTAGGCGACACAGCTACCATTGATTATGACATCGGAGACTTCAAGAATATGCTCCATTGGTTAGATACCGTCATTGAATATGCAGCGTTATTACCCGATAAAATCTTCGTCATTCGCGTTCATCCCGCCGAAACGCGAATAGACCGCTATCGCCCTACTTTTTCGATAAACCACTATCTACGCGACAACCATCTCGCAACGTTGCCCGACAACGTGCGCATCATCTTTTCAGAGAGCATTTTGAGTAGCTATACGTTACTCAACCTTAGCGAAGCAAGCCTCGTCTATACTTCCACAATTGGATTGGAGGCAAGCGCAATGGGC
>Ga0172367_10008767_pt1 | contig 11252 bp, 6 predicted proteins | sample Lak10m_FD_114542 | JGI IMG/M metagenome (GOLD analysis project Ga0172367, IMG submission 114542) | Freshwater microbial communities from Kabuno Bay, South-Kivu, Congo - kab_022012_10m | ecosystem: Environmental > Aquatic > Freshwater > Lake | place: Democratic Republic of the Congo: South-Kivu...
ATCTGGTGCTTCAAGTTCAGAGGCAAAAGTTATAGCTGAAGCTATAGCCAAGATGCCTGATAAGAAGCAAGCGCTTCAGGCGTTAAAGTCTCTTAGTCAGACAGTTAGTAGTGGTAAATTTAAGGCTGTTTTATCTGCGTTAAGAACAGCTCCTGGCCCTTGGTGGGCAAAGATGCTTGCCGCTAGTGGTGTTGTTTGGGGTATTTATCAAATGGCAGATGACGAATAAGGAGATAATCTCTTGAGCTTCACTCCTACCTATGACGAGAATACTGTAAAGAAATACATAGGTTACTATCAGAAGAACCCAGATGCCTTCAGCCAAGAGCAGGCTGTCATGCTTAGGGATCATGCTGAGGCCTATGATATGACATTTGCCCTTACTGATGAGCACCATGATTCATCTATAGGTTCAGTGCTTAAGCAAGCTGGCATTGGGTATGTAGAGGGATTCACTACATATAGACAGACTGATAATGCACCGGGTGATCAATGGGAGAGGCTTGGTCGTAGAATAGGTAACTTAGCTGGTTTCATGGGTTTGATACCACCAATTGGTAAAGTATTCAAAGGCCCACTTGCACAGGGAATCTCAAAGATGTCTGGCAAGTCAATCCCTCTTGTCGCTGCTGATAAGGCTACTGAGTGGATTGCACCAAAGGCGGCTAAGTTTATAAAGGCTTCCGGTGGTGGAGAAGAGGCTACAAGTGCGGCTATGCGTTTCTTCACTGGTGAAAAGGCTGCCAATCTTGCAGCAGGTGCCTTTAGACTTGGCACGGCATCTGCCGTATCATCTTGGCAAGGCGGTGTTGATGAGATGATGAGTAGTTTCTATAGTGGTGCCAAGATGGGTGCTAGTTTTCGTGGTATTGGCATGATGAATTTCGCTGGTGATCCAACTGCTAATAAAGTCATACGCTCTCTTGCTGCATCTGCTTTTATTGGTCTTCCTTCAACAGTAAGGGGAGAGACGACTCCAGAGCAGGTTTACTCTTACATAGAGGGAGCGTTCTTTGGCTGGGGTGAGCGAACAGCGGCTGAGAACGCTGCTGCATCGTTTATGAAGAAGGCTAATGAAAGAATTAACTCTACTCCATCTGGAGAGAGATCGTCGCTCTACGAGCCTGAGAAGCATGAAGGATGGACTGGATTGTCAGCTGAGGCTAGAAGCATTGTTAAGAATGAGTTTGATAATAGTCTGAGATCAATAGAGGCTGTTATCCAGAGACTTAAGGATGAGGGAATCTTGTCCGAAGATGGTGTTGATGCGATGAGAGAGAGAGTTGGATTCTCTGGCACGGAGTATGAAGAATACTTTAGACCGTTGGAAGAAAAAGAGATTGATGAGATTCGTCGTGTTGATGAAGAGTTCAGTCAAGATACTGCTGATAACACATCTGAGTATACTGGTGGTGGTAGAAACTTAGAGGATATAAAGATCAATAGAAATATTGAGCAGCTTGTTGATTTTAAGTTTGGTGATATTATAGAGGACAAGAATAAACTACAGGCTAAGATTGATCTATCTGCTGAAGAAAATAGGCTTATTGAAGAGAACAATCCTAATGCGGCAGAAGAGTTTGTTAGCTATGTGTCTAAGTATTTTGGTGGTGTGTCGCTTGATGAGCCGACAAGAGGTGGTATTCGTCAACGAGTTCGTCAGAGAATGAACCAGTATGACATGAGATTCGTTACTGTTGATATGACTGACGAGGGAAATACTATCAATATGATTAGGAATGGACAGGTTGACTCAGGTGGCAACCAGTCTGTGATGAGAGTTGATAGACCCGTTATCGTTGATGCTTATGAAAGAGCAATGGGTAGAAATGGACAGCCAGCTGATAAAGAAGCGCTTGCTATTCTAGATCACATAACAAACAACCTTGGTAAGAAAATAGAGCTAGACTCATTAGACTCTGACTTAGCTAAAAAGGCTAAGGCTATTAAGATGAAAGAGTATAATGAGATGGCTGAGCAGTTCGGCCCTGAGAATGCAAGATATGATTATGAGGGAGAGAAAGAATTAGCCGCTCGTCTTCGTAGAAAGATTGATAGCGATGTTCTATCCAGCATGAGAGAGCGTGGTTACCATTATTTTGGCGGTAGAGGTGATGCTACTAGAATGTATTTTGTTAGATATCATCCTGAAGTGCCTAATAGTATTAAAGAAGTAAGAGATGTGTTAAGGCATCTTGATAGCGTATTTGAATATACTCCAGAAGAGCTTGAGGTAGAAAGCATAGCTAGGGATGATTTCATAGCTATAAATAAAGGATCGAGTTTGACAAGTGCTGATGAGTACTATGATTTTACTCGTCTATCTAATATCCTTTATGATCTTGAGCTTAATGGATTCGAAGGTTTAGCTAAGGCAAAAGAACTTACTCAGGGTAATTTCATCAAAGATCCAAAGGCGTGGAATAAGAGACAGCAGATCTGGTTTACATCTGGCTGGAGACTTGACCCTAACTTTAGCTTATACAAGGGGATCCATGATCTTGTTGACGGTAGACGGTTGAATGTGGAGTTTAGAGAAGATTTTAATCCGAAGATTGATGGAGAGATAGGGCCTAACGCACTTCGTTATACACAAGCAACAGATGGGTCATTGATTATTAGAAGCGATGTCCTAAAGGCCATGCTTGAGGATATGGGTGTATACTCAGGTGGTAACGTTGGTAAGAGCTTTATCGTAGAGCCAGACAGTGAGCTTGGTGCGCTTCTTGGTAAATATGCGATGCACATAGCTGATCCTGTAACTGATGCTAGGATGTTTGAAAATGGTACACATGCCATCATGTATCGTACTTCTGCAAAACAAATGGGTAAGAGAGGTGCTGAGTTTACTGTTGATGTCTCAAGCTTCTTCGGTGTGCCAAGTGAGATAACTGATTCTCATAGTATTGCAAAGCAGAGAATAGCAAAACAGTTGATTACAAACTTGTCAGAGTTTGTTAAGAATCCTCTTGACTCAAAGACTATTAGTGGCATGATTGACTGGATCATCAACCGTGGCATGAATGGTACCCTAGAGGGGCAGGCTACAGGCTCGTCTATTCTTGGTAAACTTAGTAAGTCTGAGCAGTTTACAGCAGATGATGTTGCCGAGTTCTCTCGTAATATAGACGATATCCCACTTGTTGAGTTGTTTAACATAGTTAGACATAATGACAGCAATGTTCTTGCAGACGCCTTTTATCGCCATGTATTAAGGGTGGAATCTGAGGATGTTAGAGATGCCAGAGAGGATGGAGAAGCTACTGACTTTGAAGTAGCTGAGGTAGATAACTCTATGCTTCAGTATCAAAGTATATTTAAGACTATTGCTGAAGTTTCAGACAAGGGAACACCTATATGGCAGCATAAGTTCTTAAAGGGATACACTGAGAAGGCCGTTCTTAACTATGTTGTCAAGAGAGTTGTTCGCCCAAAGATAGAGAATAGTGGTGTGTTCCGCCTCACGCAATACACTCCTGAGATGGCACATCTTCCAAATACAAAGATATTGAATGAGCGTAACGATGTGTTCCTTCTCCATGATAATCATAGAGATATAGAGATCTACTCCAACTTGTTCGCTAATAAAAAGAACATGATGACGCTTGGTGAGATATGGGATAATATTGATTTCACAGATGGTACTATAAAGGCAAAGGGCGGCTTATTTAAGGACAACATAAGTAAGATAGAAGAGCTGCTTAGAGCAGTTATTGTCCGTGTGCCAATGGGGTCTATATCTGGTGCTCATGTTCTAAAGTTTGGTGGGTTCACTGGGATAAAGGGTTTTGGTGGTATTACGCATGGTGAGACTACTATGGCTATTGGCGGTGCTGATCTTGATGGTGATAAGGCGTTCTACTTCTTCGGTGATTCAAGTCATGGATTTAAGCCAGAGTGGAAGGATATGTACGCTTCCAATCGCGATGAGTTTTTGGTGCAGGATGCTGCTAGTGTAAAAACTAGAATGCCAGATCTTAAGAAGGATTTTGCTCAAGAATTGTCAAACCCAAATGAGATGCATAAGAAATTCATGGGTAACCGTGCGTCTATGTATTCGCCTTATGTTAGAAGCTTAGTCTCAGCAGCTTCATACAATGGACGATCTGCTCTAAAGAATGCCGTTACAGCTAGATCAGTAGCTTTATCAGCACATTCTACACTGGCTAATATGAACAAGCCATATCTTCTTGGTGTGACAAGTTTTAAATATCTAAATGGAGAAAAGGGAGAGGGAGAGGTCTATCTCTTACCAAGGCTGATGGCTGATGAGATCGCCTTGTTCCATAAGTTTAGTAGAGCGGCTATTGAGCTTACGGCAGACCCAATGGACGAGCCTGGCCTTCTTAATGGATATAGGATAGCTAAAAAGATAGAAGCTAAGCTGTTCAAATGGGTTGACAGTGGTGGAATAGAAATAGATCCTGATAAGATCTATGATAATGGTAGTGGTAGCGTTAGAAACAAGTTTCTAAACATGTTTTCCAATGTCAATAGCGCTTTGTATTCTCGTAACCATCAAGATGGGCGTAGATGGATGTATGAAGAGATACAAATGCTATTAAGCGATATCAACAAAGAGATTCCTGTTGGTGCTGGTACCACGCTATATCCTAGATTAGCAAGGGCAATGCACGGTCTTGACTGGAGGGATAGCATCCTTAATAGAGTTGATGTAGATGGCATTATGAATCTTTCTAGAGAGGCCAATAAGATATACAAGAGTGGTAAGTTCGATTATCTAAAAGGGCTCTTTAGACGCGGTACTGTTGGAGTAAGGTTTGATCATGTTGAAGCCTTCTTAAGGCTTAAGTTGCATACACAGGCTGGATGGGATGCTCAGCTTAATGAGAAAACCTTAGACGCTAATCTTTATCAGAAGCTTTTTGCTGGTGATAAGAATCGTGAGTATTGGAGAGGAACTAGACCGGGTGAACCGGAATGGCAGCGTAAAAGAGTGAAGATGATGGCTATAGCCAAGTCTAAGATAGAGGACTTTATAACTAATGACATTGCCGATATGGCAACTCTTCTCCATGTACATGAATATGTGCAAAGGATAAAAGCCAGTGATCCTGATAACTGGGAGAAGCGTGTTGTAGCTATTCGTGAGCAAGTGTCTAGATTGCGTGGATCTATCAAGAAGGAGCAAGACGCATTTAGACTTGAGCAGGAAAAGTCCATCGAAGAGACTGGTGAGAAGATTGCGTCTACTATTCGCAAGACTAACATGGACTTTATCATCAAGAGTGCTAAGGAGAAGATAGCTCTCTCCCTTGTTAGAAATGGCCTAAGAGAAGAGCCTGAGCTTACTCTTGATGAGCACCGTCTATTTGACGCTCTCGTACTTGGTACATGGGATGTTGGGACAAATCGTTTTGATGCAGTGAGAAAGGCTGTTACTGGCTCTGGTGGGATAAGTTCGAAAGACTTGTACTCCTTAATGGAGATGTCTGATCCAAATAAGAAGATTAAGAATCTTACTGAGGATGAGGCTTTTTCCATAATTCAATCAGTTCAAGATTCAATTGGTGAGTATGTATCAGATGTAAAGAGCACACGATATTTGAGATTCGGTTTTGATTCTAACATTGTAGCCAAGTCTAGTATAAAGAAGCATATAAAGCTATGGAGCTCATTCCTTGAGAAGTACAAGGAGAAGCCTAGAAAGCTTGAAGAAGCTGTAAAGCCTGAGTTGCGTAAGCCATTGAAAGCTCTTCGTGAGAAGAAGCAGGTGTCTCAGTTTTTAACTGATGAAAATGGCAACAGAACAGTTGTAAAGCTTCTTGATCTTGAGGAGGTTGATCCGATTGAGCGCAAGTATAGAGAGGATAGAAAGCCATTTGAGGTCGGTGAAAACCTTGAAGAGTATCCTGAGCTTACTAAGGAATATACCAAGCTTGTTGAGCACTTAAACTTCTATCCTAATCTTAAGTCTACTCTCCACCTTGTTGTAAGAGACTTGTTTGAGAAAGACCTTAACGCTATGCGTATTGAAGATTTGAAAGCGCTTAATAGGTTCTTTGAATCAGCCAGAAAGGGGTCTTTATTCTCAAGAATATACGAGATGATCTCTGGTGATAAGGAATATTCCGCGCTTAAGAAATGGTTCTGGAATGTATTTCCAGAGAGTATTAACAGACATCAGATGAAAACGAGTATTGAAACGATGCTTCGTCGTGGCATCTTTTATGACAAGGATGGTGTTAAGATTGTTGGTGATGTGATGGTGCCAACTGGTGCCATTGGCATCCTCCAGAATAACATGGGCTACATAGAGGAAATGAAGACGCGAACATATGAGCGTATTTCCAACGATATTAACGATGAGCTTTATCCATATGTTCATGGTATAGCAGAGGGGCCATCTATCTTTTCTTTTGCTATAGCAAGAATGGAGTGGGAGGGCCTTCGTACCAGTGGAGTAAAGTCGTCTGAGGGTGATTATAAATCGCTTAGAGAGCGTTATGAGCAAGAACTTGAGATTATAAATCAAGAGTCCTTGTTGTCTAAGATCTACACTATCAATGATAAGCCAATGAGTGGTGATGAGGTGGCTAGGGAGATTGAGAAGAGTATAACTAGAAGAATGGATGAGGCTCACTCTTGGCTCATTGGTAATCCTGAATTCATAAAGCAGTTTATAGAAGTAGATGAAAATGGTGCCTTTATGTACCATGGTAAAGTGACCGGTATAGACACCAACTTTAAAGTCAACATAGAGTATAAGAATGGTGACGTTGACCTTACTAGTCTTCCTAAATTCAACATTAAGAAGATTATGAAGTATCTCAATGATAAAAAGAATGCCGATACACATATTCCACTTGAGATTGGTCTTAGGAACCTTGAGCTTATTAGAAGATCTGTTCTTGCTCAGGAGTTATTAGACTCTAAGCAGTTTCAAGCGTACAACGAGCTTGTTGAGAAGGACATAAAAGGGGTGGGATATAGAAAGGGTTATTTCCCACATATCATGTTTTCCAATAAGGAGAAGGCTATTTTTTTATACAATGAAAGGATAAAGGAAATATTAGAGCGTGATGCCAATGGCATGGAAGAAGAGAAGCTTTTCTATAATGAACTTAAGGGAGTTATTCACTCTATGAGAAGCATGACTGGTGATGTCCTATTAGAACTTCCCAGTCAAGCTTATTACGATAGATTCGATGATATGATGGCTAGGTATAAAGGTGATCCTAAAAGAGACACTCTTAAGTGGGATGGATCTGACCATAGAGTAGGATCTATGGAGTCAAGAGATATGTTCCTTGATGGGTGGGAGATCTCACCAGCAGTAGTGGACAACTACATGGCTAGGATTGTTAACTCTTTCTATCGCTCCGTGGCTGAGATTCAATCTCGTCATGTTATCAAAGAGGTACAGAGTAGGAATGAGCTTATTATGCCAAAGAGTGTGGCGAATGCCTGGTCTAATTTCTTCAAGTTGTATGTGAATAACTCTCTTGGTTACCCAGCTATTCTTCCAGATGCTCTTGCTAGAGATCCTAATATGAAGGTGAATGGCACTCCTTATGCATGGTTCAATGACCTTTCTACCAAGAGACGGCTTAATAAGATAGTCAAGGCACTTAACCTTGATAAGTCTACTCATGAGTCTATCAAGAACTTGGCTGGATACGAGGCTGTTGATTATAAGACTGTCATGTGGCTGGCTAATATGGAAGCCCGTTACCAGATGGCATCTCTTCTTGCTCATCCTAAGACAGCTGTTGCTAATATATTTGGTGGTGAAACGAACACTGTAATAAGCGCAGGGCTTACTAACTTATTAAGAGCTATTGACATCAAGTATCTTAGAATGATTAACCCAGAGTGGAGGTCGATGAATGATGTTGAAAAGTTTGTGATAGAGCATGGCATTATTGAAGAGTATCTGCTTAAGGAGGCGCAGTTTAATCCTGCCTTTAAGTCTGATAAGCATAAGAAGTTCTTTGCTGATTTGTCAGCTTATTTGAAGAAGAACCCTAATGCGAATAGCAAGTCTCTTATGGAGTTGGCTAAAAAGCATGGCGTGTGGGACTCTATATTTGAAAAAGCGGCATGGTTTATGCGAGTTAGTGAGAGGCGAGTTAGACGAGACTCTTTCATGGCTCACTATATCCAGGCTAGGGAGAAGTGGGGAGACACGCTTCCATATGACAGCCCTATCTTGATAGAAATAGCCAAGAGGGGCGTGAGAGCTACGCAGTTCATGTACTCTAACACATATCGGCCTATGTTTGCTCAGACAGCTCTTGGTAAGGTTATGACACGATTCCAGGCATATGCATGGAACTCTGTCAAGATGAGAAATGACATTATTAGACAAGCTGGCATCTATGGGTTTAAGGAAGGAACTCAGGAGTTTGCTCGGTTTAAGCGATTGTTTCTGATAGACTCAATGATGCTTATGCTTTCATCTGTGTTCATGTATAGCATCTTTGACAATAACTTACCACAACCTTATTCATGGATTCAGGACTTGGCTAATTGGATGTTTGGTAATGAGGAGGAAAGAGATAAGGCTTTCTTTGGCTCGTACCCAACGGTCATTGCCCCTCTTCAGGCTGTTACACCACCAATGCTTAGAATGATAGGCCCTCTTAGTAAGGCTATTACTACTGGTAACTGGGATAAGATTGCTAATTATCATGTGTGGATGATGTTCCCATTTGGAAGAATAGGTAAAGACTTCTTGGGTAAGAATAACTTATTCGAGAATCCATATCAGCTTAATGAGAAGATGCTTGGTGTACCATTCTTAAGATTTAGCAAGGATCTGACTGTTACACAAAAGCAAGATCTAGAGACAGTTTTCGAATATGATAATAGAGTAAGTGGGTATGATACTGAACAGGCTCGTAAAGACCGTGAAGAGAAAAAAATAAAGAGTAAGGAAGATAAGAAAGATAGAAAAGAAAAATTTAAAAAGATGAGAGAAGAAGGGGAATAATCCCCTTCCTCCCTCTTTCTTCTCTCATATTTCGTCTTTGATCTTTCCATCTGAGAACTTGCAATCAAGTACTGGAACCCATAAATATGTTGATCTTCTTGAGTAATCAGTAAGTGGGCCAATCTTAATGCATGTTATTCTTCTATTATACCCAACTTTAAAGTCTCTAACTAAATCGGCAATTATAACTGATCCATTAACTGATTTCAGAAACTCCTCTATTTGATAAAGTTGGTATCCATTGATATTACATATATCAATGAGTGAAGCAGTACTCTTGCTGCCTATTGTAACTGAATTAACAAAAAGCTGATTAAGTTGATATCTGCCTTTTTTTAGCCATGATATCTTAAGACCCAGTAGAGCCAAATCCACCTCCTCCTCTTTCAGATGTTGACAGGACGTCAACTTCTTCAAAAGACATTGTATAAACTGGTTCTATCATAATTTGAGCTATTCTATCATAAGGATTTATTTCGATTGTATCCTGAGATAGATTCTTAAGATAGACAATCATTTCCCCTCTATACCCAGCATCAATAGTACCCGGTGAATTTGGAATTAACAGTTGTTTTACACATGCCATTCCACTTCTTGGTCTAACATCAATTCTCCATCCATATGGAATTTCAAATGCTAGACCAGTATGCATTCTGCATATTTCACCAGGGATTAGTCTTGCTCTTGATACAGTATAGAGATCAGCACACGCGTCTCCTTCTTTTGAATAAGTTGGGATTATGGCTTCTTCCATAATCTTCTTAATCTTCACGACAATTGGATCTCTCATTTCTCTCCTTTTGCTGTTGATCCATGTATAACTGACAGAGCTCAAATAGCTCTTTCTCCATTACTGTAGCCATAATATCAAGAGCATGCACTTGCTCCTCTGTGAAGCCTGATACTTCGCCAGCGGGGGAAGAAGCAAGTGCAACTCTTGATGCTGTGTTACAGTAGATCAGGGCCTTTTGCCCTATTGTATCCAGTGTAATCTTCACTTCTTCTTTCTAACTCCAAAATTCACATTCATTTTTTCACTGTTAGAAAGGTCGATGAAGTATTCGCACTCAGCGTCAGGATCTGGATCATCCTTAAGTGTTTGAGAATGTGGTGTTGGTGTGTCTACCGGTGCTACATTCATGTAGTAGCGTAGACATATGCCACGAAGCGAGCAATGATCGTCATGACATCGACACATATCGTTTGCCAGCCTTTTCATCCTCAAGCTCCTTCCTGAGACTTCTAATTTCTCCGAGCAGTTGACGAAGATGGGGAGCGTAAATTTTTACATATCCCCAAGTTGAACACTCATTTACCCTCTTTCGAAGGATCTTTTCATGGTGATCAATGGCGTCTCCTTTTTCCATCATCTTGGTCTTTGCGAACAGCATGGATTTCTCCTTTCGGTTTAGGTAGCGTAGCATGTCTATGGATGGGCTCGAACCATCGACCTACGCCTTAAAAGGGCGCTGCTCTACCACTGAGCTACATAGACAAAGTCCTTCCTAAGGGACTTGAACCCCTGACCCTGCGATTATGAGTCGCGTGCTCTAACCAACTGAGCTAAGGAAGGATTTGGACTAGTTAAGTGGGAATGGGCTCACAATAAGTCTACTTTCCACATAGACAGGATGGGGCTCATTATACGGCGAGAGTAGGATTCGAACCCACGGATGTCTTTCAACACCAGCCGTTTTCAAGACGGCCACCTTAAGCCACTCGGTCACCTCGCCAATGTCTGGAGCGGGAGTCGAACCCGCAAGCTCTTACGAGCAACAGATTTTAAGTCTGTCGTGTAGACCATTCCACCATCCAGACCCTTATTCACAAGCCGCCCAAGGGACTCGAACCCTCAACCTGAGCCTTACAAAGGCACAGCTCTGCCAATTGAGCTAAGACGGCATATCTAGGTGACAGGATTTGAACCTGCGATCTCCTGCTCCCAAAGCAGGCGTGTTACCGAGCTACACTACACCTAGTCCTATTCTATGGCTTTACTTCCGGCGGGAACTCGTCCTGCACGCAGGCGGTCTCCAGGGCGGCGATCTCCTTGATCTCATTCCATGTGACCCGGTCAATCTGCACCGTCAGGTATCCGATGCGCGGGTCATCCAGCTCCACGCCAGCCGTGGACACCTCCCGCAGCAGCGCCTCCAGTCGCTCCTCGCGGGGGCGGGAGTTCCACTTCTCCAGCGTTGTGGCGGTGGAAACACAGGTCTGGCACATCGGTCTTCCCTTGTAATTCCCTGTGCTCCAGTCGGCAGGGCCTCCGCAGAACGGGCACGGAAGGAACTCA
>Ga0172367_10008769_pt1 | contig 11252 bp, 11 predicted proteins | sample Lak10m_FD_114542 | JGI IMG/M metagenome (GOLD analysis project Ga0172367, IMG submission 114542) | Freshwater microbial communities from Kabuno Bay, South-Kivu, Congo - kab_022012_10m | ecosystem: Environmental > Aquatic > Freshwater > Lake | place: Democratic Republic of the Congo: South-Kivu...
GAAAGGACCAGGTATTTGAAAAGCTGATGATGTTCCTTTCTACAGCCGGCCCGGAAGAGTTGAAAGGATCCCTCGTCGTGATTTCCCGCAACTCGATTCGAACCCGCCGATTTTAGCGGCTCCAGCGGGGAATATTTCCCTCGACATTCTAACGATGCCGCCTCCGCGATCCCAGTATTGAACGCTGACAAGGGTACGGGTACGGGTACGGGTACGCGTGCGGGGTGCCGGGGATCGTCGATTGCATGGTATCCAGCGTAGCCGTTTTTTGAGGCGGGCAACTGTCATCCGCGAGACCATGGGATCAGGGTGCTGTACGCCGGAGTTTCAATCCACGCGCCCGCGCGGGGCGACGAGATTACGGTCACAGTTCATCCCGTTCTGAGTCTTCCCCCCGCGCCACGGTTCATCCCCGCACGTGCGGGGAACGGGTAAATCCCTGCACCTGTACGGTTGGGGTTGGCGGTTCATCCCCGCACGTGCGGGGAACGGGGGGCGGTGCGTACCCTCGACGAAGTGGACGCCGGTTCATCCCCGCACGTGCGGGGAACGGGGCCCGGTGGCGGTGACACGTGGCCGCAATACCGGTTCATCCCCGCACGTGCGGGGAACGGGATTGACGGCTTTTCGTTCGCCTGACAAGTCACGGTTCATCCCCGCACGTGCGGGGAACGGGTCGAAGATGCCATCGAAACGCCCTGCACGGGCGGTTCATCCCCGCACGTGCGGGGAACGGTCGTACCGGCACGCGGCGATGCTGCGGGAAGACGGTTCATCCCCGCACGTGCGGGGAACGGCTTGGGATTCTCACCGCAATGCGGGCATGGTCCGGTTCATCCCCGCACGTGCGGGGAACGGCGGAGAATCAATCTCAACGGATGTATTTTCGGCGGTTCATCCCCGCACGTGCGGGGAACGGGCGTCCGTTCGATAGGTGAACCAATCAATAATCGGTTCATCCCCGCACGTGCGGGGAACGGCTCGAAGAACGGTATCGCTGTGACGCAACATCCGGTTCATCCCCGCACGTGCGGGGAACGGGCCTGCCCCCAGATCATCCGGTTGTCGCACACCGGTTCATCCCCGCACGTGCGGGGAACGGCCGGTCTCGCTGTTCCATACGTAGAATCCGCGCGGTTCATCCCCGCACGTGCGGGGAACGGTCTGCGAGTCATACTCCACCCAGGTCCGGTCGCGGTTCATCCCCGCACGTGCGGGGAACGGGATGATGTAGTCGAAATCGGCGCACCAATTCTCGGTTCATCCCCGCACGTGCGGGGAACGGCCACCCGCTTTTTTTCTCCAGTCGAACCGTACCGGTTCATCCCCGCACGTGCGGGGAACGGCCAGGTCTCGTAATTTGTCCAGCCGTTGCATTCGGTTCATCCCCGCACGTGCGGGGAACGGTGTTTCTCCCCATCGCCTGTTGGCGTCCGTCTCGGTTCATCCCCGCACGTGCGGGGAACGGTCCTTCTGTAGATCTAAAATATTAAACGGTTATTCCAGAAATAAATCGATTACCGACTATTTTCTAAGAAATCGATCCGACGCATTCGAAATACGAGTTTCAAAGAACGTATCGATTTATTCTCAAGAAGTCGACTCGACAGGTTGAAAGGAGATCAATTTCAATCCATCGAACTCAACCGGAATTCGTCGATTGGCACCGTGTGTTTCGAAATCGAAGCCTGCCTCATTATTCGTAGCCCAAATCATGACGGCGTTACCATCACCGCAGCCTTTCTTTACCGCGTCCCACAACATTTCCCGAACTTTTCGGGATACGTCTCCCACGTAGACCCCAGCGCGAACCTCCAGAAGCCAAATGGCCATGCGGCCCCGCAGACGGGGCGGACAATTTTCAAGTACGATGACCAGCATCACCAATTCCCTTGGGTTCCGGGATCACGGGAAGGATCGCATCTTCCGGCGGCTCCGGAACAGGAAGCCCTCCTGCGGCCAATACCTCCTCAATCGTGGGAATGATCCGGGAAAGGAGCTTCGTTTCACGAAAGATATCCCGACACGTCAGGCGAACCGCACGTTCCGGGTCTTGCGTCTTCCTGGCCGCAACCCGAAACGCTGCCGGAACAACCGTATCGAACTTAAATAGGTCCGCAATATCGTAAACGAACGACTGCGGCTTACCGGTATGTATGAATCCGACGGCCGGAGCATAACCGGCCGCAAGGACTGAGGCCTCTGTAATGCCGTATAGGCAAGCGGTAGCCGCACTCAGACACCGGTTGGGAATATCGCCACTTCCCCAGCGAGTATGATCGTAGCTCCGGCTATCCCATTCGACACCGTACTGCCGCGCCATAATTTCGTACATCTTCCGAACGCGCGCGCCTTCGATTCCACGCAACTGATCCACGCTCCGTTTCATAGGAGGTTCCTCCTTGAAACGAAACGCGTACATTTTCCGCACAACTCGGAGACGCGCATCCTCATCGAGGGCAAGCCGTGCCTGATAGAGCAAACGGTCCGCTCGCGCACCTCCCGGCTGGCCCGCTGCATACAGACGCACGCCTGCCTCCCCGACCCAGACCAGGAGACACCCGACGCGAGCAGCCAGAACGACGGCCGCATGCGACACTCGTGTGCCCGGCTCCAGCATCAGGCACCCCACGGAACCGACAGGGATATGCGTACGAACCCCTGACTTGTCGATCACGACGAATGCTCCATCGACCACGTCCAACTGGCCGTACTCCACAAAAAGCACGGAAACCCGCTCCTTCATGGCGATGGGCTTGAGGGGCGGAAGCGGAGGTCCCCATCCGCCTGAAGTGGGATTGGTCATGGCCGCTTGATCAGCAACAGCCCACATCCGAACGACTTCGCGGGGCCGATGCCTTCGATCAGACTTTTTCCAAACCACTCCCGATTTGTCACCGTGAGCAAGCCGGTGAAATCCAGAGTGCTCAAGCGGACATGTTGCTTCCCCTTTGGCCGATAAAAACGGTGCTGCCGGTATCCGTCCGCACGCACCTGCCCATCTGCAAGCGAGAAACCGCACCGCTCCGCTCTTGTAGAAAGCCACGCCACCCCCTGCTCCTGGACAAGATCCGCCTCCCGCGGCCATTCCTCCCGATCCACCCCCGCTTCCTTCAACCGGTTCTTTTCGTTCATTACGGTATCGTGACGATGCAGGCGCCCTTCCGCATCCCGTTTCGCCCGAACCGGGTTGACGCGAAGGGAAAAGACATATTTTTCACCTTCAAGAACCTTCGGGAGATACGCCTTCCAATCCACCCGCCAGATTCCGTCAGAGTCATCGGGGACGACGGACGATACGGCATAGAAGGCCGGAAGACCGGCATGCACTTCCTGGCGATACAGGAAGGGCCGTGTATTCGACGCATCCTTCCCGAAGAGCCGCCAGATCCATTGGTGGACCTGGTAAGCATCTCCAACGCGTTGCCAAAACTGCCCTTGCCCAGAGACATCTTTTCGCAACCGGATCCTGCTCATGTACATGCCGCATCCTCCCGACCGGCAGCCGAAGCCATGACCGCCCTGTGCTCGCGGCGATTTGAAAACTGCCACCGCACCCGGCTCTCCGGCTGGTCACGACATGACACGGTTTGCACCTTCTCGAATCCCTGCGCTTCCTCTCCGTCCCAGAACACGGAAACATCGCCCGAAGAATAGAGGAATGAGACGTCGTCCGCATCCTGGAATGACACCCGCATCAAAGCGTCCCGCAATGTTTCGGCGATTACGATCGTCGGTTGCAGCGGAAGGGCCGGGGGGCAGCACTTTCTCCCAAGATGGAGCGTGAACACCGGATTCTTCAAACGCTCCGCGAGCGTTTCCATGGCATACGGCGGAGGTGAAACGATCGGCCAGAGAACTGCCGTAAAAAGTCCGCCGCACCGATAATCCCGGGTGGAAAGAACGGTGCTCAAATCCTCCTTTGGCCCAGCCAATTCTTCCCGCCGGGATAGGAACCTGTGCCGGTTTTTCCCCGTCCCGGAAGCTGGTACCTGCGCTGTATGGTAATCGCGAAGGAGATGCCCCGAAGCGTCGACACGAACACCATACCCGTAAGAGGACGCGAGCGTGCGATGCGCAACTTCCTCATCCCGGCGAAGTCCCAGCGCTGCGGCGATCATGCCGAGAACGGCCGACCGGCTCGGATGCCCATAACTGGGGCGGTATTCTCCGACGGCAATATCGCCCCAACTGGCCATGGGGCCATGCAAACGAAATAGGAGATATTCGCGCATCGCTCACTCCGCAATAAAGTTCAGAAGCGCCGTTAAAGTTCCTTCGCCGTTTTCGACGTTCACGATACAGTGGGCATCAGCGCATGCACCGTATACAGCATCCATTTTCTTTCGCTTGTCCTCCAGAGCCGCCACGGCGTTTTCCAGAATTCCGGTCCCCTTGCCATTTCCCGCTGCGACCCCGTTGGCAAACGTCAGCGCCAAGGACCGCGGCTGCTGCAATCCCTTTTCCGCCAATATGTAATTTGCCCTTGCGTGAGACGCAAAACTGTTCTGTTTTCCCCTGGGGCCAACCTTCGACGCCGTCTCCACCAACGCGCGGAGCGACTTCAGGGCAAGGGCCTCGTCCCCATTCAGGTTTATCTTCAGCAAATCGCGGTTGATGCAGACATATCCGTAGAAAAGGCCTGACCCGAACTCCGTCTCTCCCAGATGCCCTGCCCCGCGGTCCTCATCCCCCTTGTTCAAATCGTCCACAGCGGTGAAATAATCCTCTTCCACCGCCACTTCGTGAACGGTAAACGCGTGCGCCACCTGCACAGCCGCTTCCATGTTGTATCGCGGCTTGTTGGCCAGCATTCTTCCGAACATGGCAATATCGACAGCGGAATGTTTTTCGCGCAGCAGATCCAACTCTTCCGCATTCGGTTCGCGCGGGTCGGTCGCCAAGCATTCGATGAGTGCGTCTATCGCGTGCATTTCTTCCGGGGAGAAATGGGCAAGCTGTTCGATCTCCAGATCTTGCAGCGATCCTTTCTTTTCCTTGTCCTCCCCTTTCAACTTTCCGAATACTCCGGCGATCTGTTTCGCCCAGCTTTTTGCGTTCTTTTCGGACACCCCTTTTCCCACCAGTTTCCTGTAAACCTCATGTCCGTATTCTTTGGTCCGCTTCCCCAGATTTCCGTCCAATGCGGCTCGGAACAGATCGGCCGTACGCCATGCGCGCTTGAGGCTCTGGGAAGAAATCCGGAGGCGCGTGCTTCCACCGACGACGGCGGTTTTTGGACGCCCGAGCTCGTCCCGGTTGAGGTTGGAAGGGGGATAGAAAGTCAGCATGTGCAACTGGATGAAGGTCGTCATCTCCGCTCTCCTTTGTCGGTTTGTCTTATGGCCGGATTTCCGTTACTTTTCTTCCGGTGCATTCTCGTAATAGGCCAAGGCCCAGCGCTTTCGTGTCTTTTCATTCCACCAGTAGACGCTGTCGGCCAAGGAAGCGACGTTGGCATTGCCGCCGAGCAGAGTCACAATTCGTACGAGCGGCCCCAGAAGATCTTCCCGTCGTTCGATCCGCAACAGGCGGCGGAACCGCAACTCGCTGACCGCAGAACCTCGTCCCTCTCCCTTGGAACTCGCCATTTGTGCGGGAAATTCGGAACCCGGATTGTCCGACCGGACATGGACCAACAGGCCCGCCACGACAGCCAATGCTTCCGCATTTAGGCTGTTGGATTCTCTGAGCACCCGGCGCAGGCGATGGTACGCCGGATGTAGCGCAACTTCACCAGCGCTCCGACACCTCCGCAGCGTCGCCCGATCCGCCCGATTCTCGTCCAGATTTTTCCACCAGTCCAACAATACCTGCCGCGCATCCGCGTCCCGCATGAATGACAGACGAGTCCCTCCGTTCATGCCCGACTCCTTTTCCGTGTCCTGGACTTCCCGGTTCCCTTGTCGACTATTTCCGCCGCCGGACGCGGGAGCCCGAGGATATCGTATTTCAGTTTGTTACCTTTGAAGAACCTCCCCAAGTCCCGCCTTGCCAGTGCTACCCGCTTCGGATCGGCATGCCCGATCGGCGCGCTCATGGCGTGGAGATCGAAGACAACCATTGCTTCCCGCTGAAGCTTTTCCAACCATGTTTTCCGAATCTCACCCATGTCGCTTTCTCGAACCAGCCGATTCCTCCCCTCGTCCAGTAAGGAATAAAACGCAGATTCGGTCGAGTTCCAGAAGGCAGAATCTACGAACGACATATCGCCTTTCACCTTGGCCTCCGCTTTGAACCAAGCACGCCGCATGGCGCCGCGAAGGTTCTTCCCGGTTTCCAATGCAGCATCAATAAGGATTGCGGCGTGGACCTCGAAATCACGGCGGACTTTTTCATCCACGTAATACAGTGGCATGAAGCTTTCGTACCAACAGCGGGCCTTCATGTTGTCCATGTCATAGCCAAATGCCCACAACCGGAACGGACGCTCTCGTAGCAAACGATAACGATCCCGGAAAAAGTGATGGACGATTCCGGCAGGCTGTCGGTCATTGCCCTCCCCGAAGGAACGGACAAGGCCAAGCCAATGGCGATAGTAGACTCCTCCCGGTTGTCCATGGACCGGCAGGAGCTCTCCCTCTCCGTTCTTTCTATACGGTGTCAGCGGGTGCAGCCATCCCCCGGAATAGTTCACGCCGCGAGGACGCGCATGATATCCGGATATTCGCTGAACAGCGGCCGCTCCACACACGTCGCAGCTTCCCTCGGTAAGCATTTCTGCATCCAGACGGATCCGACGCGGCATGCCCCAGAACATTTGGGCAGGGTGTACTTCCAAGGGGGTGACCATTTCCCCGTTTTCGCTGGTACACGTCGGCGCCAACCAGGGAAAACTGTCATTGGGAGCATCCCTATCCCGATTGCACAGGGAAAGGAAGGTGTCTTGTTCCAGGACGTTTAGCCAGGTTGTCTCCCAGAGGGTGTCGCCAAGAATAAGAGTGGTCAGCGGTCCTCCACCTCGGAGTGATACCCGGTTTCCAGCCCCGCCTGACGGAGCATTCGTTTGCATGGTGAACAAGGCGGTTGTGCAACAGGGGGGACAAACACCGTGGATTCGGCCGCGTTTTACGAAGAGATCAATATTTTTCTTCTTCGTCTGTTCGCCAGGAGTTTCGATCAGGAGCGCACCGATATCCCACTTATCTCCCGACAACGGCTCAAAATCCTGCATGAACCGTCCCTTCTCTCCGACAAGATCAAATGCAAATGAAACCTCCTCGAACTCATTCCGTAACTCCTCTTCGCTGGGCGGTTCCGAAAAAGCGTCGATCCAAACATCCTCGTTCTCCGGCGCGGAGACCGTTTGCACCAATCCAATGAGGAACTGGATGAGCGCTCCGTTGAAGTCCGGCCGCGGCGCGTCGAGTTCAACCACCGGGTTCGTCCGGTATCCGGAGGAAATCTCCCACGGAGCAATTCGTTCCCGGGAGCCATCCTTCCTGCGGATGGGGATCCATTTCTCCCGAATCAGGTTGTATTCCTTCATCGTCTCTCTCCGTTTCGCTCAGGTTCGTTCCAGCTTCAGGCCCGTTTCCCGGTCATAAAGCACGGTCACCGCGTTGCCCTTCCCATCCTTGGCCGTGCCTCGCCATTCCCCTCCGGACGACTCATCGAGAATGACCAGAACACTCCAACGCCCGCCGTCCGGCATAGAAGCCTTCGCCTGTTCCGCCAGTGCCTCCGCCGGAGCGTCGTGAAGTTCCTCCCGAATCCAGGCATCCCGCACATGGAGTTGGCTCATCTCCCAAGGGCTCGGGCCATGCGAATACCAGGGCTCTATTCTTCCCTCCTCCAGTCTCGCCAAACGCACGGTCGTGTCGATCGCGCCAAGGCGCGTCGGAACCCTGGTGTCGTCCATCCATGTCTCTGATGTTCGGACATATCCGTCTTCCAGGCGCAGGCAGGCAGCATGCGCGAACGATGCTTGGGCCATCGCCGCCCCGAGCGCTTCGTTTTCCTTCCGGCATAGCCCCTCTGGTGTTTCCAACGCATCCGCATCGCCATACACGCTTTCGATCAACTTCCGGGCATCCCGTGGCATACGCCACCCTTCGGCATCGCGCAGCAATCTCGCTGTCCGCCAGAGTTGGCCGTGGTTTGGGTACACTTTCGCGGCCCGAGGAAAGACGCTGGAATACCAGGAAGGCGCGGGATCTTCCTGAAAGAGAGGGGAGAGCAAATAGAGAATGGCCGGCCCGCGCCCATCCCCGGCACCACTGCCCTCTGCCCTGGTATTTCCTTCTTCGTCTCGAAGATGGCGGTGCAGACGCCCGGCCCTTTGGACGAGAAGATCCACAGGCGCCAGATCGCTGACCATGACGTCGAAATCAAGATCGAGCGACTGCTCCACCACCTGGGTCGCGATGAGGATCTTCCCGCGGCGATCCGTAGCAGCGCTTCCCTTTCCGAACATGCGGCTTACCGTCTCTTCTCGCTCCAGCCGATCTCCCATGGCGAACCGCGCGTGAAAGAGCAGCAACCCTTCCGAAATTCCGGCTTCCTGCAATCTTCGGTATCCGTCGATGGCGTCGGCGACCGTGTTCCGGATCCAGCAGGCGCATTTCCCGCTTTCGGCCGCACTTACCAGTACCGGAAGCACCTCTTTATCGGTGTAAAGAAATTCGATGCGAACTTCCTGCCCTATTCCGGCTCGGCTCTCCAACGGAGTTTCGACAACCTCGACCGCACTCGCCATCGTGGCAAGCGGATACGCCATCGATTCCGGGGGGAGAGGCTCGCCTCCCATCCCATTCCGGTAACTCTTCACCAAATCCTGCCGGATCGATTTTGGAAGCGTAGCGGAGAGCAGGATGGCGCTACCCCCCAGCGCGGAATGGAACCGGAGCAGGCTTTGAAGAAGGCGGAGCATGTATGGGTCGTAAGCGTGCACCTCGTCGACCACCAAAACTTTTCGCGACAACCCCAGCAGGCGAAGCGCCTGATGCCGGGACGGCAGCACACCGAGAAGCGCCTGGTCCAGCGTTCCGACACCGACATCGGCCAATGTCGCTTTCTTCCGGCTGTCGGCCAGCCACGCGGTGCATTGGGCCTCGCAGGTTTCCTCTTCGGATCGGGTGATCGGTCCTGGGCGATAGTTCCGTCCGATGATCGAAGACAGAAAAGATGCCGAGAGATGGCGGGCGCTGTGAGAGAGCACGAGCGATGCCGAATCCGGATTCTCGAACATCCGGCGGTACGCCTTGGCCAACCGTCCGTACATGGCATTTGCCGTGGCCATTGTCGGTAATGCGATGAAGATTCCATCCGCCAATTCTTTTTTCATCAGCCGATGGGCCAACGTCAGTGCGGCTTCCGTCTTTCCGGAACCGGTTGCGTCCTCCAGGAGAATGAGCTGCGGCCCGGAGGCGATCGTCACCGAAGATGCATATTCCTGGAGGGGGGAAGGAACGGTAATCTCCGGAAAAAGCACAGGCATGCCAGTCCGATGAGAAGGACGAGCCGGGAGAATTCCGGAAGCACGCACCGCTTCATCCGCTTGCTTCAATGCATGATTCTCCCAATATTCCGTGAGCCGCATCGGCTCCTCGACGTAGGAGAACTTGTCCCCCGAGCCTAACCAGTCGCAAAGAACAGAGAATCCGGCAAGAAGCCAGGAAGATCGGCGCGCTTCCGCCCTCCCTTCCACGGAAAGGATACGATCCAGATGTCCCCCCCCGTTCTCCCCCGCCAAGAAGAGCATTTTCAACTCCGCGACGTATATGAATGCATCCGTCATTTCCTCCATCCGGAAATGGTGTTTCAGGGAGAGGGGCATGCCATTCCTTGCGCGAACCCGCGGAGGCTCACCGTGGTGCCCGGAAACTGCTCCCCCCCAGGTTTCCAGGACTTGAGAAAACCTCCGGAATATCGGAGCACTGCCCTTGTCGTATTCCATGAGGAAGAAGTTGTTCTCCCACATATGTTCCAGCAGAGATTCGTTCCAGAGAAGGAATCCGAGACTGTCATGGCGAATACGGAACGGTTGGACGGTTTCCCTGCCGCGAAGGGTACGAAAAAGATCCGGGACCAGACCCTGAAATTCCTCTGAGAACTTTCCGATATCATGCAGGGCAAGAAGGAAAGGAAGTAGCGTGAATAAGGCGTGTTCCGGGAGACAGAACGCGGTCGATAGGCGCCGGCGGAGTGTTTCATCCTCCCGCAGAAGTGTGTACCCCACCGCCGCTACGTCAAGGCCGTGAAACGGAAGCGGGTGATATCGGAATCCGCCACCTTCGGCCAGACGCGGTTCGGCTTTTCCCCAATACCGGTATAGCCTTTCCAAGCCCACCTCACTGATGCTGAAGTTTATTCTCCTTGAGGATCTCCTTGCGGAAAATCGTGTGGATTCGCTAAAAGGATTGTTTCAGAAATCCTGCGGGCGTCAGGGTCTTCAAGGCGAATGGGAGATCCACGATGGAGAGAAGATCCCTGTCCCCCGTCACGAGGTATTCGGCGCCCGCGGCACGGCAACATTCGAGCACCATGTCGTCTTTCGGGTCCCGGCACACCTTCATCCCCTCTAGCGGGAAAACCATTCTTGCAACAGAAACCACCGTCGCGATACCGGCAATCAAGGCCCTGAATTGGTCGAAGTCGATTTTCCGGCTTGCAAAAAGGATGGACGGGACATCGCGATATTCTTGAAGCAATTCGGGGGAAACACATATTTCGCATTCCGAGAAGGCCTTGCGGACAGCGGCCTTCGGAGTGCCGCCGAACGCGAAGGCGGACACCAGCACTCCGGTATCCAGGACGACGCTACTTTTTCTTCGCGTAGGCCTTGCTCCGGACGATCTCGATCGCTTTTTCCACATCCCCCGCCGTCAAGGTCTTTTTCATAAACACCTCACCCGCTATCTTGAAAGCCGCCTCGAGGCGATCTTTCGGAGACAAGACGGAGAGTATGTAATCGTCCGGCGAGATCCGTTTCGCAGTGGAATTCATTCGCTCACCTCCAAAAAATCCTTTCAATTCCAGTATGATGCTATAAGTTTACGCTATCAAAATCCAGCGGCAGGTTCCAGCACTATTCTCGAATCAAAGGGGAAATGGGAATTCCACACCATCGATAATCATTGGGGAAACCTGCGACAGTCGCCGTCGCGATGCGGGAATTTTCCTGTGACGGAGGCGGCTTTAAGGAAAAAATCTCCTCGGAGGGCTTTGTAACTGCGATAAAATCGATTCCGAAGCAGAGCCCGGCGTTCACCCTTGAGTCACCGAAAGAGGACCGATGGCACGAAAGCGCA
>Ga0172367_10008771_pt1 | contig 11250 bp, 10 predicted proteins | sample Lak10m_FD_114542 | JGI IMG/M metagenome (GOLD analysis project Ga0172367, IMG submission 114542) | Freshwater microbial communities from Kabuno Bay, South-Kivu, Congo - kab_022012_10m | ecosystem: Environmental > Aquatic > Freshwater > Lake | place: Democratic Republic of the Congo: South-Kivu...
GCCCAGGCGCTGGCCGACGTCATTTTCCTGCTCGGTCGGAAACGGGCCCGAGCCAACGCGGGTGGTATAGGCCTTGACGATGCCCAGCACGAAGCCGGCGCCATTGGGGCCAAGACCGGTGCCGCTCGCCGCCGTGCCCGCCACCGTGTTGGACGAGGTGACGAAGGGATAGGTGCCATGGTCGATATCAAGCAAAGTGCCCTGCGCGCCTTCGAACAGGATGCGCTTGCCTTCCGACTTCGCCTTGTTGAGCGTCAGCCAGACCGGCTTGACGAACGGCAGGATGAAGGCGGCAATCTCGGTCAGGTCGGCCATCAGCTGGGCGCGGTCGATCGGCGCTTCGCCAAAGCCGGCGCGCAGCGCGTCATGATGGGCGGTCAGGCGATCGATCTGCAGGTCGAGATCGTCGAGATGGGCCAGGTCGCAGACGCGGATGGCGCGACGGCCGACCTTGTCCTCATAGGCCGGGCCGATGCCGCGACGGGTGGTGCCGATCTTGCCGGCGCCCGACGCGTCCTCGCGCAGACCGTCGAGGTCGCGGTGGAAGGGCAGGATCAGCGGGCAGGTCTCGGCGATCTGCAGGTTTTCCGGCGTGATCTCGACGCCCTGGCCCTTCAGCTTGGCGACCTCGTCACGGAAGTGCCAGGGGTCCAGCACCACACCATTGCCGATCACCGACAGCGTGCCGCGCACGATGCCCGACGGCAGCAGCGAGAGCTTGTAGACCTTCTCGCCGACGACCAGCGTGTGGCCGGCATTATGGCCGCCCTGGAAACGGGCGACGACATCGGCGCGCTCCGACAGCCAGTCGACGATCTTGCCCTTGCCTTCGTCACCCCACTGGGCGCCGATCACGGTAACATTTGCCATGGATACACTCCTCCGCCCGCCGCGCGGACCGGCCATGCCCTTCGACGGGACTCGGCATGCCGGTGGAATAGGATGGGCGGGGTACGCCCTGTGCGGGGCGCGCGTTAGCCGGGCGGGGCCGATGCGTCAAGGTTGGAGCGCCATTACACTTTGATACCAGGTGCCGGCTTTACGGCGCGATGCACCCTCGCGATCATGGCGGCGCAGGGGCAGCAAAGGACGACCAGATGCGCAGACGGCTGATTCCCATCCTGATTCTCTCCCTGCTCGCGGGCACACCGCTGACCGCCCAGGCCCAGACGGCCGCCGCCGCGCCGCAGGCCATGACCTATGGCCATGATCCATTGCAGGCGATCGACTTCTGGCCGGGCAAGGGGGTAAAGGCGCCGCTCGTCATCTTCGTCCATGGCGGCGGCTGGAAACGCGGCAGCAAGGACAATGCCACCGGCGCGGCCAAGGCGCCCCATTATACCGGCCTTGGCTATGCCTTCGCCTCGATCAATTACCGGCTGGTGCCCGATGCGACGGTCGAGAGCCAAGCGCAGGACGTCGCCGATGCGGTCGCCCATCTGCGCAGCCGGGCGGCAACGCTGGGGGTCGATCCCAACCGCATCATCCTGATGGGCCACAGCGCCGGCGCGCATCTGGTGGCGCTGGTCGGCACCGACATGCGCTATTTCGCCGAGGCCGGGCTGAAGCCCGATGCCGTGCGCGGCATCATCGCGCTGGATGGCGCCGCCTATGATGTACCGACCCAGATGGCGCAGGGCGGCCGATTCATGGCAAAAACCTATGAACAGGCGTTCGGCACCGATCCGGCGCGGCAGAAGGCGCTATCGCCGACCTTGCAGGCGGCAAAGCCCAATGCCCCCGATTTCCTGCTGCTGCATGTCGATCGGGTCGACGGCACCGCCCAGTCCAATGCGCTCGCCGCCGCGCTGCGTAAGGCGGGCACGCCAGTGGAGATCCATGCGCTCCCCGGACGCGGGCTGCGCGGCCATATGCAGATCAACCGCGAGATGGGCGATGCCGACTATGCCGGCACCGGCATCGTGGACGCCTGGTTGCGTCGCCTGTTCGGTCAGTAGGCGCGGGGCTCGACGCCATCCAGCCAGTGCGAGCAGCGCTGGGCAGCGCCATCTTCGCCGTCCGCCAGCGCCGCAACCGTGTGCCAGCCCTCGGCCCGCAGCGCGGCCGCGCGCACGGCATCATGGCCGACCGGCAGGAACAGGCGCCGGGGCCGTTCGTCGCCAAAGCCCGCATCGATCAGTGGATCGGGATAAAGGGAAAAGCCCATGGCGGGCTCATCCGTTTCGCCGGCACGGGCAATGGCATAGCTGCCGCCCCGGCCGATCTCACCGATGAAGCCCTCGGCAAAGATGGAGAAGCCGAACCAGTTCTGGAACTCGAAACCGTGCCGTTCGGTCGGGTCGAGGGTCAGGGTGATGTCCCAGCCGATCGGCTTGGCGATCGCGCGCAGGCCCGCGATGCGGCTGTCGATGGCGCCGCCCAGGCTGGCGCTGAACGCCTCCAGCCGTTCCATCGCGGCGTGGAAGGGGCCGGTCGCCTCGATCAGCGGCAGATAGGCGGCGGCGGCCGAGCTGATCGCCACCAGCGCGCCGGCATCCTTGGCGTCCAGTTCGGCGCGCACGGCTTCCAGTTCCTCTGCCCCCAGCGGCAACGGACCAGCAGCCAGCGCGTCGATCAGGTCGGGCAAGGTGAAATCGATGGTGATACCGGTGACGCCGGCGGCGGTGAGCGCCTCGATCGCGATATTGACGATCTCGACTGCGGCGGCGGCGCTGTCGCTGCCGATCAGTTCGGCGCCCAGCTGCATCTTCTCGCGCTCGGGGCGCAACTGGCTCGCCTTCTGGCGGATCACCGGCCCGGCATAGGACAGGCGCAGCGGACGCGGCGCGCTGCGCAAGCGGGTGGCGGCGATGCGGCCGACCTGCGCGGTCATGTCGGGGCGGAAGGCCAAGGTGCGCTGGGACACCGGGTCGACGGCGCGGACCAGATCCTGCGCGCGCATCGACTTGAGGCGCTGGGTCAGCGTATCCTCGAACTCCGCCAGCGGCGGCATGACCCGTTCATAACCATGGGTCGCGACCGTATCGAGCACGCGGCGCGCCAGGCGCGCGGAGGCTTCGGCCTGCGGTGGCAGGCGATCGGATAGCCCCTCCGGGAGCAAGCTTGGCGGGATCATGGTCATGAGACAGGCCCTTTAGCGGAATTTTGGGGTTAGGCCATCCCCTACCCCCGTTCGGTTCGAGCTTGTCGAGAACTGTTCTCGACGAAGCTTCTCGACAAGCTCGAAGCCTGTCCTGAGCGCCTGCCTTGCAGGCAGTCGAAGGGCTGCTCGAACCGAACGGCAGATATTTAGGTCAGCTTAGGCGAAGCGCAGCAACTTCACCTGCTTCACGCCGGCGAGGTTGCAGATCGCCCAGCGCAGCGGTTCGGTGACGGTGCCGTCGACCGACAGCAGCAGCACGGCTTCACCGCCCTGGTTGCGACGGCCCAGGTGGAAGGTGCCGATATTGACGTCCGACTCGCCCAGCTTCGAGCCCAGGCGACCGATGAAGCCCGGCGCGTCCTGGTTGACGATGTAGAGCATGTGGCCGTCGAGATCGGCTTCGACCTTGATGCCGAACAGCTCGACCAGGCGGGGCTGGGCATGGCCGAACAGCGTGCCGGCGACCGACTTGTCGCCCGCTTCGGTCGAAACGGTGACGCGCACCAGCGTCTGATAGTCGCCCTCGCGGTCATGGCGCACTTCACGCACGTCCAGGCCACGCTCCTTCGCCAGGAAGGGCGCGTTGACCATGTTCACCGTGTCCGAATAGACGCGCATCAGGCCGGCCAGCACCGCGGCGGTGATCGGCTTCTGGTTCAGCTCGGCGGCATGGCCCTCGACCTCGACTGCCACGCCGGTGATGGCATCGCCTTCGAGCTGGCCGATCAGGCTACCCAGCTTTTCCGCCAGCGCCATATAGGGCTTGAGCTTGGGTGCTTCCTCGGCCGACAGGCTCGGCACGTTCAGCGCGTTGGTGATGCCGCCATCGAGCAGATAGTCGCTGAGCTGTTCGGCCACCTGCAGCGCGACATTGACCTGCGCTTCGTCGGTCGATGCGCCCAGATGCGGGGTGCAGATGAAGTTCGGCGTGCCGAACAGCGGCGATTCCTTGGCCGGCTCGGTCTGGAACACGTCGAGCGCGGCGCCCGCGACATGGCCCGAATCCAGCGCATCCTTCAGCGCCGCTTCGTCGATCAGGCCGCCACGGGCACAGTTGACGATGCGCACGCCCTTCTTGGTCTTGGCCAGATTTTCCTTCGACAGGATGTTGCGGGTCTGGTCGGTCAGCGGCGTGTGCAGCGTGATGAAGTCGGCCTTGGCCAGCAGCGTGTCGAGATCGGCCTTTTCCACGCCCATTTCGACGGCACGTTCCGGCGTCAGGAAGGGGTCGAAGGCAACGACCTTCATCTTGAGGCCCAGCGCGCGGCTGGCGACGATCGACCCGATATTGCCCGCGCCAATCAGGCCCAGCACCTTGCCGGTGACTTCCACGCCCATGAAGCCGTTCTTGGGCCACAGGCCCTGCTGCGTCTGGGCATTGGCTTCGGGGATCTGGCGGGCCAGCGCGAACATCAGCGCGATGGCATGTTCGGCGGTGGTGATCGAGTTGCCGAACGGCGTGTTCATCACGATCACGCCCTGGGCCGATGCAGCCGGAATATCGACATTGTCGACGCCGATACCGGCGCGGCCGATGACCTTGAGGTTGGTCGCGGCGTCGAGAATCGCCTTGGTGACCTTGGTCGAGCTGCGGATGGCCAGGCCATCATAGGCGCCGATCATCGCGGCCAGTTCTTCCGGCGTCTGGCCGGTGATGACGTCAACCTCGACACCACGCTCGCGGAAGATCGCGGCGGCGCGGGGGTCCATCTTGTCGGAAATGAGAACCTTGGGCATGGAAATATCCTTCTGGAATATCTGTAACCGTTCGGGCTGAGCGAAGTCGAAGCCCTCCACTGAGCGAAGCGAAGTGGCCTCCCTATCGGTCGGCCGAGCCCTTCGACTTCGCTCAGGGCGATCGGAATTTATATGAAGTTAAGCAGCCTTGGCCGAAGCCGAAATCTGGGCGTAGGCCCAGTCGAGCCAGGGGCCGAGCGCCTCGATATCGGCGGTCTCGACGGTCGCGCCGCACCAGATGCGCAGGCCCGCCGGGGCGTCGCGATAGCCCGCCACGTCATAGGCGGCGCCTTCCTTTTCGAGCAGGCCGGCGAAGGCCTTGATGAAGGCTTCGTCGGCGCCCTCGACGGTCAGGCAGACGCTGGTGGTCGATCGCGAGGCTTCATCGACGGCGAGATGGCCGAGCCAGTCGCGTTCGGCAACGATCTTGCCCAGCGCCGCCGCATTGGCGTTGCTGCGCGCGATCAGGCCTTGGAGGCCGCCCAGCGACTTGCCCCATTCCAGCGCGAAGATCGCGTCCTCGACAGCCAGCATCGACGGGGTGTTGATGGTTTCGCCCTTGAACACGCCTTCAGCCAGCTTGCCTTTCGCCATCAGGCGGAACACCTTGGGCAGCGGCCAGGCGGGGGTGTGGTTTTCCAGACGCTCGACCGCGCGGGGGCCCAGGATCAGCACGCCATGGCCGCCCTCGCCGCCCAGCACCTTCTGCCAGGAGAAGGTGGCGACGTCGATCTTGGTCCAGTCGATCTCATAGGCGAAGACCGCGCTGGTGGCGTCGGCGAAGGTCAGGCCCTCGCGGTCGGCCGGGATCCAGTCGGCATTGGGCACGCGCACGCCCGAGGTGGTGCCGTTCCAGGTGAACAGTACGTCGTTCGAGAAGTCGACGGTGCTGAGGTCGGGCAACTGGCCATAGTCGGCGCGGATCACGGTGGGATCGAGCTTCAGCTGCTTGGCGGCATCCGTCACCCAGCCTTCGCCGAAGCTTTCCCAGGCCAGCGTCGTCACCGGGCGGGCGCCCAGCATCGTCCACATCGCCATTTCGAAGGCGCCGGTGTCGCTACCCGGCACGATGCCGATGCGGTGGGTGTCGGGCAGGTTCAGCAGCTCGCGCATCAGCTCGATGCTATAGGCGAGGCGGGTCTTGCCGATCTTGGCGCGGTGCGAACGACCGAGCGACTCGGTGGCCAGCTTGGCGGCATCCCAGCCCGGAGGCTTGGCGCAGGGACCGGAAGAGAAAAAGGGGCGAGCCGGACGGTTGGCAGGCTTTGCGACAGGCGCAATGGTGGCGTCAACGGCAGTCAGATCAGTCATGTAATGCGTCTCCTTGCAGAGAGCACGCGCGGCGTTGGGACCGCGTGGCCCGTCGGCCGCCCTAAAGATTTCGGAAAAAGAGTCAAGCCGCAGCAAAATGCGACGAAATGACAGCGCCGTTAACCCATCAGCCCGGAAAGCCGTGGTAAATGCGGGATTGATGGTAGAGCGGGCGACGAAAAATTCGGTATGGCGCAGCGCGGCCCTGGCCGCGACGATGGCGAGCATGCTGGCCGCCTGCAGCGGCGACCTGGTGCCCAAGGGTCGAGTCGCGCGTGCATCGAAGCCGGCAAAGAACGCGCGCCCGGCCACACCGCCCGCGCCGCCGCCGCTCGAAACCCGGCAATGTTTCGCCAAGCTGCAATCCCAGTCGGTCGCCTTCACCCCCCTGCCCGATCAGAATTTCGGTGGCGGATGCAGCGCGATCGGCAGCGTCAAGCTGCTCGACATTGGTGTGCCGACCTCGGGCCTGGGGGCCATGACCTGCAATCTTGCTGCCAATTTCGCCGCCTGGTCGCGCTATGCCGTGCAGCCCGCCGCCCGGCTGATCCTGGGCGCGGAGATCGAGAAGATCGAGACATTCGGCACCTATAATTGCCGGCCGATCGCGGGCAGCGGCAAGCTTAGTGAACATGCCCACAGCAATGCGATCGACGTATCCGCCTTCGTCCTGAGCGACGGGCGGCGGATCAGCGTCGAGAAGGACTGGAATGGTGACAAGCGCACCCGCCAGTTTCTGGAAGTGGTCCATGCCAGCGCCTGCAAGCGGTTCAACACGGTGCTGTCGCCCGACTATAACGCCGCCCATCATGACCATTTCCATTTCGACATGGGCGGTCGCGGCGGCTTTTGCCGTTAAGCGGTAATCAGAAACGCGGCGGCTATTGCCGCTGAGCGGAAATAGCCAACTTGGCCAATTTTGCCATTGAACGGTCTTGGCATTGTCACCTGCCGCGCCTAGCTTGTTGGGAATGACCAAGAAAGAAATTGAAGAACGCAAATTCCGCCCCGCACGCCAGGAAGCGGACGACGCCAGGAAGGCGATCGAAACCCCCCAGACCAGCAGCGCCGCCTACAAGCTCGCCTTCCAGGACAATGAGTTCCTGCTGCGCGAGGATCTGCGGCCGGTGCGCTTCCAGCTCGAACTGCTGAAACCCCAGTTGCTGATGGACGAGGCGCGGATCGAATCCACCTTCGTCTTCTACGGCTCCGCCCGCATTCCCGAACCCGATCAGGTCCAGGCGCGCATCGACGCGGCCACCACGCCCGAACAGAAGAAGATTGCCGAAAATCTGGGCAAGAAGGCCCGCTATTATGAGGAAGCGCGCAAGCTGGCGCGGATCGCGGCGCAATATCCGGTGAACGCCGCGGGTTGCCGCCACTTCGTCGTCTGCTCGGGCGGCGGTCCCTCGATCATGGAAGCAGCCAATCGCGGTGCGGTCGATATCGGCCAGACCACGATCGGCATGAACATCGTCCTGCCACATGAACAGGCGCCCAATCTTTTCGTCACGCCGGAGCTGAGCTTCCAGTTCCATTATTTCGCGCTGCGCAAGATGCATTTCCTGCTGCGCGCCCGCGCACTCGCCGTCTTCCCCGGCGGCTTCGGCACGTTCGACGAGATGTTCGAACTGCTGACCCTGATCCAGACCGGCAAGATGAAGCCGATCCCGATCCTGCTGTTCGGCAAGGATTTCTGGAACAAGGTGGTGGATTTCGAGGCGCTGGCGGACGAGGGTGTGATTTCGCACAATGACCTCAACCTGCTGACCTGGGTCGAGACGGCCGAGGATGCCTGGGCTGCGGTGCAGGACTTCTATCACGACAGCGAAGCGCCCGGCTGCGGCTGATGCGTCCGATCCATGGGGCCTTTGCGCCCTTGCCCTAATCCCCGGCGGGGATTAGGGCCCGGCCATGCGCGCGGACCTGGCCCATGTCGACACCTGGATCTTCGATCTGGACAATACGCTCTATCCGGCGAAGGCGGACCTGTTCGCGCTGATCGACGTGAAGATGGGCGAATATATCCAGGGCCTGCTGGGCTGCGACCCAACCGAAGCGCGGACTGTCCAGAAACGCTATTTCATGGAACATGGCACGACCCTGTCGGGACTGATGCACCATCATGGCATCGAGCCGCGGGAATTTCTCGACTATGTGCATGACATATCGATGGAGCGGCTGGCGGTCGATGTCGCCCTCAACGCCCATATCGCCGCCCTGCCCGGTCGCCGGCTGATCTTCACCAATGGCGATGCCACCTATGCGGGCCGCGTGCTCGACCGGCTGGGCCTCGCCGGCGCGTTCGAGCTGATCCACGACATCCACGCCTGCCGCTATGTGCCCAAGCCCGATCCGTCGGGCTATGCCGAGCTGTGCAGCGTCCACGCCGTCGACCCGACCCGCGCTGCCTTTTTCGAGGACATGGCCCGTAATCTGAAGCCCGCCAAGGCGATCGGCATGACCACCATCTGGGTCAATAACGGATCGGAAGCGGGCAATCACGACCATCATCCCGATTTCATCGATTATGAAACCGACCATCTGACGCCGTTCCTGGCGGATATTTTTGGGGAAAGACCATGAGCCAAGACCTGATCGCGATCATCGACGCCGCCTGGGAGGACCGGGCCAACATCAACCTGTCGACCCAGGGCGACGTCCGGCAGGCAGTCGACAAGGCGCTGGCCCTGCTCGACAAGGGCGAACTGCGCGTCGCCGAGCCGACCGAAGCCGGCTGGCAGGTCAACCAGTGGGCGAAGAAGGCCGTGCTGCTCTCCTTCCGCCTCAACGACAATGTCATGATCGACAATGGTCCGGGCGCCGGCCACTGGTGGGACAAGGTGCCGAGCAAGTTCGCCGGCTGGGACGAGGCCGCCTTCCGCGCCGCCGGGTTCCGCGCCGTGCCGGGCAGCTTCGCCCGCGCCGGATCGCACATCGCCAAGAATGTCATCCTGATGCCCAGCTTCGTGAACATCGGCGCCTTCGTCGATGAAGGCACGATGGTCGACACCTGGGTGACGGTCGGCAGCTGCGCCCAGATCGGCAAGAATGTCCATCTGTCGGGCGGCGTCGGCATCGGCGGGGTGCTGGAACCGCTGCAGGCCGACCCGGTCATCATCGAGGATGACTGCTTCATCGGCGCCCGTTCGGAAGTCGTCGAAGGCGTACGCATCGGCAAGGGCTCGGTGCTGTCGATGGGCGTATTCATCGGCCAGTCGACCAAGATCATCGACCGCGCCACCGGCGAAGTCTTCATGGGCGAAGTGCCGCCCTATTCGGTCGTCGTTCCCGGTTCGCTGCCCGGCAAGCCGCTGCCCGACGGCACGCCCGGCCCCAGCCTCTATTGCGCCGTGATCGTCAAGCGCGTCGACGCCCAGACCCGGTCGAAGACCGGCATCAACGAGCTGCTGCGCGACTAATCGAGCGAGGGGGCGGTCCGCCGCCCCTTCAACCCTTCAGCGCAAGCGGCAGGCCGGCCGCAACGAAAACGACCCGATCCGCCACCGACGCGATCCGCTGGTTCAAGGTGCCGGCCAGATCGCGAAAGCGCCGCGCCAGAGCATTGTCGGGCACGATGCCCAGCCCCACTTCATTGGCGACCAGGATGATCGCCCCGTCATGGGCCAGGATCGCGGCGCACAGCGCGTCGGCAGCCGCCTCGCCATCCCGTTCTGCCAGCAGCAGGTTGCTGGCCCACAAGGTCAGGCAGTCGACCAGCACGGTCTTGCCCCGCGCCGCCGCGATCGCGCCCGGCAGCTCGATCGGCGCCTCCACTGTTTCCCATTCCGGCCCGCGATCGGCCCGGTGCCGGGCAATCCGGTCGGCCATTTCCGCGTCCCAAATTTCGGCCGTGGCGATGAAGACGCGCGCGCCGGGCAGCGCTTCGGCCGCCGCCTGGGCATGGCGGCTCTTGCCCGATCGCGCACCGCCCAGCACCAGCAGGCTGCTTGTCATATCATGTCTCCAGCAAACAGTGCTTGCAGCCCGGCCACCAGCCAGAGCAGCAGGCAGGCCTGAACATAGATGGCCAGCGCCCAGCGCAGGTCGAGCGGATCTGCCTCGATCCGCCCGCTGCCGATCCAGGGCTTGTCATGGCGCACGCCATCATAGCGGATCGGCCCGGCCAGCCGCAGGTCGAGTGCGCCAGCCATTGCCGCTTCGGGCCAGCCGGCATTGGGCGAGGCATGGTTGCGCGCGTCGCGCCACATCACCCGCCAGCCGCCACCCCCGGCCAGACAGAGCAGGCAACCGGCCAGTCGCGCCGGGAACAGGTTCATCAGATCGTCGGTGCGCGCCGCCGCCCAGCCGAACGGACCCCAGGGTGCCTCACGATGGCCGATCATGCTGTCGGCCGTGTTCACCGCCTTATAGGCCCAGACACCCGGCAGGCCCAGAAACAGCAACCAGAAGAAGGGCGCGACGACACCGTCGCAGAAGCTTTCCGCCAGGCTCTCGATCGCGGCGCGGGTCACGCCGCTTGCATCGAGCGATTGCGTGTCGCGCCCGACGATCATGCCGACCGCCTCCCGCGCCGCCGTTAGGTCATCGGCGGCCAGTGCGCGGTAGACGGCGCGGACATGGCTGTGCAGGCTGCGCAGCGCCAGCGCCGGATAGGCCAGCAGGCCGATCAGCAGCCAGCTCCACGGCTGCGGCAACCAGAGGCGAAGCAGATACTGCACCAGCCATCCGCCACCGCCCGCCACCGACAGCAAAAGCAACAACGTTGCAATCCCGCCCATTTTCCGGGCGAGAGCGCTACGCGCCGGATCATTCCAGCGCACAGCACAATGATCGATGAGCCGCGCAAAGCCGCCGACCGGATGGCCTACCCGGCGATAGAGTGCCGCCGGCCAGCCGACCACCGCATCCAGCGCGAGTGCCAGCAACGCAACCGGATCAGCCATGGCGCAGCTCCCGTTCCAGTCGGGCCAGGCCCATCGCGTCTGCCGGCAGGCCGATGCGCAACCAGTGCGGCTGGGCCTCGAACGGCCGGGTCAGGATCGCCTGCCCTGCCAGCCGCTCGAACAGGGCCATGGCATGGGGCGTTTCGATCAGGCGAAAGAGCGGGCTTTGGCCGATCGGCCGATGACCGCAGC
>Ga0172367_10008772_pt1 | contig 11250 bp, 5 predicted proteins | sample Lak10m_FD_114542 | JGI IMG/M metagenome (GOLD analysis project Ga0172367, IMG submission 114542) | Freshwater microbial communities from Kabuno Bay, South-Kivu, Congo - kab_022012_10m | ecosystem: Environmental > Aquatic > Freshwater > Lake | place: Democratic Republic of the Congo: South-Kivu...
CCATTCAAAGCAGACGTCTGGATACTTTGCAGCAACCTTTGCCATGGGCGCGCCATAACCAAATGATGTTGCGAAAATGAGGTCGTAACCTTCTGCTGCAAGAGCTTCAAAGGTTGCTTCTGATTCAGCGTTGTCAAGAACGTTTTCAACGCGCTTCACTTCTACGCCAAGTTCTTGCTCGAGTTGCAAGATGCCCTGCTCGTGCTGGTATGTCCAGCCCTTGTCGTCAGGAACGCCAAGGTATACAACTGCAACCTTGACGTCTGCACCTTCAGCTGGTGCACTCGTGGTGTCGGATGCCGAATCACTTCCACCGCACGCTGCAACAAGCAACGAAGCGGCAGCAGCCGTAGCGGCAAGCTTCCAGAATTTCTTCATGTAGTTGATCTCCCTGATCTACGGCACCACTGACGGCACCGAACGTTGGCAACCTTAGTCGGGTTGTTTTGGGGTCAAATCATGCGAAGTGACTCGTTAACACAGGCTTTACATGCCGCAGAATTGGGCCCCCTCGTCGCGCTTTTGCCCCTCGGGGGTACACTTCTCATTTCCCAGGAGAGGTGCCAGAGTGGCCGAATGGGGCGCCCTGCTAAGGCGTTGTCCGTCTTAAAGCGGACCGTGGGTTCAAATCCCACCCTCTCCGCCACTTTCGCTGATTTTTTCTTTGTGAGATAAGGGATTTCAGCCATCCGACCCTTTTTTGTTGCCGCGACATGGCAATCTCTTCTCGCGCAAGTCGCAACTTTTTTCCTTATGAAATTCCTCCGCCATATTGCAGTGTCAGCATTCCTATTAATAGGTATTGCTGTCACCGGGTCCTCTGGGGCTGCCCGCGCCGCCTGCGCGAGGCCATACGTTGCGGTGGCCAATGATTCGTGGAATCGAATTGCTACCAAGACAGGGGTCACCGTGTCGGCCCTGTTGAAGGCCAACTCAGCCACTACGAAAAAGATGATTCTTATTGGCCAGACGGTGTGTTTGCCGAAGGGAACAACGTGGAAGAAGCCGTCAACAAAGGCGACTGGACTTCGCAATCTTGGAACACCGTCAACTCGATACACACGTGCGCAAGCCACTGCAGTGATTCGCGAAATATTCCCAACGCGCTTGCATAACCGAGCGCTTGCGATCGCAAAACGTGAAAGCAAGTTGAACGCATTGTCGTATACGTGGTGTTGTGTTGGATTGTTTCAAATCAACTGGTGGGCACATAAGTCCTGGCTGAAGAATTTGGGAATCACAAAGGCGAGCCAATTACGCGACGCCCGTGTCAACGCTAAAGCAGCGCTAGAGATGTATAAGCGCAACAGTGGGTGGGGTCCCTGGGAATAGGGGTGCTTTCTAATTCGCACTGGAAAGACCATTTTCAGGTGGTGGAGAGCACCACAGGGCTGGATACACTCAAGAGTCCAATAAATATGCGCTCGTAGCTTAATGGATAGAGCATCTGACTACGGATCAGAAGGTTGGGAGTTCAAGTCTCTCCGAGCGCGCCAATTGAATGTTGCAGGTCTTGCATGCTTGAAGAAATTTTAGTCAGTCCGCAAGTCTTTGAAAAGTTCCCCAACTATTCGGTTGCGTTACTTCACGTCGATGGAGTGCACGGTGGCCCAAGCAACGAACACAGTGAACGACTGTTGCACGATGCAGAGAACGCCACGCGCGAACTGCTCAGTGCAACATCTCTTGATGAACTTCCTGAGGTTGTTCGTTGGCGCGCCGCTTTTGAAACTTTTGGAGTGAAGCCACGCGTTGCACGAAGCAGCTTTGAAGCGTTGATGCGTCGGATTGATAAAGGCTTGCCGCGTATTGATTTGCTCACGGATATTTACAACGCAGTATCTGTGCTGCATCGCATTCCAATTGGTGGTGAAAATTTGAATGCGTATTCGGGTCCGGCGCGATTGGTACTTGCTTCTGGCGATGAAACATTTGATACGCGTGAAAATGGCGAGACAGTATTGCAACATCCAGAACCTGGTGAAGTGATTTGGCGAGATGACATTGGAGTGACGTGTCGTCGATGGAATTGGCGGCAGTGTGTGCGCACTCGCTTGGATGAAAACGCGACGTCACTGTTGTTCATTATCGACGGTTTAGGCGACCAGTCGACTGATGTCGCGATGGGTGCGGCAGATCGACTTACAGCTGAACTGATGATGGGTTGGCCTGAAGCAAAAATCACTACAAGAACCTTGTCCGCTTACTAATTCACAGTGAAGCCCTTATGGGTATTGGGTTTGATCTCTAGACTTGTAGAACCCTCAACCTCTAGTTGAGACAGGTTGAGGGTTTCAAAACGATGAAGTTTCCATGCGAAACGTTCTCATCGAACAGCATGCACGCATCAATGCGATGTTGGCCGTCAAACCGTTATTCCATAAGGGTTGTAACCTAGGAAAAGGGTTTACAAGCACCCTGAAGTACCACTGTTTCACACCACCGTTCTGGCCATTTATGACCGCATCACAACGTCGTCGCACAGCTCTTGCAGGTATTGCTGCACGTCTGTTTGTCGTTGTCTCAATTGTGTCGTTGTCATTCACATCGGTGGTGTTGGCTGCAGCAGACAATGTTGCAGAACCTGTTGCGAGAAGCCTTGCTGGAAATCCAACGTGTACTCCAAAACAAACTGCCCAAGGTGTGCATGTGGTTGTGGCATTCACATCTTCAACTGCATGTGATTGGAATGTTCCTGCAGGTGTCACTTCTATTGACTACCTCGTTGTTGCTGGTGGCGGTGGCGGCGCGTCACGCGCTGGTGGTGGTGGCGGCGCCGGTGGTTTTCTTACTGCGAACAACAGAAGTGTGAGCGGAGTTTCTGCGCTCACGATCTCGGCTGGTGCAGGTGGCGCCGGTGGCGCAATTGGTCAACGGGCAGGAAGCACTGGTTCTGCTAGCAGCGTGACGGGAAGTGGCTTCACAACAATTTCTGCAGTTGGTGGCGGTGGAGGCGGCAACCCTGTGTATGCCGGTGGTAACGGCGGATCTGGTGGCGGAGCCGGTGGTCTCAATGCTGTCACGGGTACTTCAAACACCGTCGGAACCGGAACGGCTGGTCAAGGCAACAACGGTGGAAGTGGGCGAAGCGCAAACTGTGCAGGTTCAACAACGAAGTGGTGCGCTGGTGGTGGCGGCGGTGCGAATGCCGTAGGTGGATCCGCAGTACTAAACGGTGCAGCAGGTTCTGGTGGTGCAGGTAAATCGGTGTCGTGGATTACTTCCTCAGTTGCTACTGCGTTGTCGATTGGCCACGAGTCCGCTGGTGTGGTGTATTTCGCTGGCGGTGGCGGTGGCGGTATTGACCTCGGCGGAACTGCTGGCGCAGGTGGTGTTGGTGGTGGTGGTGCTGGAAGTATCGGCGACACAGCATCTGGTTTTGACGCTCGCTCAAACACCGGTGGTGGCGGAGGCGGCAGTGGTTACAACAACAACGCATTGCCGGGTGATGCGGGCGGTGGAGATGGTGCAAACGGCGTTGTTGTGATTCGTTATTCCGCAGTTCCAACAACGTGTACTGGTACATCGTCCACTTCGAGAACAGCTATGTCGTTGTTGCATTCCCAACGGTGCAAACAAACTGCACATGGACAGTGCCTGCTGGTGTGTCATCAATAGACTACCTCGTTGTTGCTGGCGGTGGTGGCGGCGGCGGGCGTCACGGAGGTGGAGGCGGCGCTGGCGGATTGTTGACCGCAACGAGCTCGCCTGTTGTCGCGGGCTCTGCCTTGACTGTCACTGTTGGTGCCGGTGGTGCTGGCGCTGATGTCAACATGAATAACGCCTCAAGCGGTGGAAACTCGTCGATTGTTCAATTGGGTCAGACGATTGCCAATGCGGTTGGTGGCGGAATGCAAAATGCCACCGGCGGTTCCGGTGGCGGAGCAGCAACCTCTTCGGTGTATCAACATCCTGGAAGTGGAACTGCTGGTCAAGGTAATACCGGTGGTTACGGGGCTAATGACTATTCGTGTACCGGTGGTTCAAGTGGCTGGTGTGGTGGCGGCGGCGGTGGTGCTGGCGCGGTCGGTCAAGCAGCTGACGCTGGTAACAACAACAGAGCAGGGAACGGCGGAGTTGGTGTCACAACATCGTTGTTCTCCGTGGCAGCCGCAACATTCATGGGTATCGGTCATATTTCTGGCGGCGCCGTGTACTTCGCTGGCGGCGGCGGCGGTGGCGTCGACTCCGGCGGTACTGCGGGTACAGGTGGTCTCGGTGGCGGAGCGACTGGTTCTGGAAACTATTTAGTTGCGCCAACCGCGGCGACTGCAACAACAGGTGGCGGTGGCGGTGGCGGTTCGTACAGCACACCTGGCAACTCCGGAGGAAGCGCAGGCGGTTCTGGCGTTGTTGTCATTCGTTACACACCAAGTTCAACTGGAAGCGTTGTTGACTCCGCAGCGGTCTTGAATGGTTCCACTCAGTACTTTGAAGTAGCGGAAGGAACAGCATTTGTTTCACGCGCGACATACACCGCGGAAACTTGGATCTATCCAACGTCAACGACATGTGCAGCGTTGTGCCCAATTTTTTCACACGATGGTGACTACACGCTTGGAATTCTCAACAACAAGTTGACGGCATACATCTATCACACCAATGCAGGTTCCTATAACACTTGGAATACAAACATCACCATTCGCGCAAATGATTGGCAACATGTGGCGTTGGTGCGAGACGGTTCCGCTGCGCGAATTTACGTCAATGGACAATTGCGCGAGTCGTACACACTTGGTGGTTCAACTCGTTCCACATATTCAAACCAGTTTGTTTTGTGGCTTGGACGTCATTACACCAACTACTTCACGGGTCGTATTGATCAATTCCGTTTGTGGTCCACAGCGCGAACTGTCTCAGACATTGCTACAGGCATGCATGAGTACACACCATCTGGCACCACTGGACTTGTAACGCAATACGACTTCAATAACGTCACAACGTCCACGGTGAATAACACTGCACCATCGCCCGCGTCCGGAACCAATATCACTGCGTATGGTTCACCGACATATCGGGATATCAAGACAACGACTTATTCGGGGAGCGATGTTGTTGTCTCTTTCCCACGCTCGTATCTCACGTCTGCTGGCGGATGGACTGCGCCAGATGGAATTTCAAATGTTCGAGCAGTTGTTGTTGCTGGTGGTGGTGGCGGCGGATCTGCGTATGACAGTGTTGCCGCTGGTGCTGGTGGTGCTGGTGGTTTGATTGACCGCTTTACATCTGGAACGGTTCAGTTCACCGCGTCAACTGTGAAGGTGACAGTTGGTGCTGGCGGTTTCGGTGGCGGACCAAACGGCGATGGAACGGCGCGTAGTCAATGGCAAGTTTTTGGTAACGATGGTCAAAACACTGTTCTTGATTCGTTGATTGCCGTTGGCGGTGGCGGCGGTGCTGCACGGGCTGGTGTTGGACGAAATGGTGGTTCTGGCGGCGGCGCTGGTGGTCGATTTACGGCAAACACTGGCGGTACCGCAACGGCAGGACAAGGCAACAACGGTGGCCGACCTTCTGCTGATTTTTCTTATGGCTCTGGTGGTGGTGGCGCCGGAGGCGCAGGCGGTGCATCGAGCACAACAACAGTTGGTGCCGCTGGTGCAGGACGTGCGTTAAGCATTTCTGGTTCGTCCGTGACGTATTCGGCAGGTGGCACAGGCGGAGACAAAGGCTCGGCTGTCACTACAACAACATCGGGGTCAGCAAATTCAGGTACTGGTGGCAATGGTGGCAATGGCGTAAACACAGGAACTGTCGGAGGATATGGCGGTGACGGTGGAAGCGGAATTGTCATCGTGCGCTATACGGTTGCATCAGTTGCGTGTGCTCCCACCACAACGCGTGTCGGTGCGTATGTTGTCGCAAAGTTTGAAGTCATCGGAAACTGCACATGGAATATTCCAAGTGGTGTGACGTCAGTTGATTACTTGGTTGTTGCTGGTGGTGGTGGCGGTGCTGGCGCACAAGGTGCCGGATCAACTGGTGGCGGCGGTGGCGCGGGTGGTGTCTTAGATGGAACTGCGTTAACAGTGACGCCCACACAACCAGTGTCGATTTCAGTTGGTGCAGGCGGACTTGGTGGTGTTGCAACAGTTGACGGTGGCGGACAAAACGGAGTTGCTGGTGGTGATTCATCACTCAGCGGAGCTGGTTTCACCGCCATCACGTCAAGCGGCGGCGGATACGGAGCTGGCGACCAAACCATTTCTTATATCGGAGGCGATGGCGGCTCTGGTGGCGGTGCACTTGGTTCAGTCGTTACGGCTGCATCTGGTGGCACAGGAGTTGCTGGTCCTCCTCGACAGGGATACGCCGGTGGTTCGAACAATTTGAGTTGTGGTGCGGAACGTCCGGCTGGTGGCGGCGGTGGCGCTTCTGCGGCAGGTGGTAACGCGTCGTGCACGAACGACGAATCTGGTGCAGGTGGCGCAGGTCGTGCAGTGTCCATCACTGGTTCCAGTGTTGTGTACGGCGGCGGTGGCGGTGGCGGCGGCAACGGTGTTGCCAACGCAAGCGCGACTGCTGGTGTAGGTGGATCTGGTGGCGGTGGTGCTGGCGGCGGAATTATCGGTGCAAACGGAGTCGATGGTCTCGGTGGCGGTGGCGGTGGAACCAGCTACGACACAACTGTGAATGTTTCTGTGAGTGGCGGTCATGGCGGCGATGGTGTTGTCATCATTCGTTACGTTGACCGAATTGTCACGATTGTTGAAGGTGACAGCCAAACTGGTAATGGCAATAGTGCAGCATCTGTTAATCCGAAAGTGCGCGTTGTTGACGCAGCAGGTAACGGTGTTGATGGCGTGACAGTTGGATTCACCACTGGCGCAAACAGTGGAACTGTTGGTTCGTCGTCTGTCACAACATCTGGTGGCGGTTACGCATCAACCTCATGGACGTTCGGCACGGGTACGAGTCAAAGTGTCGATGCAACAATGTCTGGTCTAAGTGGCTCAAACACGGTGACATTCTCTGCGTCCGTCACGGTGTCGCAATCATTGTCGTACGACGCCAACGGTGGCACTGGTGCTCCCGTGCAAGCGTCAGTAAATATCAATACAACTGCAACAGTGTCGTCAACTGTCCCGACTCGCACTGGATACACATTCTCATCGTGGAATACCGCGGCCAATGGAAGCGGAACGCAATATGCGTCTGGTGCAACTTTCACGATGCCGTCAAGCGCCGTCACGTTGTATGCGCAATGGACCATTAACTCATACAGTGTGATTTACGACGCCAACGGCGGAAGTGGTGCACCAGCAACCGCATCAGCAAATTACGGATCTACCGTCACGATTTCTTCAACGCGCCCGACTCGCACTGGATACACCTTTGGTGGCTGGAACACTGCAGCAAATGGTTCCGGCACTTCATACTCGTGGAATGGCACAGCATTCTCGCCAGCGTCATTCACGTTGGGTGATGCAAATACAACGTTGTATGCGCAGTGGACCATTAATTCATACACCGTCACATACGACGCCAATGGCGGAAGTGGTGCGCCAGGTTCACAATCAGCGAACTACAACGCATCCATCACTGTTTCGGCCACCGTGCCGACTCGCACTGGTTACACATTTAGTGGTTGGAACACCGCGGCTAATGGTTCAGGTACATCAGCTGCAAGTAGTTCTTCATTCACTGTCACATCAGCAACCACTCTGTATGCGCAGTGGAGCATCAACTCTTACTCTGTTGCATATGACGCCAATGGCGGTAGCAGTGCACCTTCTAGTTCGTCGTCGAACTTCGGATCTACTGTCACCATTTCTTCAACTCGTCCGACACGCACTGGATACACATTTAGTGGCTGGAATACGGCGGCTAATGGTTCTGGCACTTCGTACTCGTGGAATGGCACTGCTTTCTCGCCTTCATCATTCACTCTTGGATCTTCTGGTGTCACCTTGTATGCACAGTGGACTATTAATTCCTACACAGTGACCTATAACGCCAACGGCGGCAGTGGGGCTCCAAACTCACAAACAACCAACTACAACACCTCAATCACTGTGTCATCCACGGTGCCAACACGTTCGGGTTACACATTCACCGGTTGGAACACGGCCGCAAATGGTTCTGGAAGTGACTATTCATCTGGAACATCGTTGACCGTCACCGCCGATGTCACCTTGTATGCAAAGTGGACTGTAAACACCTACTCCATTTCGTATGACGCGAATGGTGGTAGCGGGGCACCAGTCACAGCGTCAGGAATTCAATTTGGTTCAGCAACCACGGTGTCGTCGGTAGCACCAACACGTTCGGGTTACACATTCACCGGTTGGAACACGGCCGCAAATGGCTCCGGCACTTCGTACGCGTCGAGTGCTGCCGTGACAATGCCGGCCTCGAACATTTCGTTGTACGCACAGTGGACTGCAACCATTCAGACAATTACCTACAACGCCAATGGTGGTAGCGGTGCTCCGTCCATTGCATCCGTTGCAACTGATGCAACCGCCACTGTGTCGGCATCGGTTCCCACGCGAGCGGGCTACACCTTCTTGCGTTGGAACACCGCTGCTAACGGATCAGGAAATGATTACTCATCTGGCGCAACTTTCTCCATGGGTGCAACCAACATCACGTTGTATGCGGTGTGGTTAGCCAACACATACTCGGTGACGTATGACGCGAATGGTGGTGCATCTCCACCGGCCTCATCGTCTGCACAAACGGATGCCACGTTCTCCGTGTCCGCATCTCTTCCAACGCGCGCTGGTTACACAATGACCTCATGGAATATGGTGCGCAACGGAAGTGGAATGCATTATCAACCAAGCGCAACATTCTCCATGCCAGCCGGATCTGTCACGTTGTATGCACAGTGGTCTGCGAATGCGAACAACATTTCGTACAACGCCAATGGTGGTGCGGGTGCGCCAGCAAACTCAGTAGCAACGACTGATTCTTCAACAACTCTTTCAAGTGCAGCGCCAACACGTTCGGGGTACACATTCACTGGATGGAATACCGCTGCTAATGGCTCGGGTACGTCATACGCAGCAGGCGCAACGTTCACCATGCCAACAACGCATCTCACGTTGTATGCACAGTGGACGCCCACCACATATCAAGTGTCGTACAACGCCAATAGTGGTACCGGTGCGCCGATTTCATCAAGTGGTGCCTATTTGTCCAGCATCACCTTGTCGTCTGTTGCCCCGACACGCACTGGCTACATATTCCTTGGATGGGGAACTCAATCCAATGGCAATGGCACCAACTATGCAGCAGGCGGTTCGTTCTCAGTTCCAGCGCAAAACACAACGTTGTACGCGGTGTGGGCCGCCGATATAAGCGACGTTTACTACGTGATGAATGGTGGCTCTGGCGGTCCGTCAGCGACTGTGCAATACACGGGTGACAATGTCATCTTCTCGGGGACAGTTCCAACACGTACTGGTTATTCCTTCACTGGTTGGAACACGGCTGCTAATGGTTCTGGCACTTCGTACTCGTGGAACGGTTCAGCGTTCTCGCCATCATCGTTCACCATGCCGCCGAATGACATCTTCTTCTTTGCACAGTGGACAATTAACTTCTACAACATCAGTTACAACGTGAACGGCGGAACTGGTTCAACCCCGTCCACACAGACTGGTCAGTATTCATCAACGCAAACTATTGCGACACCATCATTGACTCGGGCCGGCTGGACATTCGTTGGTTGGAACTCTGCTGCAAACGGATCGGGAACACAATTTGCACCAGGTGGATCACTCACTATTGGCGCAAGTGATCTCACTCTGTACGCAGAGTGGACGCGCAACGTTAATGCGGTGATTTTTGATGCATTAGGCGGATTCAGCGCACCGGCCGTCACATTCGGCGCGACCGGAGCAACTGTTGTGTTGCCAAGTGAAACGCCACAACGAGAGGGCTACACGTTCTTGCGCTGGGAAGATTCAAATCAAACTGCGCATCAACCCGGCGCAACCTTCACCATGCCCGTCGCAAGCGTCACGATGTACGCCAAGTGGTCCATCAACTCGTATGCATTCTCATACAACGCAAATGGCGGATCTGGTTCATTGCCGTCATCACAGAACATCGATTTTGCATCGTCCGTCACGGTGACCAATACGCCTGTTACTCGCGACGGTTACACATTTAGCCGCTGGAATACCGCAGCTGATGGTTCCGGCACCTCATATGACGCCAATGCAACATTCCAGATGCCATCTCGCGCCGTCACGTTGTACGCACAATGGAATGTCATTGTCACCACAACAACATCAACCACCACAACAGTTCCTGCCCCGCCAGTCACTGTTACAAAGAAGCCATCAAATAATGGCCCAAGTGTGACTACGACGACGACAACCACTACAACGACTACGACCACGACGATTCCTGCAGATGTGGAACCAACCGTGGACGAGCCAACTCAAACAGAATCCAGCAATGCTTGGATGCTGTGGGCGGCCGGAATTGCCATCTTGTCGCTTGGTGGATTAACTCTTTCGAGAAAACTCAAGAGAAAACTCTAAGAGTCCTTCTGACTCAACGGTGATTCCGGGAAGACCAGGCTCTGGAATTCCCCAATCATCAAAGACGATGGTGATGGATCCGACAACAGTAAATGTTGAACCCGCGAGTTGAGCCTCCACTGGGAATTGCACCTCTTTGGTGACTCCTCGAAGTGTGAGTTTGCCAGTTGCTTGAGCGGAGACGACATCACCCGATGTGGCGTTGTCAGGAAGTGAGATGGGAGACGTCAAAGTGAATGTGGCGGTGGGGTAAGACATGACATCCATGATGCGGTTATTGAATTGCACATCTCGTTTTGCTGCATCGCTCATGAATGACGCCATTTGCACCGTGAATGAAGCTTTCGCCACGGCGTTCTCTGAGATTGTGAGATCACCATCAACAAACTTTGTTCGACCTACACCTTCAGTCGATTGGCCGAAGAGAACTTCTTTGACGCGATAACCAACTTGTGACTTTCCTGCCGGAACAATCGACCAGGTGCCGTCAACGTTGGACACGTTTTCAACTGTGGTAGAGCTGGTCGTGGGTTGAAGCTCAAACGCCGATGGAGCCTTGTCCTTGATGAAGTTGATGAAGATCCACGGGCCACCAGCAAAGATGAAGATGGCAAAAACGACGAGCGCAATGATTCGTTGGATTGGTCTTGGCATGTGGGTCAGCGTAGACGACTTCTTGTTGCGTAAGAATGGCACGATGCGTCATTCCCTTGTGCGAATTTCAGGCCGTGCCGTGTTGCTCTTTGCTGCG
>Ga0172367_10008774_pt1 | contig 11247 bp, 10 predicted proteins | sample Lak10m_FD_114542 | JGI IMG/M metagenome (GOLD analysis project Ga0172367, IMG submission 114542) | Freshwater microbial communities from Kabuno Bay, South-Kivu, Congo - kab_022012_10m | ecosystem: Environmental > Aquatic > Freshwater > Lake | place: Democratic Republic of the Congo: South-Kivu...
AGCTCGCGGACCTCATCTTCTTTTTCCGCGCGCTCCGCGAGTATGGGCTCTTCTTTTTTCGCTTCCTCAAGAGACAGCGGCTTGTTTTGCACCACTGGAATCAGCTTGGAGAGTTGATCGCAAAAATTGTAGGGCAGATTCAACACTCGGCCTGCATCACGGATCACCGCTTTTGAGGCCATCGTGCCAAACGTCACGATCTGGCTGACCGCATCCTTGCCGTATTTGCTGCGCACATAATCAATGACTTTGTAGCGATTGTCCTGGCAGAAGTCGATGTCAAAGTCGGGCATTGAGACCCGCTCGGGATTGAGAAACCGCTCAAACAGCAAGGCGTAGGGAATGGGATCCAGATCGGTAATCCCCAGGCTATACGCCACCAGTGAGCCCGCACCGGAGCCACGTCCCGGCCCCACGGGCACCCCATTGCGCTTGGCCCAGTTGATGAAATCGGCCACGATCAAAAAATAACCAGGAAATCCCATATCAATAATGGTTTTGATCTCCATCTCAAGCCGCTCACGATAAGACGCCGCATGACGATCGCGAATCTCGGAATTCACAAATCGTTCGATCAGCCGCTGCTCCAGGCCCTCGCGGGCGCTCAAGCGCAGATAGTCTTCCAGGCTCTCGCCGTTGGGCGTCGGAAAATTCGGCAGCTGCGGCCGGCCCAGCTGCAGCGTGACAGAACATCGCCGGGCAATTTCAATTGAGTTGGCAAGGGCCTGCGGCAGGTCAGAAAATTTTTTCACCATCTCTGCCTGTGAGGCCAGGTACTGCGATGCGGTGAAGCGGCGTTGCCTGCGGCCACTGGCCAGCGTCTCGCCCTCGGCGATGCAGACCCGCGCCTCGTGTGAGCGAAAATCCTCGGGCTCAAGAAACTGCACCGGATGGGTAGCGACCACCGGCACCTGATGCCGCAGCGCCAGCGCGACTGCACCGCGAATGTAGGGCTCCTCTCCGGGATGGCCCGCCCGCTGCAGCTCAAGATAAAAACGATCACCAAACGCAGCCACATAGCGCTGCAAGATGGTATCGGCTGGCCCAGCCTGCATCGCGGATTTTGATTTCGCCAGCGCATCGGCAATCTCTCCGGCGAGCCCACCGGACAGCGCGATCAAGCCATCGGCGAGTGATCCCTGGCCATTGGTGCCTGGCTCAGTGAACCATTCGGTTCTGACCTCGCCCCGATCACGGTAAGCGTTCTTCAGCCATGCCCGTGTCAGCAGCTCGCAGAGATTTTTGTAACCAAGATCGTTTTGCGCCAGCAGCAGCAAGCGGAAAGGCCGATCCCGATCGACAGCATTTGATATCCATACATCGGCGCCCAGAATCGGCTTAACGCCAGCAGCGCGGGCCGCCTTGTAAAACTTGATGTAAGCAAAGGTATTGCCGAGATCTGTAATCGCTAAGGCGGGCTGATGGTCGCTGGCCGCCTTCTGGACTGCCGCTTCAAGCCGAACGATGCCGTCTGCAATCGAATATTCCGAATGAAGGCGAAGGTGAACGAATTCAGGGCGCTGCATAGCTGGGATTTTCGCATTTTCAGCGGCGCAAGCGACGGCCGGTCCGGCCGTGGTGCCGAGGGAGGGACTCGAACCCTCACGCCATCACTGGCACCGGATTTTGAGTCCGGCGCGTCTACCAGTTCCACCACCCCGGCGGGCAGAAAAGGACCTTAGTATACCGGCGATGGAACTCAGCCGTATTCATCTCACGCGTGATCAGTCGCCCGTGTTGCGGGATCTCTCGCTGTCGTTGAGTGAGCCGCGTGTCGGCCTGATTGGCAGAAATGGCTCTGGCAAAAGCTCGCTACTGCGGCTGATGAAGGGCCTGCTGACCGCAGATTCTGGCGTGATTCGCCGGCCTGGCTCAGTCGGCATTGTGTTCCAAAATCCAGAGCATCAGCTGTTGTTTCCGACGGTGATGGAGGAGCTCTGTTTCGGCCTGCGCGAGCGGGGCCGCAGCGAGCAGGAGGCCCGTGCCTGCGCGCAGCGGGTGCTGCGTGATTTCGGCGCGATGGAATTTGAGTCGCGCGCTGTGCATGAACTCAGCGATGGACAAAAACAACTGCTCTGTCTGTTTGAGGTCCTGGTCGATGGGGCAGACACCATACTGCTGGATGAGCCCTGTGCGAGCCTGGATCTTGCCAGCCGCAATCAAGTCATGCGGATCATTGAGTCGCTGCCGCAGCAGGTGATCATGGCCACCCACGATCTCGAACTGCTGCAAGACTTTCCCCGCGTGATTTGGCTCGATCAGGGCCAAGTCCAGGCCGATGGACCGGCCGACGCAGTGATCCCCGCCTATCGTCATTGGGTTCAGTCCAAATGATTTCGCTTTATCTCTCGGGCCAAACATGGTTGCATCGCATTCCCGCGGCCGTGAAATTGGCCGGCCTTGCGCTGGCCTCCATTGGCCTACTCTTTGTCAAAGAATGGATCAGCCTCGTGCCAGTGGTAGTGCTTCTCGCACTGGCTTACGCGTCACTGGGCCGGCCGGGCCGGCAGCGGCTGTTCGGGCTTCGCAGCTTGGTGATACTGATTGCGGCCCTCGGGGTTTTTCAGGGCCTGGTGATGGACTGGAATCAGGCGGCCAATACGATCCTTCGGCTTCTGATGATGGTGATGCTGGCGGACCTCATCACCATGACCACGCCGCTTCAACGGCTTTTGGAAATCACAAGCCTACTTGTTGCGCCCCTGGATCGGCGCGGAAATATGCGGCGGCAGCTCGCCTTTGCGGTAGCCCTGATGATTCGTTTCGTGCCATTGCTGGCCCAGCAGTGGCAGGCCCAACGCTGGGCTTATCGGGCCCGCACCGGTCGGCGACCAAAACCTTTTTTGCTGGCAGTTTTTTTATCTCAGGCCTTGCGCAGAACAGATCAGATCGCGGAATCGATTGCTGCGCGAGAGGCCACAAAACGCCCGCTGGGGTAAGCCCCGCGGGCGCCCGATCCGACCCCTCGTCTACACTGTCTTGATGCTGACCACACGAGATCTTGTTCGGATTGCGTTATTTGCCGCATTGATTGCAGTGATGGGCCTGATCCCAAAGTTTGATCTGCCGTTTACTGCGGGCGTGCCCGTGACTGCCCAGACCCTGGGCGTCATGCTGGCCGGCTTGATGCTGGGGCCCCGACGCGGTGTCTTGGCAGTGCTGCTGTTTTTATTTGTCGTTGCCATGGGCGCACCGGTGCTGTCGGGCGGGCGTGGCGGCCTTGGCGTTTTTTTTGGACCCACGATCGGATTTTTAATCGGCTGGGTGGCGGGCGCCTGGGCCTGCGGCACGGTTTTTGAACGTCTCAATGTCTGGCTGCCATCACGGCGTTTTCTGGCAGCCTTGATCGCCTGCTGGGTGGGCGGCATTGTGGTGATTTATGCCTTTGGCGTGCCGGGCATTGCGTTGCGCACGGAGCTCACGCTGCCAAAGGCAGCGATGGCCAGCATCATTTTTTTGCCGGGTGATATTTTGAAATCGCTCATCGCCGCCTGGCTGGCGGTAAGGCTGGGGAGCGGCCGTTGAAGCCAGAGCCTTTGCGAAGCTGGCAGTTATCGGATTTTGATTTTGAATTGCCCGAGGATCGGATTGCCCAGCAGCCCACACAGCGTCGATCCGACAGCAGGCTTTTGGTGGCTACCGATCCGGTGAAGGATCAGCAATTCACCGATCTGTTGGATCTTCTACATCCAGGTGATGTGCTGGTGTTTAACAATTCAAAAGTCATTCCTGCACGGCTGTACGGCACCAAGCCAACAGGTGGAAAAGTCGAGATTCTGATTGAGCGTATTTTGCAAAATCAGCAGGCCGTGGCCCTGCTGCGATCAAGTAAAAAAACCACAGAAAACACCTCGCTGGCCGTAGAAGGCAGCAGCGGATCATCTGCGATCGTGCTGAGTCGATACGGCGAGACCCAGGATCGTTTTCTGCTGCAATTCGATCGGCCGGTCTTGGGAATTTTAGAAGCCGATGGCGAGATTCCGCTGCCGCCATACATTTCTCACCGGCCCAACGCTTTGGATGTGCAACGCTATCAGACCGTCTATGCCCAGATTCCCGGTTCGGTGGCCGCACCAACTGCGGGCCTGCATTTTGATGAGCCCTTTCTGCAGGCCTTGATGGACAAAGGCATCCAGCGGGCGTCGGTCACACTGCATGTGGGAACAGGAACCTTCGCGCCGGTCCGCGTGGATCAGATTGATCAGCATCCAATGCACAGCGAGTGGTGCGAAATTTCTGCCGAAACGGCAGCAGTGATCAACGCCGCAAAGGCCAGGGGATCGCGGCTGGTGGCGGTGGGCACCACCAGCCTGCGCACTCTGGAGTCGGGCGCCGTCAAAGACAGGGCTGCAGGCGATCCACCGCGGGTCCGGGCAGGCAGCTGGGAGACAAATCTATTCATTCGGCCCGGCTACTCATTTCAGATGGTCGATAGCCTGCTGACCAATTTTCATTTGCCCAGGTCGACCCTCCTGATGCTGGTGGCTGCCTTCATCGGTTATGACAAGATGCGGGCCACCTATCAGCACGCAATCGATGCGCGCTATCGATTCTTTAGCTACGGGGACGCCATGTTCTGCCCGCAACACTTATGAAATTCGAACTTCTTCAGACCGACGGCGCGGCCCGCCGCGGCCGATTGACACTTCGCCACGGCACGGTGGAGACCCCCATCTTTATGCCGGTGGGCACCTATGGCGCGGTCAAGGCCGCAGCGCCCGCTGACCTCAATGCGATTGGCGCGCAGATCGTGTTGGGCAACACCTTTCATCTCTGGCTTCGGCCTGGCCTTGAAGTCATGGGCCAGCATGGCGGCCTGCATCAGTTCATGAATTGGTCCAAGCCGATTCTCACGGACTCCGGGGGATTTCAGGTCTGGAGCCTGGGAGAGCTGCGCAAAATTTCCGAAGAGGGTGTTGCCTTTCGGTCACCGGTCAATGGCGATAAGCTTTTTCTTACCCCGGAAGAGTCGATGCGGATTCAAACCGTGCTGAACTCTGACATCGTGATGGTGTTTGATGAATGCACGCCTTACCCCGCAACGCATGAGGAGACTGCCCAGTCCATGCGGCTTTCGCTGCGCTGGGCAAAACGTTCGCATCAGGCCTTTCATGAGTCAGCAAATCCCAACGCACTCTTTGGCATCGTGCAAGGCGGCATGATGGAAGCGCTGCGTGCCGAATCCGCAGCGGGCCTTCTGGAAATCGGATTCGATGGCTACGCCATCGGCGGCCTCTCGGTCGGCGAGCCGAAAGAGGAAATGATCCGCATGCTTCGGGCCACGACACCGCTTTTGCCGGCAGACAAGCCCCGCTATCTCATGGGGGTGGGCACGCCGGAAGACCTGGTGGAGGGTGTTGCCCGGGGGGTGGATATGTTTGACTGCGTCATGCCCACGCGCAATGCCCGCAATGGATGGCTGTTTACGCGGTATGGGGATTTGAAGATTCGCAACGCCCGCTATCGCAACGATTTGGGCCCGATCGATCCCTCCTGCCACTGCCCGGTCTGCGATCCTCAGCGCCATGGCGATGCACGGCCCCCCTTCTCCCGAAGCTATCTGTATCACCTGCAAAAAGTTCAGGAAATCCTTGGTGCCCACTTGGCCACCGTGCACAACCTGCATTTCTATCTGGACCTTATGCGGCAGATGCGCGAAGCGATCGCGGCCGGCCAATTCGAGTCCTGGCGAAGGGGCTTTCACCAGGACCGGGCCCAAGGCGCCGCCGGTATACTGGAGGACTTTTCTGAAGGAGGTTTTCCGTGCTGATTTCCCCCGCTTTTGCGCAGGCTGCCGGCGGCACGCCCGAGTCCTCGCTGATGAGTTTTATTCCGCTCATCCTGATGTTTGTGGTGCTGTATTTTCTGATGATCCGGCCCCAAATGAAGCGTGCAAAAGAGCACAAGTCCATGCTGGCTGCACTCAGCAAAGGCGATGAGGTGGTCACGGCCGGCGGTGTGGTGGGCAAGATCACCGAGATCGACGAGGCCTATGTCACGCTGAATGTGGGCAGCGAGGCCCCAGTGAATATTCATCTGCAAAAGCAGGCAATTCAGACCCTGCTGCCCAAGGGCACCATCAAGAGCATCTAAGCAGTGAATAAGCTTCCCATCTGGCGCGCCATCGTCATGGTGGTCGCGCTGGCCTTTGGCCTGCTGTACACGCTGCCGAATTTTTTTGGCGAGGCGCCAGCAGTTCAGGTCTCCAGCGCAAAGTCCACCGTGAAGGTGGACCAAGAGACTGCTGATCGGGTCAGTCGCGGCCTTCAGATCGCCGGCATCTCTGCCGAGGCAGTCGCACTCGAAGGCACCAGCGTGCGAATTCGCCTTCCCGACACCGACACGCAGCTCAAGGCCAAAGATGCAATCGATAAAGCCTTAAATACCGATCCTAAGGATCCGCGATTTGTGGTTGCGCTTAATCTCGTGTCCAGCTCACCGGGCTGGCTGTCGGCCATGCGGGCCCTGCCGATGTATCTCGGCCTGGATCTGCGCGGGGGTGTGCACTTTCTGCTGCAGGTGGACATGCCCGCGGCCCTATCAAAGCGCATGGATGTTTTGGTCACGGATACCCGGACATTGCTGCGGGATAAGAATCTGCGCCACAGCGGCATTGGCCGCAGCCCACAGGGCATTGAGATTCGGTTTCGTGAGGCCGACACCCGTCAAAAATCCCGCGAGCTTCTGAACACCCAGATTCCTGATCTGAATTGGGCCGAGGCCTCGCTGGGCGGTGAGCTTGCCCTCATCGGCACGATGCGGCCCGAGACCGAAAAGCGTGTTCGCGATTACGCGTTAAAGCAAAACATCACCACGCTGTCCAACCGTGTCAATGAACTCGGCGTGGCCGAGCCGGTCATTCAGCAGCAGGGGTCCGAACGCATTGTCGTGCAGCTGCCCGGCGTGCAGGACACCGCCAAGGCCAAAGACATCCTCGGCCGAACGGCGACGCTTGAAATTCGCATGGTCGAAGACAGCCTCGAGGCCCTCAATGCACTGGCCACGGGCCGCACGCCAGCGGGCCTTGAAGTATTCACAGAGCGTGGCGGCGGCCCAATTCTGCTGAAGCGCGAAGTCATTCTCACCGGCGAGAGTCTCACCGACGCGCAGGCCGGCTTTGATTCGCAAAACCCTGGCGAGCCTGCGGTGCACCTCAGCCTGGATTCCAAAGGCGCGCGGGTATTTCGTGATGTCACCCGCGAGAGCATCGGCCGGCGGATGGCCATCTTGCTTGTGGAAAAAGGCAAGGGCGAGGTGGTCACCGCGCCAGTGATTCGCAGTGAAATTCCAGGCGGCCGCGTGCAGATCTCTGGCCGCATGACCACCACCGAAGCCGCCGATGTGGCGCTGCTGCTGCGTGCGGGATCGCTTGCTGCGCCCATGGAAATTATTGAAGAGCGCACGATCGGCCCAAGCCTAGGCGCCGACAACATCAAAAAAGGCTTTAACTCCACGCTCTATGGATTCATCGCAGTGGGCATCTTCATGATGGCCTACTACCTGATCTTCGGCGCATTCTCCGTCGCCGCCTTGTCGGTGAATCTGTTGCTCTTATTTGCCATCTTGTCGCTGCTGCAGGCCACACTCACCCTGCCGGGCATTGCAGCCATCGCCCTTACCCTCGGCATGGCGGTCGATGCGAATGTGCTGATCAATGAGCGCGTCCGAGAGGAGTTGCGCAACGGGCTCAGCCCGCAGGCCGCCATTCAGCAGGGCTATGACCGCGCCTGGGCCACGATTCTGGATTCAAATGTCACCACTCTGATTGCAGGGGTCGCCCTTTTGGTGTTTGGCTCAGGGCCGGTGCGGGGCTTTGCAGTGGTGCATTGCCTGGGCATTCTGACTTCGATTTTTTCAGCGGTATTTTTCTCGCGCGGCTTGGTGAACCTCTGGTACGGCGGCAAGAAAAAACTGGCCAAGCTCTCAATCGGCTAGGGGGATCAGCAGATGGAATTTTTCCGAATCAAAAAAGACATCCCCTTCATGCGGCATGCGCTGATCTTTAATCTGATCTCAGTGGCCACATTCATCGCTGCGGTGGCCTTTATCGCAATTCGGGGCCTGCATTTTTCAATTGAGTTCACGGGCGGCACCGTGATGGAGGTCTCCTACCCGCAGGCGGCACCGCTGGCCCAGGTCCGCAAAGTCGTGGAAGACCTAGGCTATGCTGATGCCCAGGTGCAAAACTTTGGCACCTCGCGCGATCTGTTGATTCGATTGCCCCTGCGCACTGAGCAAGCGGGTGCGGATGAGAAAGCCGCCGCAAAAGCCACCAGCGAGCAAAGCGAAAAGGTGATGGCAGCGTTGAAGGCGGCGACACCCAATGTTGAGCTGCGCCGGGTGGAGTTTGTTGGCCCGCAGGTGGGCGAAGAGCTCGCCACCGATGGCGCGCTGGCGCTGCTGTTTGTGGTGATCGGCATCATGATCTATCTCGCGATTCGCTTTGAGTGGAAATTCGCGGTGGCCGCCATCATCGCCAACCTGCACGATGTGGTGATCATCGTGGGATTCTTTGCAGCATTTCAGTGGGAGTTCTCACTCTCGGTGCTCGCGGCCATCTTGGCGGTATTGGGCTACTCGGTCAACGAATCAGTCGTGGTGGCCGATCGTATTCGCGAGAACTTTCGCAAGATGCGCAAGGCCTCCGTGACCGAAGTCATTGACAACGCCATCACGGCCACCATGAGCCGTACCATCATCACCCACGGCACCACAGAGGCCATGGTGCTGGCCATGCTGATTTTTGGCGGGCCAGTCCTGTTTTATTTTGCGCTGGCGCTGACCATTGGCATTGTGTTTGGAATTTATTCCTCGGTGCTCGTGATGGCACCGATCACCATGTGGCTGGGCATTCAGCGCGAAGATCTGGTCAAGCCCGTCAAGAAAAAAGACGACGGGCCCGAGATCTACACCCCTTAGATCACTGGGTTTTCGATGGCGCCGATGCCATCGATTTCGACCCGCACGCGGTCGCCCCGCTGCAAGTATTTCGGCGGCTTAAATCCAATACCCACGCCCACCGGGGTGCCGGTGGCAATGATGTCTCCGGGGTACAGCGAGATGCCTGCCGCCTGGGCCCGGACCACTGCGGCGACACCGCTGGCCGCCTGGGACCCATCGAACCCAAGGGCCTGAATGCTGAGTTCGTTGTCAGAGACAATGCCGACTAAAATCTCAGCTGCAGCATGCTTGGTTTTAAACGTCGCGAATTTCATAAGGCCGCCAGCCGGAAGGAAAGAGTCGCGATTTTAAGCCACACATGAGATCAAGTTGATCGGTTTGTCCCCAGGAGAGCACCCATGATGTCTTCAGTCATTTTTCAACGCTTGACCCAATTATTCTTCGTAGCCGCTGTGGGCGCAGCAGCGCTGCCCCACGGCATGGCGCAGGAGTCCTACCCCGCCCGCGCGATCACCATGGTGGTGCCCTTTCCGCCTGGGGGCGTGGCCGACACTGTGGGCCGTCCAATGGCCGAAGCGATGGGCCGCATCTTGAAGCAAAGCGTGGTGGTGGAAAATCGCGCAGGCGCGGGCGGCGGCATCGGCTTTGCGCATGTGGCCAAGGCCAGGCCCGATGGCTACACCATCTTGATGGCCCTGTCGTCTGTTTCGGTAATTCCTGAGGCCGATCGCATTCTCGGCAAAGCACCGAGCTATGAATTAAATCAACTCAAGCCCATCGCGCGCATCACGGCCGATCCCACTGTGCTGGTGGTGCGGGCAGAGACCCCTTGGAAGACGTACAAGGATTTTGTTGCCGACATGCGCAAAAATCCCACCAAGTTCAACTATGGATCTTCGGGCAATTACGGCACCATGCATGTGCCGATGGAGCAGCTGAAGGCCGCAGAGAAGTTCTCCATCACGCATATTCCGTATACCGGTGCTGGCCCTGCGGTGATTGGCCTACTGGGCGGCCAGGTCGATGCATTGGCCACTGGCCCCGCATCGGTGGTCAGCCACATCAAATCCGGCAAGGTGCGGGCACTGGCCCACTGGGGCGAGGGCCGGCTTGCCGCCCTGCCCGATGTGCCCAGCTTTAAAGAGCTTGGCATTCCTGCGGAGTTTGCGCAGTGGTCGGGAATCTTCGTGCCTGCAAACACGCCGGATGACATCGTGGCCAAACTGCGTGATGCGGTCCGCCAGGCTGCCAATGATGAAAAGGTCCGCCAGATCATCAGCACCTCTGGCAGCCCCATTCAGTTCCTTGATGCGCCAGAGTTCGGCCGATATGTCGATACCGATGCCAAGAAATTGGCCGAAGTGGTCAAACGTATCGGTAAAGTCCAGTAGTGATCACGATGGGCTGGCCCATGGTCCGCCCCATGGCCTACACCACGCTCCCCTAGCGGTGGCCGAGCTCCTCGCGGGCGAGCTGCTCGGCTAGGCCCACATAGCCTGTCGGCGTGAGCGCCAACAGGCGGTCCTTTTCAGCCCTGGGAAGGGCCAGGCCGCCAATAAATTGCCGAAGACTGGCCTCGGTCATGCCCTGGCCCCGTGTCAGGGCCTTGAGCTGCTCATAGGGCTGCTCCAGGCCATGCCGGCGCATAACCGTCTGGATGGGCTCAGCCAGGACCTCCCAGGCGGCCTCCAGGTCTGCTGCCAGTCGGGGCCGATTGATCTGCAGCTTGCCCAGACCCGTTAAGGCGGCGTCGTAGGCCAGCAGGCTGTGGCCCAGAGCCACCCCAAGATTTCTCAGCACGGTGGAGTCGGTCAGGTCCCGCTGCCAGCGCGACACCGGAAGCTTCTCGCTGAGATGGCCCAGCACCGCATTGGCCAGCCCCAGATTGCCCTCGGCGTTTTCGAAATCAATGGGATTGACTTTATGCGGCATGGTGGAAGAGCCCACTTCACCCGCTTTTAATTTTTGACTGAAGTAGCCCAATGAAATGTAGCCCCACAGATCCCGCGACAGATCCAGCACGATCACATTAAATCGCGCGACCGCATCCAAATAATGCGCAATCCAATCGTGGGGCTCAATCTGAATGGTGTGGCTCGCAAACTCCAGGCCCAGGCCTTCGACAATTCGCTTTGAAAATGCCGGCCAGTCCACCTCGGGCGCGGCCACAACATGGGCGTTGTAGTTGCCCACTGCCCCATTCATTTTTGCCTTGGGCTGAACCTGCATCCACACATCTCGGGCCAGACGCAGCCGCTGGCGCACATTGGCCAGCTCTTTGCCCAGCGTGGTGGGCGATGCGGGCTGTCCGTGGGTCCGCGACAGCATCGACAGGCCAGCGCTTTC
>Ga0172367_10008775_pt1 | contig 11246 bp, 5 predicted proteins | sample Lak10m_FD_114542 | JGI IMG/M metagenome (GOLD analysis project Ga0172367, IMG submission 114542) | Freshwater microbial communities from Kabuno Bay, South-Kivu, Congo - kab_022012_10m | ecosystem: Environmental > Aquatic > Freshwater > Lake | place: Democratic Republic of the Congo: South-Kivu...
ATGTAATCATCGGCACCATGTTTCATTGCCTCAAGTTTACTTTCGATTGCAGATTTTGCCGTTAATAAAATCACCGGAATGTGACAAGTATTTTCATTGGATTTTACAGCTTCAGTGAGTTGTAAACCATCCATGACCGGCATCATCAAATCGGATATAATTAAATCAGGAATATGATTTTCAACCATTTTTAGTCCTTCCTCACCATTCGAAGCAGTAACCACATGATAATGAATTGAAATTACTTTGCGCAGAAACTCTTTCATTTCCTCATTATCTTCCACAATTAATATTAAAGGTAAATCTCTTTTTGAAATATGAACTTCATCTTCTCTGAATGTAACCAGATGCTCTTCCGATTCAGATTTTTCATCATTAAAATCAGCCATCACAAAATCCACATCTGTACCATAATGTTCCTTACCAGCAAGGAAAGTAACCGTAAAAGTTGTACCCTTACCCTGTTCACTTTCAACCTCAATTGTAGCCTGATGAAGGTCTGCAAGTTCTTTAACAAGATTGAGCCCAATACCTGTACCTCTGATACCGGGAATTGAATTAATCTCATTGGCAGAAGTAAATCGTTCGAAAAGCACATTCCTTTTTTCAAGCGGAATTCCAATTCCCTGATCAATTACCTTTACAACTGCATTTCCCTGAGAATTCAAAGTCATTGTGACTTCAATTTTCTTCCCAGAAGATGTAAATTTAAAAGCATTTGAGAGTAAATTGTAAAAAATCATATCAGTTTTATCCTGATCAATCCATACATCCGTATCTTTTCTCAAATCATCGAATTTATATTCAATATTTTTATCTAAAGCTTCCTTATTGAAATTTGAACAAATATTAATCAGTAATGCATCCAAACTGGTTAATTGAATTTTCAAACGCATTTTTTTATTCTGAATCTTTCTGAAATCAAGAATCTGATTAATCATTCTCAACATTCTGTCTGAATTACTTTTAACCACCAGTAATTGTTCGTGTACATTAGCAGATATTTTCTCTTGATTGAGAATGTTTTCTATTGGTGCAGTAATTAAAGTCAAAGGCGTCCTCAATTCATGAGAAATATTGGTAAAAAATCTAAGTTTTATATCACTGATTTTATGCTCAATTTCAACATCATGTTTTAATTTTTCAAATTTTCTTGTAATATAATAAACGAGATAAAGTATTGATAAAAAGAAAACTACATATATAAAATAAGCAAAGTATGTTTCCCAGAATGAAGGAAGAACCACAACTTTTATGGTTTTGATATTATCCACCCACAAACCTTCATTATTGGTTGATTTTACTTTAAAATAGTATGTTCCTTTTGGTAAGTTTGTATATGTTGCTTTTCGTTGCTTCTGAACATAGTTCCAGTCTTTTTCAAATCCTTCGAGCATAAATGCATAATTTATCTTCTCCGAACCCGAAAAATCAAGAGCAGCATATTCGATACTAAAAACTGAATGATTATGCTTCAATCTGATTTCATCTGCATAACCTATACTCATTTTTAGAGGTGAATCTTTATCAGTTAATTTAACATCCTGATTAAACAGCTGAAATCGTGTAAACTCCAGGTTTGGAATCAATGTGTTTTTAGTAATTTCTGATGGTATAAGGTATGTAAATCCAATATTACTGCCAAACAGAATTTCGCCTTTTTGTGTAAATAAACCAGCACTTTCTGAAAAATGAGATTCTTTCAGGCCCTCAAAAGTCTGATAATTTTGAAATTGACCGTTTTTTTTATCATATTTAGAAATGTTGTTTTCAGAGCTAAACCAAAGACTTCCGGTTTTATCTTCCAATATACTAAGAACAATATCGCTGTTCAGACCAGTTTTAGTTGTGAAAATCTCGAATTTTGCAGGTTTATTCTCGCCTGATTTTTCAACAAGCCTGTTCAAACCACCACCAAAGGTACCCAACCATAATTTCCCTTCTCTGTCGATATGTAATGCATGCACATCATTATTACTCAGACTTTCAGATTCATTTGAAATTTTTTGAATATAATATAGTTTCATTTTTGAAGTCAGAAGATCTTCAATTTGAAGTAAACCATTCGCAGTTGCAACCCAGATTGTCCCATCTTTATCCTGAATCATATCCCTGATTTTGGAGCAATTATTGATTGGAAAAGACATGAACTGATTTTTAAAATTGATAAAATTAATCCTGTCGTTAGTTTCAGGTTGAATTACATTCAATCCCCCACCAAAAGTACCAACCAATATTCTACCTTGCTTATCTTCAATTATTGAATATACATTATCACTTGACAAACTCTTATAATCCAATGGATTATTCAAATATCTTATTAATCTGTAACTTGGATTATTACTTTTATCCGAAGGAATTAATTTTATCAATCCCTTCCCTTTTGTACCAATCCAGATATTTTTCTGTGAGTCTTCAAAAAAACAATAAGCCAAATCCTTCAATGCACTACCATTTGCTGAAAAATTACCTGTAACATCCAACAATCCTGTCTGTATAAAATTACTGTCAAAAGACCTGATAAAACCATCTTTAGTTGCAACAAGTATTTTGCTGTTTTTTAATTGATATATAGCTCTGATCTCATTAGAAGTAATTGAGTTAACCGTTTTATTGACCGCTATATTCCGAAATTTAGATTTTGAAAAACATATCTTTTCCAAACCCTTATTGTATGAACACATCCACAGATTACCTTTATCATCAGAATAGGCTGAATGAATAACATTGGAAAATTTACTTTCAGAACTCCCCGGTGCGTTATAAAAATTCTCAAGCAAATCTTTTTGTCTGTTGTACAGTGAAAATCCTCCTCCATTCGGGTTGACCCACAATCTTTTATCAATATCCTCAAAAACCATAAAATTTCTTGAAAGAGATATTCTGTTAACAGCATCAGTAGCTGGCCTGAAATGTTTTACTGACAAATCTGAAAGTTTGAACCGTGTAACACCTTCGAATTCAGACTCAAGCCATGCAATCTGATAAGAATCAATGATTACGGAATAAAAACTATCAGAATAAATATTGGGATTATTGCCCGAATTAAACGATTTAAGCGATTTAGAATTGATATTGAATAAAAAGAAGCCAGCCTTGTCAGAGGTGATTAAAAGATTGTTCTGATCGATTGATTTAATATCTGTGATAATTGTTTTCTTACCGAGATAAATTTTGTCGATGATTTTTTCCCTGTTTTTTATAATCCAGAGATTACCTTCATTATCACCAAAAAATAAATTTTTTCCGGTAACAAAAGCAGAAAAGAAAGCATTACCGGAAATTTTCTTTTCAGGTTCTGATTTATTTTGAGTGCTATTGACAGAAAAGAGTCCGTTATCAGTACCCAGCCAGATATTTTTCCGATCATCTTCCAGTATAAAATTGACCTTATTACTACTAATTTTGAGTTCGGAAGTAGTTGAGTAGCTAACAAAACTTAATTCATTATCTTTAATATTTTGAATAGCCCTGATTGCACCTAACTCGTTGGTTGCAATCCATATATCACCATTTGAGCTTTCAAAAAAACGCTTTTTTCTTTCGATACCATAGGAATATCTGTTTGAAGTTTCGGGAAAACTGTTAAATTTTTCGGTACCAGGATCAAATCTGTGAAATTTACCATCATAAGTCTGAATCCAGATAAATCCGAATTTATCTTCATGTATAAGGTCAATTCTGTTTGTAGAGATATTGCTGTTATCTCCTGGTAAAGATTTGAAAATAGTGAATTGATAGCCATCAAATTTATTCAGACCATCCCAGGTTCCAAACCACATAAAACCTTTTCTGTCCTGCAAAATGGCCATTACAGTATTTTGAGATAAGCCATCTTCGACAGAATAATGTTTAAAAGAAACTTTTTCAGCTGAAAAAACAAAATTTAAAGCCAGATACAAGCTTATCAGCATGCAAATTAATTTTCTCATGATGTGATTTTAAGGATAAAGTGAATAAATTCAGGTTTTAAAAATCCGGAATCCCTGCAAATATAACAATTTTTATATCACAAAGAATTCCGGATGAAAGATTCGTTTTATTACAGTGTCACGCCGGTTTTAAAAATTGCAATTTCCCTGTAATTTTTCTTTTCATTATTAACAGGCTCGCCACTGGCAACCTGAATAATATATTGAATAAAACGTTCATTAACCTCATCAATGGTTTCATTTTCTACAATTGTGCCTGCATTGAAGTCGATCCAGGTTTTTTTTCGGTCGAACAAAGCCGTATTGGTTGATATTTTCTTGGTTGGTACAAATGTACCGAATGGTGTACCCCTACCGGTTGTAAACAAAACCATTTGACAACCCGATGAAGCTAAAGCTGTTGCAGCAACCAAATCATTTCCGGGTGCACTCAACAGATTTAATCCCGGTGTTGTGATTCTTTCACCATATAGCAAAACATCTTTCACAAGCGAATTTCCACATTTCTGTGTACAGCCCATCGACTTTTCTTCAAGTGTTGAAATACCACCTGCCTTATTTCCCGGTGATGGGTTTTCATACACAGGCTGATTATTCTGAAGAAAATAGTCTTTAAAATCATTGATCAGACTAACAGTTTTATCAAAAAGATTGCGGTTCAGACATCTGTTCATCAGAATAGTTTCAGCACCAAACATTTCCGGAACCTCGGTTAATACAGAACTGCCACCCTGAGCAATCAGGAAATCGGAAAATACACCCAGCAAAGGATTAGCAGTAATGCCGGAAAAACCATCCGAACCACCACATTTTAAACCAACTTTCAAAGCACCGAGCGGAATGTCAGTACGCTCATCCCGGGAAACTACCGCATAGATTTCGCGCAATAATTCCATGCCCGCTTCATATTCATCATCAACCTTTTGCGTTTCCAAAAATTTAATTCTGCTACTATCCACCTCGCCCAGCAACTCCTTAAAGGCAGAAACCTGGTTGTTTTCACAACCCAGTCCGACCACCAGCACCCCACCGGCATTGGGATGTAAAACCATGTCTTTCAGGATCTTTCTTGTATTTTCATGATCACCTCCAAGTTGAGAACAACCATAATTATGCGGATAGGCAACAATCGCATCAACTCCTTTCAATCCGGTTTCACTTCTCAGTTTTTCAGCCAGTGAGTTAATAGTACCGTTCACACATCCGACAGTAGGAATAATCCAGATTTCATTTCTGATACCAGCATCACCATTGGCTCTCTGGTAACCTTTGAAAGTCAGATTTCTGTTCTCAAAAACCGGTTTGTAATCCTGCGGATGATATTCATAATCCAGCAAGCCTTCCAGATTTGTTTTGATATTCTTTTCATTTACCCATGAACCTTCCTGAATATCAGTAATAGCATGTCCAATTGGATTACCATATTTGATAACATTTTCATTTACTTTCAGCGAAGCCAGTGAAACTTTATGACCCACGGGTATTTCATCTTTGACAGTAATTTTAACATCCTTATCAGCAATGATATCACCAGCTGTCAAAGTTTCGAGTGCAACAGCCACATTATCTGCAGGATTAATTTTCAGATATTTCATAAATATATATTATTCTTCAATTACAGGTAATTCAAAGTCGACCTTAACTATCAGATTGAATCGTTTTGAAACAATAGATCTTACAGCCTCTTTCATACCAAATTCATCAATTAATTTCAGATAAAAAACAAGTTTTTCATGTAAACCAGGAATAGCATTCAAATTCTCACCCCAGATAAATTCAGCAGCAAGAACACCTTTGGCAACCATTTCGATATCATTCAGACTCCAGAGAATCTTCAGTAAATCAACAATAGCCTTATCATCGTTTGGAATAATTTCCGTTTTACCCCTTTTACCACCTTTGTAATACGTAATAATGGCAGCTAAACCAAGCACTATGCCTGAAGGTAATGTTCCTTTTCTTTCCAGGTAAGTTTTTAGTCCCGGAAGATCGCGGGTTTTAAATTTAGGGAAAGAATTCAACATAATACTTGTTAGCAGGTGATGAACAAATGGATTATTGAATCTTTCCAATACATCATCGCTAAACTTCTTCAATTCTGATTTTGGTAAATCCAGGGTTTCGATTAATTCTTTATACATAATCATATAAATGAATTTCGACATCACATCATCACGCAAACATTCTTTCACAATATTTAATCCTGATAAATAACCAACGGGAGCTAAAACAGTATGAGGACCATTCAACAATGTAACTTTTCTTTCGTGATAAGGTTTTTCATCATCGACAAACAACACATTCAAACCGGCTTTATCAGCTGGAAACTCTTTTGCAACACTTTTAGGAGCCTCAATTACAAATAAGTGGAAAATTTCTGCCTGAACAACAAGTCTGTCTTCAAACTGTATTTTCTCAAGAATTTCGTTGATAGTTTCCTTCGGATATCCTGGTACAATCCTGTCAACCAGCGTAGAATAAACCCCACAAGCAGTTTCAAACCATACCCTGAAATCATCTTCGAGATTCCACAAATCAATATACTGATAAATAGTTTTTTTAAGTTCAGTACCATTGTGAAAAATAAGTTCACATGGAAAAATCAGCAAACCCTTAGTTTTATCACCATTGAAAGTTTTAAAACGATGATATAACAACTGCGTTAATTTACCAGGATAAGAGCTTGCAGGTGCATCTTCAAGTTTACATTCAGGATCGAACGCAATACCTGCTTCAGTAGTATTTGAAAAAACAAAACGCATGTCAGGCTGCTCAGCCAGTTTCAAATAATCTTCAAATTGAGAGTAAGGATTAAGTGAGCGGCTAATAACATCAATCAACTCAATGCTGTTAACTGTTTCACCTTTACTCAATCCCTGGAGATTAACATGATATAAACCATCCTGTTCATTAAGCATATCAATCATTCCGTTAGGTAATGGCTGAACAACCACAACAGAACCATTGAAATCAGCTTTTGCATTCATTCTGTTTACCATCCAGTCAACAAAAGCTCTTAAAAAATTTCCTTCACCAAACTGAATAATTCTTTCCGGATAAATACTGTTTACGCCTGCATTAATCCTGTTCAATCTTTTCATAAATAATACCCTTTTTAATAAAAACTAATTAATAAAACCACAAATACCGTGTACGCACACAGAAATATTGTGCAAAAGTACTTCAAATTTTTGAATTATAAAAAATAATATGGTAATTGTGTGCGCACACGGGGTAAAATTTAATCAAAAAATCAAATTTAACATCTTGTAATTTAATCATTTGTAAAAAAAGAATAATATTAACAGCTACTATTTGAAATAATTAATTTAAAATAAAGTAAAATAAATCAAGAAGTTGAATTGTTTAATTTCTGTTTATCAGCATGTTAACAAAATCTACAGCATTAGTTTAAATATTTTGAGAAAATGATTATTTGGTAATTATCAAGATTTTTCGTATCTTCGTGGGCGAACACGGTAATTTCAATAATAAATGTTAAAATAAAAGAATATCAGTATGAAAAAGTTCTTAGACGAAAATTTTCTGCTACAAACAGAAACTGCGCAAAAGTTATATCATGAGCACGCATCAAAGATGCCTATAATTGATTATCATTGTCACCTGATACCATCAATGGTAGCCAATGATCACAAATTTAAGAATTTAACTGAGGTATGGCTTGGTGGTGATCATTATAAATGGAGAGCCATGAGAACAAATGGCATCGACGAGAAATACTGTACCGGTAAAGACACTACTGATCGTGAAAAATTCGGGAAATGGGCAGAAACAGTGCCATATACCATGAGAAATCCGCTATATCACTGGACGCATCTGGAACTTAAGACAGCGTTTGGTATTGAGAAATTGCTGACTCCAAAATCAGCTGGAGAAATCTGGGATATTTGTAATGAGAAATTGCAAACACCTGAATATTCTGCACGTGGATTGATGAGAAAATATAAAGTTGAAGCTGTTTGTACAACTGATGATCCTGTAGATACACTTGAACATCATATCAAAACTAAAAATGATGGGTTTGAAGTTAAAATGTTACCAACCTGGCGTCCTGATAAAGCAATGGCAGTTGAAAGTTCTGTTTCATTTATCAAATATATTGAACAATTATCTGCAGTATCGGGATTAAAAATATCCACATTCGATGACATGATAGGTGCTTTGCGCAATCGTCAGGATTTCTTTGATGCTCAGGGATGTAAGCTTTCCGATCATGGAATTGAAGAATTCTATGCGGAAGATTATACTGAATCAGAGATTAAAAGTATTTTCAACAAAATATATGGAGGAAAAGAACTAGGTCATGATGAAATACTGAAATTCAAATCTGCTATGATGGTAATTTTTGCAGAAATGGACTGGGAAAAAGGCTGGACTCAGCAATTTCATTACGGAGCCATCAGAAACAATAATACGCGTTTGTTTAACAGTTTAGGTCCGGATACCGGATTTGATTCTATTGGCACTTTCAATACTGCGAAGTCAATGTCGAAATTCCTGAACAGACTGGATACCAATAATAAACTCACCAAAACCATACTCTACAATTTAAATCCTTCAGATAATGAAATGATTGCTACAATGATTGGAAACTTCCAGGACGGAACTGTTGCAGGTAAAATACAGTTTGGTTCAGGTTGGTGGTTCCTTGATCAGAAAGATGGAATGGAAAAGCAAATGAATTCTTTGTCTGTTTTAGGATTATTGAGCAGATTTGTGGGAATGTTAACAGATTCAAGAAGTTTTCTCTCCTATCCCCGTCATGAATATTTCCGCAGAACCTTATGTAATTTAATTGGCAATGATGTCGAGCTGGGATTATTACCTGATTCTGAGTTAGAATTTATCGGTAAGATGGTAGAGGATATTAGCTATAATAATGCTAAAAAATTCTTCAATTTCTGATTTTGGACTATATTGATATTTTTTATGTCAATTTTTATACATTATATTTCTATAAAATAGCTATTTTTGTGCCAGATTTTCTATATAACTGTATATTAAATCTGTAAGATGAATAATTATTAATTTTAAAATCAACAATGAGTAAGAAAATTGTAACTTTAGGAGAAATTATGCTCCGTTTATCAACTCCGGGATGTACACGCTTTGTACAGTCGGATGTTTTTGATGTAGTTTATGGTGGAGGTGAGGCTAATGTGGCTATAAGCTGTGCCAATTACGGACATGATGCCTATTTTGTATCTAAACTCCCAAAGCATGAGATTGGCCAATCTGCTGTAAATGCTTTACGTAAATACGGAGTAAAAACTGATTTTATTGCACGTGGAGGTGACCGTGTAGGGATTTACTACCTCGAAACAGGGGCATCAATGCGACCAAGTAAAGTTATTTACGACCGTTCAAATTCTGCCATTGCTGAAGCAAAACCTTCAGACTTTGATTTTGATGCTATTATGCAAGGTGCAGACTGGTTTCACTGGTCGGGTATTACTCCGGCCATATCTGATGCAGGAGCTGAACTTACTAAACTTGCATGCGAAGCAGCTAAACGACATGGCGTTACAGTTTCAGTTGATTTAAACTTCCGCAAAAAATTATGGACCAAAGAAAAAGCACAATCTATTATGCGTCCATTGATGCAATATGTAGATGTATGTATTGGAAATGAAGAAGATGCTGAACTTTGTCTGGGATTTAAACCCGATGCTGATGTTGAAGGCGGGCATACCGATGCCGAAGGTTACAAAGGAATTTTTGAGCAAATGGCTAAAGAATTTGATTTTAAATACGTTATTTCGACCCTTCGTGAATCATTCTCTGCAAGTCATAATGGCTGGAAAGCAATGATTTACAATGGTAACGAATTTTATACATCGAAACGTTACGATATCAATCCGATTATTGACCGCGTTGGTGGTGGTGATTCTTTTTCGGGTGGCATTATCCATGGTTTACTTACCAAACCAAATCAGGGTGAAGCTTTGGAATTTGCAGTTGCAGCTTCAGCATTGAAACACACTGTTAATGGTGATTTCAACCTGGTATCATTAGAAGAAGTTGAAGCGCTTATGGGAGGAGACTCCAGCGGACGGGTTCAACGCTAATTACATTTACCAGTTTTTCATAAATAGTAAATTGTAAATATTTTAATAGTAAATAATATAATGAGATTCAGTAAAATACAAGTAATTACTGCTATGAAGGAGACCGGCATGGTTCCGGTGTTTTATCATAGCGATTCAGAAACAGCGAAGAAAGTACTCAAAGCCTGTTATGATGGTGGCGTTCGCGCGTTTGAATTCACAAATCGCGGCGATTTTGCACATGAAGTATTTGGAGAACTGGTTAAATATGCCAACAGGGAATGTCCGGACATGATTATGGGTATTGGTTCAATAGTGGATGCACCTACAGCAAGTTTGTACATACAGTTGGGAGCTAATTTTCTGGTTGGACCGCTTTTTAATCCCGATGTAGCCAAAGTAGCGAACAGAAGACTTGTTCCATATGCTCCCGGATGCGGATCAGTATCGGAAGTAGGTTTTGCACAGGAAGCCGGCTGTGATATTTGCAAGGTTTTTCCGGGCGATGTGCTCGGTGCAGGCTTTGTGAAAGGTCTTAAAGCACCAATGCCCTGGTCGAATCTGATGGTTACCGGTGGTGTTAAACCTGAGGAAGCAAATTTAAAAAGCTGGTTCGATGCCGGCGTTACCTGCGTGGGAATGGGATCTAATTTATTTCCTCCCGACATGTTAAAGTCAGGTGACTGGGCAGGCATAACACAATTATGCAAAGATGTATTAAATATCATCAACAAGGTAAAAAAATAACCCTAAAAATAATATCATGAGTAGTATCCTAAAAGAAACAGGTCAGAAAATGAGTAAATACAGGTGGCAGATTGTTGCAATGCTTTTCTTTGCAACCACCATTAATTATCTCGACAGGCAGGTATTATCCTTAACCTGGAAGGATTTTATTGCTCCGGAATTTCATTGGACAAACACGCATTATGGCACAATCACTTCCTTATTTTCGTTGTTCTATGCCATTAGTATGTTACTGGCAGGTCGGTTTATTGACTGGATGGACACAAAAAAAGGATTTATGTGGGCTATCTTTATATGGTCAATAGGCGCCATTTTACATGCTTTTTGCGGCATAGCAACTTCAGGCATCGTAGCCGGTCAGTGGTTTGTTGGTTTCGAAGAAGCCAGACATATCATCGGAGGTGTACAAAATATAACTAAAATCCTGAATGTCAGCGTTACTTTATTCATCTTTGCCCGTTTGGTACTGGCAGTGGGCGAAGCAGGAAACTTTCCCGCA
>Ga0172367_10008776_pt1 | contig 11245 bp, 13 predicted proteins | sample Lak10m_FD_114542 | JGI IMG/M metagenome (GOLD analysis project Ga0172367, IMG submission 114542) | Freshwater microbial communities from Kabuno Bay, South-Kivu, Congo - kab_022012_10m | ecosystem: Environmental > Aquatic > Freshwater > Lake | place: Democratic Republic of the Congo: South-Kivu...
AGCGGAGAGGGTCTGGCCTGAGAGGTGACCTTTCACTTCAGTACCGCAGAGCAGGATGAACCTGATGTTGGGGTTGGCGATGACGTTGGCGATGACCTTTTCGAGACCGAGGTTTTCGGTCTTGCAGGAACCGCACAGGGCAGCGCCTGCATCGCAGACTGCCTGTTCGTCAAGGTGGGATCCCATGGTGACGACAGCGACGGGGCTGTTTGCGTCTCCCGAGTGGAAGTCTCCCTTGACGAGCGGCCATCCGCTTGCCGGTGATTTCTTGTCTGCCATGTTAAGCCACCTTTATCAGCTGGAATGCGAGAATTCCTGCAACGAACAGACCTACAGCGATACCATACCAGAACGAGGTGATGGAGCCACCGATTGCAAGGCCCTGCTCCCTGTTGGGGAATGATGCAAGCAGGTTGCCTTCGCCAGCAAGCATGTTGACGAGGTCATCCGTGGTTGCCTCAAGTGCAGTGACTTTCTCGATGACGGGCGAGAGCGACTCGCCGGCCGAGGTAACGATACCGACCATGGGGTCAGTGACGAGTCCGAATTCCGGGAGAACCTGAACGTATGCCATTTAGTGTCCCTCCACATCAGGAATCGGCTTTGAGTCAAGCCATGCTGCTGCATCGCGCTTGGACAGGATCATGTACTGCTGGTAGGTGTATGCCCACCCGATGATAGCGACGATCAGCGAGATGATTGCTGAGCCGGCGCTGATCAGGGCAAAGGACATGACTGCTGCCATGATCATGCTTAAGAATGCACATTCTGCGGTGAGGATGAGCATGCGGTCCTGTTTCCAGCCGGGTCCGAGGGTTGCATTGAACGGGTGCTGGATAGCTATTGCTCCGAGCAGGAATGCAACGGCGATCAGACAGCCGCCAAGGAACGAGTTCTGGTGGGTTGCCAGGGCCATGCCCATGACCGTGACTGAACCGGTGGTCAGGCCGGCAAAGGTGAATCCGCCGGTGATGAGTGCTGCAAATCCCATAAGGGAGAGAGCACCGACGACTGCCATCTCAGTGAGTGCCTGGACCATTGCCGGGATCTTCATGTTCAGGATGTTGTTGGAAACATACCCGAGGATGAACCCGATGATGGCTGCAAGGACGAGTGCAACGATGGGTGCAAGGATACCGAACTTGGTAGCGAGCAGCATCGCGATGACACCCGAGCCGAATGCGATCATACCTGCTGACGGGACACCAGTACCGATACCGTAGCTGCAGAGCACCTTGATGGTGTGGCTACCCCAGATCAATGCCGCAACGACCGCGAGGCCTCCAAAGAAGGAGAACATCTCGGTTCCGGTGATGACATTGAGGTAGGTGAGGTAGATGCACAGGAGTGTGCTGATAACGCCCGCGATCATGATCTTATTGTGCGGGACGCCACCTTCGATTACTTCTACTTTGACTGACATCTTCAACACCTCAGATCGGCAGGGGTACCACGATGAGAACCGCTACGAGTCCGCAGAGTGCTGATGCAACAGCGGATGCAACGATTGCCCGGGGCCAGCGCTTGAATTTCGGGTCGTGGGGTCCTTCGATAGTACCCGTGATGTTGTATGCAGTGAGCACTGCATTCACGAGGAAGAGACCAACGGCGAACATACCTGCAGCGGAGACTGCAATTGGCATTACCTGTGCGGGGGTTACCTGCATTACACCGGGGAGCGTCTGCTCGTAGAGCGTCAGGAGCTCGATGTAGATGAGGGTGCCGCCGGCACCTCCAAGGATACCGCCAATGACGCCGCCAACGAATGAGATGAATGGCAGGCCGTGGCCTTCAGTTCCCTGGGATTTGTATTCTGCCTGCGTATCTCCGGTGATCGGGTCCTTTGCAACCTTACCGGATGCTGAGGGGATGCCCATACCGAAGACATAGACGAAGTTCACCATCATGCAGGTGATTGCCATCATCAGGCCGCCACCGACTCCACCGGTAACGACTGCGACAACAATACCCTGTTCTGCTGCCCATGCGCCGCCGAACAGACCTGCAAGGCCTGCACCGGCTGCGAGCATCGCAACACCGGTTGCGATACCGGGAGCCTGTCCCATTGCAGCGGGTGCACCGCCGACGGGGACGAAGTGAGTGCCGAAGCCGATCAGGATACCACCGATGATAACACCGATGAGTGCCATGAGTCCGACACCCGGGGAGACTGCGTAACAGATACCCACGAGGATGAGTGTCAGGACGATACCGACAATCATTGCGGGCATATTGATTGCGCCGCCTGCCTGGGGCTTTGCTGCAACTGCGCTCATGCTTCAGCCTCCTTTACGGGTGCTGTGTAGGGTCCGTAGTTCTTGCGTGCCCAGACCTCGATGTACCGGTCAACGACAGTGAAGATCAGGATCATGAGGATACCAACGACGATTGCATACCACGGGTTGATTGCTTCGAAGACGACGGTACGCCAGAGTTCGAGGAAAACAATCAGACCAAAGCAGATACCGGATGCGGACCCACCGATCTTTGCGGTGAACCAGCCATTGTCGATGGAGTTGCGCTCGCCGGCTTCGGCGTAGCGGACAATGTTACCGGATGCTGAGATAGGGACACCTGCACCGAACTTCTGGTTCTGGTACTGGCGTTCCTTGCCGTAGTACGGGTTGCCTGTCGCAGAGCCTGCTGCACCGAGTGCAATACCCCAGATCAGACCGAGCAGCGGCAGCGGGAACGGGTGTCCGAGTGCTGCGTTGATCAGGTGACAGAGTGTTACGGTACAGAAAATTGCGATAAAGGCATGTGCCATGGTAACCGTCGTCATGGACTTAAGTATGTCCACGTAGATCGGCTGCCCGAACTTGGAAAGACTTGCTGTCCTTCCTACGTATGCAGTTGTTGCATAGACGCCCTGGACGAATGTTGCGAGAACACAGCCAAGGACAATAGCAAGAACCGGGTTGATCTGCATTGCCATAAAAGCCCATGCGAGACCTGCACCCAGTGCACACCAGAGACCGTATGCTGGGGGTTCGCCGGCAACCGCCTTGTTGAAGATGCGGTGCAGGAATCCCATCTGCGGAGCGAGCTGAACCTGTGAGTTCGGGTCTCCCTGAGATCCGATGTTGGATTCAGTATCTTCCGCAGCACCGGCTACAGTGGCAAGAGCTCCTGTCAATGCAGTAATTCCAATGCCAAATACAATATGTTCCATTTAGCCTCCTCCCTGCGTGCGAATGCACGAGAGTATTCAAAATGCAATGCCACGCACATCGAGTAAAAACTCTTTGTGGTTAGTGTAAATTTGGCTACCTCTTGATTAAAAGGTTTCGAATTTGTTTCGGCGATAGAAGGATATATTAAGCCCGTTTTAAAAATCGGGCCCTATCCTGGGTTTTTTTAATCATGTGGACTTGCGTTAACGTAAGTTTAGTTGCGTTGGCATCAAGGGGGATTGATTTCACGGGGTGGAAATGGCAGGGTACGGTGGATGCCGGCATTTTTGATTAAAGCAGGTTTTCCTGCTACCGGTTTTTAAGCTGGCGCTCGATCCGGTCGAGCCGTTCCTGGAGTTCCCCGTTCTGCCGGGTCTGATCGAGCAGGGCGTCCTGGATGGCAGCAAGGCCAGCCCCCGTGGTCCCCTCTTTCCCGCCGGGCCCGGTGACTTCTTTGGGTGCCAGGAGCTTGTTGGCAATGAAACCGGCCAGGGTGCCAAAGAGCCCGACACCCATGGTCATGACCATGACCCCGACGAGCCTGCCTGTGTTGGTGACCGGGTACCGGTCGCCGTAGCCCACGGTGGTGATAGTGACGTACACCCACCACATGGCATCCGATGCCATCTGGATATTGGCATTTGGAACACCCCGCTCGGCCATGAGAATGAGGAATGCGCCGCTCTCGATAACGACTATCACACAGAAGATGACGATGAAGAGCACGCTCTCGGCACGGTGTTTTTTGAGCTGCCCGAGGATGTTACCCGCCCCGTACCGGTCAAGGAGCCGGTATGCCTTGAAGATCCGGAAGAGCCGCAGGATGCGGAGAGCCGGGATGCTTGCGAGGAGGTCGGCCCAGCCCCAGTTGCGGAAGAAGTAGTGTCCTTTTGAACTGGCGGTGAAGAGCCGGTACAGGAAGTCTGCGAGGAAGATGATGGTTAAGAAGAAGTTGATGACGACAAGGACATTGACCGCGTCGGGATCCAGACCGGGAATCCAAGAGACAAGGAGGTTTGCCACGGAGAGGAGCGAGACGAGGAGGATGAATATCTCGTAACCGGGGTCTTTTAAGTCCAGGAACTTGGGAGGGATACCAAGTGGAGTTTTCGCAGGGTTCATTATCTGGTATTCCGGTGCCCTGAAATAAAAAGGGACGGGTTCCGGTCCGGTCGGTTCCCTGAGCAGTTCCTTCGGTGCCCCGCGTGCTCGCTGGTGAAGAAGATTATCGAAATCAAGGGTAAGGTATAGTGAACCGGCATGGCCCCTCTCGATCAGCCCGGCACCCTCTTTTTCCCGGTTAGCAACACCGGCGACCCTGTGGAAAACCAAGGGGACTCCCTCTTTGAAAAAGTCGGAGGGGGTACCCCCTGTTCCCGCACGTCCGCCCCGGGTACATGCCCCAAACACCTGATCGCAGAAACCACCCGGCTGCCCCACCCGCTCTTATTCGTGTTCGTGTTTTCCCGCTCACCGTTCTCTTCAAATCGGAGGACGCAGATGTAATGGTACGTGGCGGTGCACCGGGTGACCCGGCTGGACGATTTCCTGCAACCCCTGGACGAAGGCGTATGGGAGATCGTGATACCGAAGGGGGAGGTCACTGATCCCCTGGATGCCGGGTGGCGCATGTCGGCAATCAATGTCCCGTCCCCGGGTACCATTGCTTCTTTTCGGAAAGGCCGGTTTCATGTACACGAGACAACGAGCACGTGGCGGGTGCACCTTGACCGGTACGATCCAAAAGTCCATCCCGTGATGCACCTCCTGGACGACGCCCCCCTGCTCCTCATGATCAGCGACACATTCATGACCCTGATCATGGACACCCGGAGGTCTGAAATGACAGGGACAGCCGCAGTCCTGAAAACGCAGCGGTTCATCTGGCAGGAGCAGGAGGTATCCGGATTGATCCTCCTGCTGGTCGGGCTCTTTATCCTCAATGATCCCTTCGGGTTTTTCATGGGCCTGTTCGAGAAGCTTATCCCGCTTGCGATCATCGGCCTTTCCCTCCTCATCTTCCGGAACGCCTTCCATGCCGGGTTGTCGTGGAACTACCGGATCACCGATCTCTTCCATGGAACCGCGGCCCTGGGTGCTGGGATCTGTGCCTTTTTCTTCCCCTTTGCACTCTGGGTCCTCATCGTCCTGGCCCTCCTCACCCTCAGGATGGTGGCGAGTGCGCTGGTGCTGCTCCGCCGCGTAATGAAAGGGCGGCAGGCTGTTCCTGAGGGGTTTTACAGCCGCATGGCCCTGGGCATACTCTCGCTTGTCACGGGAGTCCTCCTCGTTGTCAGTCCCGCAGCTGTCCTGAACCTCCTGGTCGTGATCCTTGGGGCAATCACCCTCCTGCTGGGAATTACCCTGGGCATCAACGGGATGCGCCTGCGATGGTGGATGGAACAGCTCCCGGCCACCGGGTAACAGCTCACCGGCGTCCTTCATCACAACCACTATACATCCTGCGGTGCATCACCTCTCATGGCAAACATAGGGCATTTCATGATCCCGGCCGATGATGTCGGCCGCGCAAAAAAATTTTACACCTCCCTGCTCGGCTGGAAGATAGAACCGACCAGGACCCCGCTGGACCCAAAGGATCTCGCAGCCCTTCAGTACCAGGACATCTCCACCGGGAAGCCGGAGCCCGGCACCCTGAGCGGGGGCGGGTTGTACAAACGGCATATGAACGAACCCATCCTCAACTTCGTCTTTGTTGATGATATCGATGCAGTCCTGGCAAAGGTCGAGAAGCTGGGCGGGAAGATCACCCTCCGAAAGACGGAGATCAAAGGGGTCGGGCTGAATGCGATGATCCTGGACTCCGAAAGAAATACGATTGGCCTTCTGCAGCCGGTACAAAAATAACCCCGTTTTCCATTATTACCGGTGCGAGATCTCCCAGAGGTACAGTGACGCCACCGACCCGAAGGGCGAGTACCGTTTCCGGTACCGGTCAAAGGTTTTCCGGTCAAGAGTCTCATGCCCGTAGAGCTGCATCATCCCCCACCGGATCGCGAGGTCTCCCCAGCTCACCACGTCCGGCCGCTCCATCGAGAAGATCAGGATCATCTCCGCCGTCCAGGCCCCAATACCATTCAGGGCCGAGAGCCGGGCTATGACCTCATCGTCAGGGAGCTCGCGGAGACCTTCCGGATCCAGTCGTCCGTCAGCGACAGCCTCCCCGATGCCATTGATATAGCCGGCCTTCCGCATTGACATCCCGAACTGCTGGATTGCTGCCGGGTCGGCAGTGGCGATCGTTTCCGGGGTGATCGCGCCGAACCGCTCCTCCATCCGGCGCCATACGGTCTCTGCGGCTTTTGCCGAGATCTGCTGGCTTGCAATGCTTGCAATCAGTGCCGCGAACAGGTCGGGGTTTACCTGGCGCCCGATGATGCCGATCTCATCGATGGCAGCCCCGAGTTTTTTGTCCCGCTTCCGCAGGTAGCCTATCTCCCGCTCGCCGTACCGGAACGTATGCATGGTGCTCCCTGCCGGAACAGTTGTCGTTTGCGGCAGATGCAGGTTTCGTTTCCCTGCCGGTGAGGGATCGTTTGCCAATCATTATGAACCCCTCCGGGTACCTGTATGTAGTATGGAGCGGATCACCGCCGTGGCACGGGGGCGGGTACAGGGCGTGGGTTACCAGGCGTTCATTGCGGGCTGTACCCGCGAGACCGGGGTGTACGGGAGGGTCCGGAACATGCCGGACGGGACCGTCGAGATGGTGGTGGAGAGTTCACCAGCCGCCCTTGCCGACTTCATCCGTCTCGCCCATGCTCCGGACAGCACGGTGATCCGGGTCGATGAGATCGCGGTCCGGCACGGGCCCGCCTCCGGTGAGTTCCATGGGTTCTGGGTTGACTGGTGAGCGGGAGCACCCCAGGCGGCACCGGGTGCCGGGCCCCTGAGAAACACCTTGATCTCACTTCTTTTTCCTGGCGCGTGCAGGCTTCTTTCCCGCGGTCTTTTCCAGGAGCCGGTTGGCTGCAGCCACCGCTTCCACTCCACTTGCTGCAACGGCGTCGGCCCCGATCTGTTTTCCGAGTTCCGGCAGGATGGCAAACGGGTATCCCCCGACAACGACTTTCACACCTGCCATTGCCTTGTCGGCCCGGAGCGATCGTATCAGGTAATCGAGGCCGGCGATGCGGTCCGGCATCGTGATCGAGAGGGCGACCACATCGGCCTTTTGCTCCCTGATCGCGGCAAGGATACTTTTTGCCGGGGTGTTTGCGCCGGTCGGGTACACATCCCAGCCGTCGAGAGTAAAGAAGTCCGCCACCATCCGGATCCCGATCTCGTGGAGTTCCTCTCCCACGCATGCCGTTAAAACCGTCCTGTTCCGGCGTTTCCCGGCTGCTGCAACGATCCGGTCATGGAGCTGCTCCATCATCCCGCGGATGACTTCCGTCACGTAATGCTCTGTGGCAATCGTGGCCTCCTCCTGCTGCCAGAGCCTGCCTGTCTCCCGGAGGACCGGCTGGAAGATGCCGGTATAGATTTCCTGCACCGGTGTTCCTCCTGCAAGTGCGGTATCAATGACCGCCCGGCACCGGGCTGCATCTCCCGCGAGGACGGCAGCGAGGAATGAGCGGGCCTCCGGGGAGAGGGGGAATGGAGTGCCCTCACCTGTCCCGGCCGGGTGGGATTTCATGACAGAGATCACCTTTTTCCCAAACCTAGCAGCCTGCTCCCGGTAATCTTCCGGCAGCTCCGGCAGGACCGCGTGAAAGGATGAGAAGAAATCGATGGCAAACCCTTCGGGAAAATGGCCGGCGGCAAAGCGCGCCTGCTGCCGGCAGGTATGATCCACCAGGAATGCCGGGCTTCCGGTTGCCAGCGATTCCTCAAGCACCCGGATGGCAAAGAGGAACTCCTCCCGGACCCTGACCCTGCGGTCCATGCTGAATGTATTCCAGGTCTTTGCATGCTTCGTGGTATAATGCTCCAGCATCTTTCCTGAAAGGTACTCCCGGTTCAGGTTGACCGGGTGGTAGCGGGTGGATACGGCGTCTGTCATGCACTCTCCTGCGTAAGAGAGAAATCCCGCTGCCGGGTTATTATTGTTCTTATGCATCCGGGTCTGCAGGCTGCGGGACCGGCCGGGACTGGTGGTAAAAAAGAACTTTACCGGGAGACAATGGTCCGGATCAAAGCCATGACCCCGGGCTTTGTTTTGGCACGGGGTGCGCCAAACCCGAGTCCCGGTGATGGTCCATCGTCAGCAAACATCTCCTCGTTCAGCCGCTCGTTAATTTCGTCAAAGATCCGCCTGTAGGCTGTGCAGTGAGGATCAACGCCGTCGAGTGACCCTCCCGACGGGGCGATGGCATTGTATGGGCACCCGCCCCGGCAGTACCGGATATGGGTGCAGTCCTTACAGGCCGTGTCCACGTATGTTTTGAACGCCGTCATCCTCTTGCCCGGCTCAGAGTCCATCAGCTGCTCAACCGATGGCTTCTCCCGCACATGTCCCATCACCCACTCCGGCATCCCGATGAAACGGTAGCAGGGATAGATGCTCCCGTCCGGTCCGATGGCAAACGTGCTCCCCATGCAGTCCACGTACGTGCAGACCGAACCCCGGCGCGTGAATACGCACCGGCAGAGGTCGTTGATGTTCATCACCTCGACCTTCCCGAGGTTCTCCAGTGACTTGTCGAGGAGGTAGACCAGCAGCTCGCCGTACTCCTCCGGCTCAAGCGCCCACTCCTTCGGGTTCTCGGACTTGATCGACGGGAGGGCCGGGTGGAGTTTGAGGACAAAACCCTTCTCCCTGAAGAACCGGAAGATCTCTTCCCGATGCTTCACTGATTTGTTGGTGAAGGTGCAGATGAACCGGACCGAGAGGCCGGCAGTTTTTGCTATCTCGTACCCTGCCATCGTCTTCTCATAATACCCGTCACCCCGCTGAGAGTTCGTGATGTCCTCATGTCCGTCGATAGAGGAGCCGATGGGGACATGGTACTCGGCGAGGACCGATGCCAGTTCCGGCGTCATCCGCCAGAGGTTCGTCTGTATGGCAAACTCGGGAGGGAGTTCGAACCCGCCGGCGAGCAGGGGGAGGGCCTGCCGGTAAAAATCTGCGCCGGCCAGGAGCGGTTCGCCCCCGTGGAAGGTGAACGTGACTCGCTCCTTTTTGAAATCCTTGAGCCATACAACGACGTCCTTCACGGTGTCGATAGTCATGATTGGCGACCCCTCCGCCGAGCTCCAGCAATACTTGCACCGGCCGGGACACCCCAGCGTCGGGATGAGCATGATGTGGAAAGGGTTCTTCATGGTACTTTTTGTTCAACCCGCCAAGGGAAGAGCGTTACGAAAAAGGTGAAGCGGTCTTTTTCAGACCTGCAGGGAGAAGGTGGAGAGATCCCCGGTGAAGACGTACAGGAAGACAGCAAGGATCATGGGAGAGCTAAGGAAGATGATCGTGATACCGGCGGTGACTGCAGTAAACGACTTCCCGACACTCCTTGGAAGGTGGTAGGCGCCAAGACCGACGAGCCCGAAGCCGATCCCGCCGGCAATGGCGGGGAGGATGACTGCGGGTGTGAGAAAGAGGACCGTGTGCCGGATAAGGGAATTGAAGAGCGCGAACATGAACGTGTAGAGCACCATGGGGATGAAGAACCCGTCGGTGATCGAGAGGTGCTGGAATCCTTCCAGCAGGACGAAGACCGGTACCATGACGGCGAAGAGGATGGCCATCCCCTGCAGGAACCGGAAGAAGACCGGGATCTCGAACTCCCCGAGGATCAGGAACAGGAACCATGCGATCAAAAGCGACTGGAGAAAGACCACGGTGACCATAATGACGTCCAGTTTCCCAAACGAGAGGACGTCGGGCATCACGGAGCGGCTTTCATTCTGGAATTCTTCTGTCAATGTTTTCACCTTCATATCCGGGCAGGCCCCATGCGCGGAGAAGATCCGGGATGTCGGGCTACCCTTCACGAGAGCGGGGATGCCGGCGGCCCGGTCCTGTACGTGATCGGCGGGGCGGCTGACGGCATGTCGTTCATCCTGAAGAGCGAGCGGATCCCGGTGGGACGCGAGGACCCCGACCATCCGGCAGACAACACCGGGATGGTGGTCCTGCCCGATGAGTACCGGGCAGTCACCCGAGTGACCCGGCCCCATGCGGTGCTGGTCCGGGCCATGGAGTCGTGGGAGATCGAGGACAATGCCAGTACCGGGGGCACGTTTGTGAATGCGGTCCGGCTCGACCCCCTGAAGCGGACGCCGCTTGCAAGCGGTGATGTGATCGACCTCTCGGTCGGGGCAAATGCAGCCCGGCTCCTGTTTATTACTGACGAGTGAGGGTGATCGGTGACCGGAAAGACGAGGGGAAAACCAGAGTGCGGTCCGCCCGCATGGGTATGCATGGCCGCATTCCCGGTCTTGATCCTGCTCCTCCTCATCGCAGCTCCGGTATCAGCCTCTGCTTCGCCGGGGGAAACCGGTACCGGTGACTCCCCGGGCAGCGCTGACGGCCGGGTATCCGTGCAGGATGCCGCTGCCGTCTCCGCTCCTGCCCCTCTTGTGCCGGATCCCGCCATCAGAATCCGCCCGACCCCAACACCCACACCCCAGAAGCAGAACCGGACCCCGATCCTTCCCCTGGTTGTAAAGAATGCTGCCGTGCGGCCGAAAGTAACGCTGCCGGCAACCTGGTTCATCATCATTGTCGCGGTTGCGCTCATCGGGCTTGCCGCCATCCTGTACATCATCCTCCGGCGGAGAGGGAAGAGTTCCTCCGCCCCGCAATCCGGCAAGGCAACCACGGGCACTGCAACGATCATTGATCCACCGGCACACCCCGGGGAACCATCAGGGATGCGATCTTCCGGCTACCCGGAGCCGGCAGTGCTGTTCCCGCCCTCACTTGAGAAACGGTTCACCAGCCCCGAATTTATCGGGGAAGGCGGTCTTGCCCGGGTCTTCCGGGCCCGGAATGCCAGGACCGGGGAGATGGTTGCCGTCAAGATCCCCGTCCGTTTCGACGAGGTGACCGGTACCCACTTCACCCGGGACATCGTCTTCTGGCAGGGCCTCGAACACGAGAA
>Ga0172367_10008777_pt1 | contig 11244 bp, 13 predicted proteins | sample Lak10m_FD_114542 | JGI IMG/M metagenome (GOLD analysis project Ga0172367, IMG submission 114542) | Freshwater microbial communities from Kabuno Bay, South-Kivu, Congo - kab_022012_10m | ecosystem: Environmental > Aquatic > Freshwater > Lake | place: Democratic Republic of the Congo: South-Kivu...
CAGCCGCCGGCGCTGGAGCCGCTCCCGATTGAGTGGAACTGGAAGCCGTGGTTATGAGGCGCGGTTGCAAAGTCCCCATTCATAAAGAATGGCGAGGTGGGGGCTACACCCCTCCCCCTTCCATTCCGGTTATCGATCCTGCTGGTCAGGTGGTTACGACCATCTTCGACCCGGCTCGATACCTGTTGGCAGCGGCCAGAAAGATTGATCGCCAAAACCCTCATCTGCTAGCCAGTCAGTGCCCCCTGTGCGGATCTTATGCTTTGGTTATCAGTCCTATGCCCGGCAGCCTCTGCTATGCCTGCCGGAAAATTTCCCCTACCCCACGTCAGGTTAGATACGGGTGATCCGCCCGATTCAAGAACAAACCCCACTTTATGTTACGGAGGTAACTATGTCTGACAATAAATTTAATAAGCGCATCATCACCACCGCTGTCGCAACCCGCGATACGGATGGCAAGAAAACCCTGGTTAAGTTTCCCGCTTTGGGTAACCAGTTTGGCACACTCATCGCCGGCAAAGAGTTCGACGGCACACTCGCCCTGACGAAGGGCGATACGGTTGTTGTCTTTGGCGATCTGGGCTACGAAGAGTATGAGAGCAAAGGCGAAAAACGCCAGAACCTCGTTGTCTTCGTTGATAAGACTGCCACCCCTGAATCTGGCAAAGAACCGTCCTGCTGGGTCAACTTGACGCTTCGCACCTCGAAGGAAGGTCATTACGCCTTCACGGCCAAAGGCCTTCCCTGGATCGGCACCCGCGCCGCCATGTCTCAGGGTAAAGACCGCGACGGTAACTGGAAACCCTCGTTCTTCGTTGACGTCAAATACTTCGCGAAGGAAGAGGTTGACTCTGTTGCCGAAACTCTGACCTCTAAGGGTGTGCGCTTCGACGCCCAGGGTTTCTTGGAAGTTGAAGAGTATGACGGCTCTGATGGCAAGAAGCACAGCAAGATCGTGCTGTCTGTCCGCAAAGTCGAAGTGCGCCCGGCTGCTCAACCTGAACTCGAAGGCGAACCTGCTTAGGATTTTCAAAACGGAGTGTTGCAAGCCTACCCGGCGCGCAACAAAAGAGAGGCGGCCGACAAACCGCCTCTCTCCCTTTTTCGTTCCTTTTACTTACCGCAAGCCCAGCAGTGATCTGGCGGACTCATATTGGTTGCTTTCTGATCGAGTAAAACAATTTCCCGCTGTTCCAGGTTCTCGCCGTGATATGAACAAAGCGGCAATCCACGTTTCCCCTCAATGGGATACTCATACAAAGAAAACATCTCATTTGGTGTGAGATCAAGATACCAGGCAAAACCAATCATAAAACTCTAATCGGCTGACAGACACTGAAACAGTTCACGCTGAAAAATAGTCGGATTCATACGAGACTCTCCACAGCTTTCTCCAAATCTGTACGGCCGGGTGTGGTATATACCATGGTCGTGTTCAGCTTACTATGACCCAACAACATCGCCACCTTTTCCAGACTCACGCCGCTATTTACCAAGTTCTTGGCGAATGTGTGCCGCAGGGTATGGGGAGTCAATTTAACATGGATACGAGATCCCATTTCGGTGAGCATAAACTGAATACCCCGGCTTTGCAGGCGCTCGCCTCGTTTATTGAAAAACAAGGCATGATCTCCCTCTCCTGCAAATTTCTTGCGTTCTTCTATCCAGTGATCCAAGATCAATCGCGCATCCCGATTGAGTGGCACAGTACGGGCTTTGCTGCCTTTGCCGTTGCGAACACGCACCTCCCCACTGTTGTCACTCAACAAAATATCCTCGATATCCAGAGTGCATAATTCGCTGATACGCAGACCAGTGTTGATCAGCAGGACACCTACAGTCATATCCCGCAGAGCCTGGCGTTTTGCAGACACAGTCCTGGCCGCAGTGATTTCTTTTTCCAGCTCGCGCAACAGATCTGCCTGATGTTTCTTCTCCAACCATTTTGGGGCAACAGTCTGCTCACTAACATTCTTTAGATCGTTAACCGCATTGTATTCGACTTTACCAGCAGCTTTCGCCCATTCAGAGTAACAACGTAACGCGGCCAATTTGCGGTTGACTGTCGCCGGGCGAGCCTTGACTTCATCCGATATCAGATAATTCTTGTACTGCTGGGCATCCACGCGAGTCAGAGCCTCTGGAGAAAGATCTTCACCGTTTACTGCAAAGAACCAGGCTGCAAACAGACGCATATCCTGCAGATAGCCATCAACGGTTTTGACGGACTTGCCCTCGGCTTGCATATACTGCTTAAAATCATTGACCGTGTCAGCCAGCTGGTGTGTTTTTATAAGCTTTGGACCCATTAATGTTCCTGAACTTTCCCTACATATTCTGATCTAGTCTTTTTACCTTCCCGCCAGCGGCGGTAGCGGTATTTGTGCCCCTTAATAGTCTTGATCTCAAACCATGAGCCGCCCTTTGCGCCAGGAAGTTCAGTATTTTTATGGCTACTGGACTCATCTTCGCCATCTCCTCCAACAATCTTCTGCAGTTCAGCCTGGCGCTTCTGATCAGTCAGCTTGTTCTGGTGATCCTGCACAAGCCCCCTTGCAAGATCAAGCAGCTGGGTCTGCTGCGACTGCGGCAACGTGCGCGCCAATGAAGTGATTTCTTTCCAAAAATCGTTAGGGTGCGAAGCGGGCGTCTCATCTTGAGGTATGCTCCCTAACTCCTGATCGTCTGATGTATCAGTTGTAATCATTGTCCACATGATCCTCTGGTGTTGCTGTTGGTGCTTGGCTAAGATGGTATTATTATATCATACAATTTACATTGTGTGTTATATAGTTCGGGTATATTGCGAAGATTTGAATGTCCATGTGGGAGACTGACGGTTGGAAGTCAGTCTCCCAGACGGGCGTTAAAACCCGATATACCAAAAGTTCTTAAACGGAGGAAAACGTCATGTTACAGCCTGCACCCTTACCCGGTATGCCCATATGGGGTATCGCAGCTCTATGTTTTGTTGGTTTACTCATCCCAACATTCTGGGCCATCGGCATTGTTGCTGCCTTCGTATCCGGAAAGTCCACAACCGGTGGCATTTTCCGGCTGATGCGCAAGCACAACCGCAAGGTTGATACCGACACGATCCAGGATGGTATGAATCAAGCCAACGATTTTGATTTTGCGGCTGATGACGGCCTCAGTCGCCTGGATGCTTACATCCAGTAGGGCTACAAGCCCTCCGTCTCGTTCTTCGAGAGCAAGCTACCCACTTTGCTCTCACCCTCAACCCTTCTGCACGGGCAACCTGAGCAATCAGGCGAGCAGGTTCGACTCCTGCAGGGTTGCCTGGAGAGGTTCAAGATTACCTCAATAGCAAGCCTCCCCATTTTTTCTGAGCAGGGAGAGAGACTTTACAAGAGTCTCTCTCCGTCTTTGAGCGGATAACTCATGTTGTCCATTCAAGGACGGAGAGGGGCCACAAGCTTCTCTTTTCAACAATCTGTTCAGAAAAAATATTTACACAATTTGTAAGGAGGCTTGCTATGTCCACTTTCGCTGCTTTGGTCGTGATCGGTGTTGTTGCTGTTTACGTGTTCAAAGTCGTCCACTACGGTCTGACTCAGGGACCTGTTGACCAGCGCATCGATCACTATACCAAGTAAATACGGTGGCGAGAGGTGACTATGAACCTCTCCGCCCATAAACTGGACGTCCTTTCTCTCTCGGGATTATTTCCCAAGCATACCGGATTTTTGACTCAAAAACCGCTCTCTTTGGAGCGGCCTCTGGATTTCTGAGAATTGCATAATCCGGGGCAAAACGGCCAGGGATTCCGAACCATGTCGGCCACCCAATCCGAAGCATGACGGCCAGGGATTCCGGCCGAAGAGAGCCACTTTTTGAGGTGAAATCGGAATCGGCGGCGAGCCGAAAATAGAGAAAAGAAGCGGAAAAGAACTGGTTAATCTTCAAAAAATATGGCATCCTACCTCGAAAAACAAAGAGGTAGGCAATGACACAAAAGAGGTTAACCATGCGAAAAATCAAAGAAGTCCTGCGGTTGAAGTGGGAATGTCAACTGAGCGAACGGGTCATCGCCCGCAGCTGCCGCATTGCGCGGAGCACAGTGGGGGAATATACCAGGCGGGCAGAAGCGGCTGGATTGAAATGGCCGATCTCGGAAGAGATGGACGACGACCAATTGTACCAGCTGCTCTATCCGCCCAGCAGCCAGGCAGCGCCCAAGGCCCAGCCTAAGCCAGACTGGCAGCAAATCCATCTGGAACTGCGCAAAAAAGGGGTAACGCTGCGCTTGTTATGGAATGAATACCTGGAAAAAGAGCCACAAGGGTATGGATACAGCCAGTTCTGCCAGTTATACCGGGATTGGGCAGGGAAAATCCAACCGACAATGCGGTTGAACCACAAAGCCGGGGAAAAGATGTTTGTGGATTATGCCGGGCAAAAAATGCCGGTCTTCGACCCCAACACAGGAGAGATTCAAGAAGCGGAGATCTTCGTTGCTGTCCTGGGCGCTTCCAGCTACACCTATGCAGAGGCACAATGGCATCAGGATTTGGCGAGTTGGACCGGGGGACACGTTCGTGCCTTTGGCTTTTTTGGCGGGGTGACCGAAGTGGTGGTGCCGGACAACCTGAAAGCCGGAGTAACCCACCCAAGCCGCTACGATCCTGAAATCAACCTGACCTACCAGGAATTGGCAGAGCATTACAAAGTAGCCGTGGTTCCAGCCAGAGTGGCGCACCCGCGCGACAAATCCAAAGTTGAGGTGGGTGTGCAAGTTGTGGAACGCTGGATCCTGGCCAGGCTGCGGAAGGAGAAATTCTTCAGTTTGTCTGAACTCAACCAGGCCATGCGAGAGCTGTTGACCGATCTCAACAACCGCCCAATGGAACATGTGGGCAAAAGCCGTAAAGAACTGTACGATTTGGTCGACCGGCCAGCCCTAAAGCCCTTACCCCTCACTCCTTATGAATTTGCTATATGGAAAAAAGCCAGGGTCAGCATCGATTACCATGTGGAGTTTGAAGGGGTCTATTATTCCGTTCCCAGTCATTTACATTCTGCTGACGTCATGATCCGGGCAGCTGAAAAAACCATTGAGATATTTCTCAATGGGAAGCGGGTGGCTGCCCATCCGCGCGCCCATCAACCCGGCGCCCATTACACTATTCCCGAACACATGCCTGCTGACCATCGCTTCTACGGCGAGTGGTCTCCGGAACGATTTGTGCGTTGGGCGGAGAAAATCGGGCCGGATACCGCCAGGATCGTCCAGATCGAATTGAAATCCAGGGCCCATCCCGAACAGGCTTTTCGCACCTGTATGGGAATTCTTGGTTTCGCTCGCAAATTCACCCCCGCCCGTTTGGAATCCGCCTGCCGCTATGCTCTGGCCCATGAAGTCCAAAGCTACCGCGGCATCAAAAATATCCTGATCAACCATCTGGACCAGGAGACCAGTATGGACAATCTCTCGCAACTCGCCCTGCCTCTATCTCATGCCAATATTCGTGGCAAAGACTATTACAACTAAAGGAGATTTCGAACCATGTTATTACAGCCTTTGATGGATAAACTGACCCGCCTGCACCTGCCTGCTTTTCGCCAGGGCATCGAAGAGCAAATCACAAATCCCAAATATGCAGATTTGCCTTTCGAGGATCGCCTGGCTTTGCTCGTCGACCTGGAACTGCTTCAACGAGACAACAGCCGTTTGCGACGCCGCTTGAAAAAGGCGCATTTCTCTTTGCAGGCTGTTTTGGAAGACTTTGACTTTGCTCCTGCACGCGGACTCGACAAACACCAGGTTTTGGAACTCGCTCATGGTAACTGGATTACCAAAAAATTGAATTTGATTATCTCTGGCCCGACCGGCGCCGGAAAAACTTTCCTCGGCTGCTCGTTGGGACATTCTGCCTGTCGTAATGATTCCTTCGTCCGTTATTTTAAAACTCCCAGATTCCTTCAGGACTTGAGGTTGGCTCATGCCGATGGGTCGTATCCCAAGCTTCTGGCTAACTTGGCTCGTTTTGATCTCCTGATTTTCGACGATTGGCTCCGGGATGCCTTGTCCTTGGCCCAATCCCAGGACATCCTCGATATCCTGGATGATCGATTCGGTCGTTTGTCTACCATGGTCATTACCCAAATCCCTGTCGATGCCTGGCTTGAACGCATTCCAGATCCTACCCTCGCTGACGCCATCCTTGATCGTTTGGTGAACAATGCTTACCGCCTTAATTTGACCGGCGAATCCCAACGCCGATTGCGCTCTCCTTTGCCCATGTCGGCCACCTGATTTATAATGTCCTTACCAGTTCTTTTTCTCTCTTAACCGGCCGACATGAATCGGATTTAGTGGCCGTTTTCATCGGATTGCGCATGAGAATTGCTGCTTCTATTTATTCCGAACGAATTCCCTTATTTCCCGTTATTTAATTTGTCCGCGCACACTACATGAACTGAATTCACGGAACGTTTTACAAGAATAGGCGTCAACGCCAGATATTAAAAAGCCGCTAAATATTCTCACCACACCGCGATACTTGGACATTATTTCGAATGGTGAGATTCCAAACCATTGGCAATTTCCAAAATAATTGAAAGATCAAGAATGATTGATGCGCTATTATGGGTTAGCTACACAACGAAAACCGATAAAGTTGGTTTGTAGGTAAAACTCAGCACTAGACCGACGAACCACTCGAAGTAAATCTTCATTGCTTGTAAACGAACCCCCGCGTAAAACATACCCGGAACCATTATTAGGTCCGAATGGATTATTAGGCCAGTCTGTCGTAGGATAAGCACTGTAGTAATTGGAAGAATATTGATCACTCACCCACTCTACAACATTCCCCGCCATATCTAATACACCATAAGGGCTTGCTCCAGACAAGAAACTGCCAACGGCTGTAGTATCTCCCTTACAAGAAATACCCAGGTCAGCATTAGTCATTGCACAAGTAGGCTCAGTATTGCCCCAAGGGAACACCTGTACACCCACTCCATGGGCGGCTTTTTCCCACTGGGCTTCTGTCGGCAAACGCTTACCCACCCATGAGCAGTACGTAGAGGCCTGACCCTGACTCACATAAATTACCGGATAATTGGAATAGTTAGAGTTGCCAAAATAAAAAGATCTTGTGGATGAAGATTTAGAGCCAGGCGGCGTGCAGTATCCTATAGAAACACATTGACTGTATTGACTATTAGTGACTTCAGTTTTGTCAATTCTATAGGCATCTAAGTATATTGTGTGCAGTGGTTGTTCATCATAAACACAAGAATAGCTACTATGCTGCGAATCGCAACCCATCGAAAAGTGACCCGCAGGGATCAAGACCATGGCATGCCCTATAAAGTTAAAATAGGTGAACCCCCACGGCAAGGCACTATATACTGACCTGGGAGTAAAAATCTTACCTACTTCTTCAGGCATGAAAGAATATGATCCCGATGGAATATCTGTTAAGACAAAATATCCATTTTCATCAGTCAAAACAGTATATACACCACCACGAACCAGATTTATATTGTTAGAATCTTGTTGGGCAATAGGAAACAATAAATTACTAGCCATAAAGGGAATATAGACTGATCCATGAGTTTTGAACTTTTCAAACAAATACGCTTTAGTTTGATATAAGGGGTCAATTATTTGAGCTAAATTAGTCGTCGTGGTTTCATCCAATAACATCAAATTATGTAGAGTAAACGGACCATTTTCTTTTGAGTCATAGATTGTTGCACTCGAAAAACGCAAACCAACAAGGTGCACACCAGGCTTCAAGTCAACAGTAAATTTGGCGAAACCAATATACTTTATATTGGCAAATATCTCTGCCGACACAGTAAACCTGCCAGCGACACTGACGGTGATAGGAATTGTGATTCCGAGTGATTCGAATAAACCATCAAAATTATTATCAATACCTCGATCAGTGAAATTCGTACCTACTTGAGCATTAGCAGACGCAATGAACATAGACCCAGAGGCGTGACGGAGATAGACTTCATTGTTATAAGTTCCGCTCGCTGTAAACTTCACAAAATATAGCCCCCCCATCAAGGTGTTCGTATAAATTGCCCCATAAATGCCATCATTCATAACCCCGTCACCATGATTTCCATCATCAAAAAAGATTAAAACTTCTTTTTTCCCATCTGGTGGGTTCATTACTGCAGAAACTGTTGCCCCATTTAATGGAGTCGTTCCGTTTGCAAATACAGTGGCAGTGATGAGGACTGATGAGCCATTCTCTTTCCATTCCGGCAAATTTCCAGTTAACGAAACCACAGAAGTGGGAAATAAGTACAACTGAAAAGCAGTCATCTGGGTCAAGTTTTGACCGTGGATTTCATATTTCCAGATTCCTGGTTTGATGTCTACAAAATGATAAATTGTCGTCCAACCTATCCCCAAGGTTGTTGTTATAACAACCAACCCGGGATCATTAGTAGACACAAGATGCCCGTCTGGATCACTAAGGGATAGAGTTATTAGTTCGTCAGCCCAGGCTAAATGAATCTGACTTGTGCCGGCGGCATCAACCTGAAATGTTCCAGTAAATTTATCACTGGCTGTCATTTCGCCGGTAACAATCTCCACTGCCGACATACCGCCGATTTTGACCGGCTGTGTAAGTTGTGCCACCATTTCAATTGGCGAAAGTGTGGTTGCTTTGTTCTCTAATTTATTAGACTCGGGAACGGATGAAATCAAATTAGTATTAGTAGATAGCAAAATTGGCATGATAAAGTGGTCGAATGTAAAAGAGAACTCAGGACTTGTATATGACTTTAGGTTATTAACTTCAAGACCAATACAGCCTATTCCATTTATACTTGTCGGATTGCGATCTTCACAACGTCTATTGAAATCATTAGTTGGAATTGATATCAAATTGGGGTATTTTTCCGGTAACGAAAAAAGCCCAAACGCTGATGATTGGTAAACCGCCATATCATTTGGATCATTTCGAGTAGTTCAAGGCCAATGCGAATATAAAAAATCAAACACGGTCGAATAATTAGGCGATTGAGCGCGCGCATCGCCACCTATCAAATAATACTTTACTCCCGTAGGCTGGCGACTATTGAGATTTTGCCACAATCTAACGGCAGGTAAAATCTCTTGTAGCCCTAGTTTGTTCCGAAGACTACTAAAGGACATAACAAAAGCAGATAATGGAAGATTGCCAATTTCACCAGCGTGTGGGGTACCAAGTGTTATTAAATTCTCGACTGTTACTCGATGAGTGTTATCTGTCGAGAGTCTACAATCCTCGATATACAAATCACTTTCGAGATAAGCGCGTGCAAGTAAGCCACCATAGCTATGGGCAATAATATTAAAAATGGGATTCTTACTCGCGTACTGTTGTTGATAAATTAGCCTATCTCGACAAATCTCCTCTTGAATAATTTTGGCATTTTGACTCTGGGTAAATTGGAGTGCAAGGCCGCTAACATAAAACAGGTTACAGTTCTCGATATACCCATTTTTTTCGAACAATGAACTAAGTTCTCTAAAATTTTCATCTTGACCATACGATTTTTTGTCTTCACTACCGCTCCAACCTGTTATTAACAAAACGGGATGCTCTGCTGTAGCATTTTCGCAAGTTGTTGGAATCGCTCTGACTGTAACCCCTGCTAAACCTTTGCCTGCACTATCTGTCACCCTACCAGAGACAGTCGTCCCAGTAACGCTCATATCTGTCTTTTGAAGCGCTGATATAGGAGCCGCTTGACTTTCGGCAGGTAATAACATGCTAATTACCAAGATACTTCGAATTAGCTTAATGATGAAATGACCCATAATTACTCCAATTCATATGCAAAAAAACAACTTCTGCCCCCACCTATATTAAAAGTGATTTCATTAGTATTACACAGGTATCACGGAAACACAAGCGATTTATTTACCTGATTGTTGATTATGAATATGGTATGAACGATCAAAATACCACCTCGAACCTACCTGAAATTGAAACTATCGGGCGTCTTTACAATCAGCTATGGCCTGGAAAATTTTTATGAGAAGGGCTTCCATAATGTAGCTTTCCGAAAAGTTCACCTACTGATTTCGAGCCACAAAACCGATCCCGAATCCATCTCGGAAGCTGACCTTGTTACTCTCTACGACAAGGGTGCTGAAGGAGCTGATGAAATCGATTGGAATTGGCCAATCCAGTACAGCATGATCGCGGAATGGGATCGGATTTTTTACCGTGACATTCCCGAGCAAGCCCCGGATGCATGGCTGGAACAGGCTCACGAAGACCGCCTTGAAGTTGGCGAATAACTGAATACACAGAAGGAGGGCTAACCGGCCCTCCTCTCTCTACATCCGAAAACGACCTAGGTCGTTTCTGGATGTAGGGAGCTTGCTCCCATACTTTTAAACGGAGGTAACTATGACAAAGTTTGTTCTCTTGTTGCTGGCCATCATTCTTGTAATTGTGGTGACAGCGGCCTTTTGGTGGAGTGAAAACAACCACGATCACATCCTGCCTGGATCAGAGGCAGGTGCAATTCCTCGCTGCGGTGAGGATTGCTCGATTTTTGGTGATGAGTGTGCAATGGCGATAGTACAAACTTGCTGCCCGGAATGAGTATCCCGACATGCAAGCAAAACAAGCCATTGTTTCCATAGAAGGCAATAATGGATCATCTATATCAGCCACTGCGAGATGCAGCAGTAGGCATATCAACCTTACGAGTTAGTCTGACAGGCACCCCCGTGTTTTTGCCAAGCATGACCATCGACTTGCTATGTACACGGGACGAATGTCCCGATGCATACTGGCAAAAGCGACTGCAGTATATGCCTGACCATAAAGCTTATGTAGGCTCAGTATGGCCAATCGGAGGGAATACGCTGGCAATAAACACCCGCTCGGAAATGTTGGCGGAAGTCAAACCGCCACAGTATTCTATCCATAACCGACCGGAAGATATTGCCTGGGTAAAAGACCAGGTGATAAAACTATTCGCCCGAGCTGGCTGGCCTGCACCAGAGTTCAAGCAAGCATTTGATGACCGGCCTACACCTGCCTGGGATTCGGAGATTGTGCTGAATTTCAAAACCGAAACCGGTGCGATCCATGTCTCCCATGCAGTGAACGATGTTACGAACATCAAACCCTGTCCTTTCTGCGGCGGCCGCCGGCTCGTCCTGCTTGGCCCGAATTTTGGGGCGCATCTCTACTGCATCAAATGCCTGTCTCAAACGGCTTACCTGTACGATTCCCAGTC
>Ga0172367_10008778_pt1 | contig 11242 bp, 9 predicted proteins | sample Lak10m_FD_114542 | JGI IMG/M metagenome (GOLD analysis project Ga0172367, IMG submission 114542) | Freshwater microbial communities from Kabuno Bay, South-Kivu, Congo - kab_022012_10m | ecosystem: Environmental > Aquatic > Freshwater > Lake | place: Democratic Republic of the Congo: South-Kivu...
ATTTTTCTTAATTCTTTCATCCCTTAAGCTTAGAATACTAGCAGCAAAAAGAGCTGCATTTTTAGCACCAGCTTCTCCAATAGCCAGAGTAGCTACCGGTACACCTGCAGGCATCTGGACCATAGACAAAAGAGAATCTATTCCATTTAAAGCTTTTGATTTTATAGGGACTCCAATGACAGGAAGTGAAGTTTTTGAAGCAATCATTCCTGGCAAATGTGCAGCTCCACCAGCTCCTGCAATAATCACTTGTGTTCCATTTTCCCTAGCTCCTTCAGCAAAGCAAAACATTTTATCAGGAGTCCTGTGAGCAGAGACGACTTCTTTTGTATAAGAAATTTGTAAAAACTCTAAGAGCTCACAACAAGACTTCATAGTTTCCCAGTCAGACTGAGACCCCATAACAACTGCAACCAACATTCTAGTACCCCAAAAAACAATAATAGACACAGCAAGTTACTCTTGCTCCTTTGACAAAACACACGCCACATGATATCTCTAACGACAATCATTTTTTTCAAAGAAACTTTTATGACACAAGAGCACAAAAGCATCAATAGCTTCCCCCTGGGGCCAAGGAACTCATAAAAGAAGGAGACTACAGTGACAGATGAATTAGAACTCGTCTTTTCCACAGAAAAGAAAATAGAGCGGAAGAAAAATCAAAAGAAGACAACTTACACCCCATCAAAAGGCCCCATTAAAATTCGTCTCGAAAAAAAAGGGCGCGGAGGGAAAACCGTCACAGTCCTTTACAACCTTTCTTTCTCAGAAGAAAAAGCTAAAGCTCTTATGAAGGCACTTCAAACCCAATGTGCTTGCGGAGCTACTTTCAAAAACAGTGTTATCGAACTAAGCGGAGATAATCGCGAAAAAGTCACTGCTTTTCTGAAAAAAGAAACTTACTGAAGAGAGGGGGAAACAACTATACACTCCCTAAATAATAAGAGTCACTTCTTCTCTAGAAAAACGAGATTTTTTTAACCGCGAAGGGTTTGCCACTTCTCTCTCATGAGGAAACCCAAGAGCCAATGCCACGACAGTTCTGTACTCTCCTGAAAGACCAAGAATTTCATCCATTTTTCTGCGCTTAATCCCTTCCATAGGAAGAGAGCCTATTCCCATCTTGGCACAAGAAGCGAGCAAAACTCCCAAAGCAATATAAAGCTGTCTAACAGCCCAGTTTTTTCGGCCCATAAAGAGAGAATACAAAAAGAAAAATGCTTTCATTTTCATGATACTGAGACTTTGTTTCTTCATTTTAAGTTGCAACATTTCGGTGGATTCAATCACTTTCTCAAAATGAGCAAAAGAAAGATTCTTCCTCGCTAAAACAAAGAGATGTGAGCATTCTTTTATTTTTGGACCATTGTCACCTGTTCCTGCATCAGCTAATTTATTTTTCACATCTTCATCACTCACAACCACAAGCTTCCATGCTTGAAGATTTAAAGACGAAGGGCTCAAACGGAAACACTCAATTAGTTCGTTGATCTGTTCTTCAGGCAACTTCCTGGTAGAATCAAATTTTTTAACAGAAAATCTTTCGGTCATGTATTGTTTCATAGACAATTTTTCCTTAGCCCTTATTACAGAAAAAAACGCTAAAGTATTTATATTATAGAAAGAATAAAAAATCCAATCAAAGATAAATACATTCTTGACTATCAGCCAAGGCTTGAGATAGATGCAAACAGTTTGATGGGCTTTCTTGCAGGAGCTGAGAGGCTACTTCATAACTCCAATCCTGTATATGAGAAATCTGCATTAGAAGAATTTGATCTACGTAGATTTTATGCTACTTCTGTTCATCTCAATGAAGGAGCTACCTTAGAAAAAGTAACCTTAACAAGACACTCTTCCCATGGCGGGCGAGTACCGATCGGTCCAAATGTAACACTTGAGGACACTCTTAAAAGCCTTAATCCGTAAAACATAAATTTTTTTATTATCTAAAAACACCAAATTGGTCTAATTGAAGTTCACTTGGAATGACTGCAAATAAACAATTATCCGAAGGGTTGTCTGGAAGATAAAGAACATGAGCCTCAAAATAAATCTCAAGCACCCCTCCTTCGTCAGCAAATAAAGTGAGATTAGAAATTTCTTCCCAATTTTGACAAGTGAGAGCTAAATCACTAGGAGGAATGCTTGTAAGTGCCTTGCATTCATAGATTTTTTCATCTTTTGTTTTAAACATGTACACAAGTTCATTAACAACTTTATTTTTTAAAAAATTCTTCTTATTTTTTAAAAAATACTTCTCTTGGAATTTCACTAAAACCCCTCTTGCTAAATGCCCTTTCAAAAGAAGCTTTCTTTGTTTTAGGCTTTTTCTTAGTAGCCAAACTAGTATCAAAAAAAACGGTACTAACAAGAATACCAAAAAAAAACACTTCTCTCTGAAAAATTTTGAATCCTCTTCTTCGTTTAAGACCTTTGAAAACTCTGGCTCTTTGACATTATAAACAACTGCAAACTCTTTTTTATTTAGATAGTCATAATCAAATGTTTTGTATGCGCCTGTGTATACATTCCCATCTTCTGCTGTAAATGAATACTGAAAAATAAGCTCTTTTTTGCCATTTGAACTAAAATTATTGTTTGATGAAACTCCGCTGGGAGCCCCTTTCGTGGTATGAGTTTCTTCGTATTGAGTTTTGTAAAAAATTTTATAATTTTCCATCTCAAAAAAAAACATAATTGCACAATAAATGAAAACTAAAAAACAGGGGAACGGTCTAAAAACAAAAAGTCGAAAAAAAAGCTTGGTCGACAAAGCTCTTTTCTTGAAAAGAGTAAAACGTTCTTCTTGTAGGTTTCTTTCCATAAAAACACCTTTTTTATTAGTTTGTATAAAGTTAAAAAAATTCGTCTCTTTCGAAAAAGAATAGACTTATTTACTAAGAATTGTTGCTTTCAAAATTTTCTATTATCTAAAAACACTATGTTGGTCTAATTGAGGTTCACTTGGAACAAGAGCAAATAAACAGTTATACGAAGGGTTTTCTGGAAGATAAAGAACATGAGCTTCAAAACGAACAGCAACACTTACATCTTCTTTAGTGAACAGTTTTAAATTAAGATCTTCTTCCCTACTTTGACAAGTGAAAGCTAACTTAAACAAGTCTAGATCAAAATCTTCTTCTCTGTTTCGACAACTAAAAGCTAAACAACTAGGCGGAACCTTTGTATGTGTTATGCATTCATAGACTTTCCCATCTTTTGTCTTAAACTCGTATATAAGCTCCTTTCGGAATTTTACCAAAACCCCTCGCGCTAAAGCCCCTTTTAAAAGAAGCTTCCTTTCTTTAAAGCTTATTCTTAGGATCACAACCGAAAGAAAAGGCCCCACTAGCAAGAAGAATAAGTGGCCGAAAAGTCTGAAAAATTCTAAAACAAAATTTTCATCTCCGTTTAAAACCTTTACAAACTTTGGCTCTTTGACATTGTATATAAGTGCAAACTCTTTTTTACTTAGATAGTCATAATCAAATGTTTTGTATGTGCCTATGTACACAGTCCCATTCTCTGCTGTAAATGAATAACTAAAAATAAGCTCTGCTTTGCCCTCTAAAGTATGATTATTGTTTGACAACACTCCGGTGGGAGTCGCTTTCGCAGCTCGAGTTTCTTCAAAGTGAATTTTGTAAAAAGCTTCAAATTTTTCAATCTGGCTATCCATTTCAAGAAACACAAAAATCACACCAAACATCAAAAACAAATAACCTATAAAATTTCTGAGAACAAAAAGTCGAAGAAAAAGCTTGGTCGATAAAGCTCTTTTCTTCACAAGACTAAAACGTTCTTCTTGTAGATTTTTTTTCATAAAATTTCTCTTTTTTTAACTTCTAGGTTGTTAAATCACTCATGACTTTCTCAGCATAAATACTTGCTCACAAGCCTCTGACCACCGAAAGACTTAAGCTCTATCTATTCCAAAGTTTTTATTATCTAAAAACACCAAATTGGTCTAATTGAGGCTCACTTGGAATAAGAGCAAATAAACAATTATAAGAAGGTTTTTTGGGAAGATAAAGAACATGAGCCTCAAAGTGAGTCATTCTTTCGCTTTCTTTATTGAACAACTCTAAGTTTAGCGGCTTTTCGCGATTTTGACAACTAAAAGCTAAACAACTAGGTGGGGTACTTGTAAGCGAAGTACATTCATAGATCTTTTCATCTTTTGTTTTAAACGCGTATATAAGTTCATTAACAGCATTACCATTAAACACAATAGAGCTGTCTCGAAAATTTACTAAAACTCCTCTTGCTAAAGAGCCTTCTAAGAGAAGCTTTCTTTCTCTCAGGCTTTTTCTTAGCCTCCAAACTGTCACAAAAAAACCAATTAAAAAAGACATTAGCTCTGATAAAAAAGAACCAACCATTTGAAAAAATTCAAAAACAAAATTTTCGTCTCCGTTTAAAACTTTTGAAAACTCTGGCTCTTTGACATTATAAATAACTGCAAACTCTTTTTTATTAAAATAATCATAATCAAATGTTTTGTATGTGCCTGTGTACACAATCCCATTCTCTGCTGTAAATGAATAAGTAAAAACAAGTTCTGCTTTGCCATCTAAAGTATGATTATAGTTTGACAACACTCCGGCGGGAGTCGCTTTCGTAGCATGAGTTTTTTCGACTCGTATTTTATAAAAATCTTTATACTCTTTAATATAGCTGTCAAAATCAACCTTAAAAAAAGCAAGGCACAAACCAATCACCAAAAAGAGATAACCTAAAATATTTCTATCAATAAAAAGCCTACGAAAAATCTTAGTTGATAAAGCCCTCTTTTTAAAAATTTCAAATCGCTCTTCTTGTGGGTTTCTTTCCATAACAAATTCTCTTTTTTATTTGAAAGTATTTCCTTTATCTTTGAATTCCATCACCATGAGTTGCAAGAAATACTTAAGCTCATCTTTATCTTCTAGCTTCTGACGAGGAAGCCAAGTAGGCTCCTGAAGATCCTCTAATTTACAAGGAGCTTCACCTGAGTTTGCTGTTTCCCGAAGGTGAGCACAATAGCGGTTTGCTTTTGCTTGTGGCCATTTTTTCTGAACAAAGAAGGGCTCACATGTTGAGTCCTTTTCCCAACCTGATTCCTGAAAAACCTTAGAAAAAACCTCATAAAAATTATCACCCACAAATAAAGGACTAATATCCACACCTGCAGCTCGAGGATCTCTAGGAAAACTACTTGGGATCGAAGGATTTCTTCTCACAGCACAAGAAACAAAACAAAATAAGATAAAGCAAAATACAAAAACTCTTTTCTTCATCATTCTTATAACCTCTGTAAAAAACAATTTTTCTAACATCAAACAAATTTCTATTCTGGCTTCTTCTTTTTTAAATTTTGTAATCAAAAACTACAACTGATTTAAGCCCATCTTCTAAAGCTGGTAAAATTTTTTCTTTCGCAATTTTTATATGCTTTGGGTCATTTAAGTAAACCAATCGGTCTTCTTCATTTTTAAAATCCATCACAAAACCGTGTTGGTACCCTCTGCTCAAACCCTCTAGACTATTATTAATCCCACAAGAAAAAAAAACAATCTCTGGAATAGTTTCTTGGAGCTTTCCTAGCTCTTTAATAAGATCCAAACTTTCTTTAGGAGACATCGAGTCTTTAAATGTTAACAAAACAATGTGTCTAATCATTTTTACTTCCCTCAAAGCTAGGGCCTACTAATAACAGGAGAATTTTTGATATTTTTTAAAAAACTCAGTAGTACTGAGCTGTAAAATTTTTTATAATAAAAACTTTAAGCACATAGGCAAAGAATTTACCTAAAAAAAACAAAACTGTCAACCGCGTCACCTGTCTCCAGCAAGAGACTTTCTCATACTGCTTGTAAAAAAAAATGAATTAAAAGTCTTGTTAAAAACAGGCTCTGTGTTAAATTAGAATTCACCATTTCTCTCACATAAGGCTCAAATATGATACCAAGGTTTATTGCTTTAGTCTTTTTTATACTTTTAAGCTCTGTCATCTACTCGAAAGTGTCTGAAGATTTAAATGTGTTAGCTCTAGACAAAGGTTTTGGTTATAAGACTGCCAACTTAATGCTTCTCGAAGAGACACTCTCTTCTCTCGAAAATCCAAACTTTAAATACCATATGCCTCAATTTTTTGGTGTGAGTTCTCAGGCAATTCAAAAACTTATGCAAGAAAAACTGGAAATTCCTTTACATGAAGAGTGGTTAGAAATTTTAAAAGAGAGTGCTCTTGGAGAAGAGCTAATTTTCGCTCAAGCTTTGGATACACAAATCTTTCCAGATAAGTTTTTAACGGGAGCAACAAAACTTGAAACTAAAGTGAGAGAAGCTTTTAAAGAATTTGCTGACTCTCTTCCTGAAGATGAAACCTTTCAATCACTTTTCCCTACTGCAGAAGAGAAGAAACTAATAGAGACTCTCGCAGAGGAAAATGAATACTTTATGGTGCGAAGCACTGGAAGAGAAGACACCGATGAGCTTGCCAATGCCGGTGGCAATGAGAGCCTTGCTTTTGTAGAGCCCCAGTTGGCTAACCTTCTAAAAGCTATTGGTCAAGTTGTCGCTTCTTATTTTAGTGAGCGGTCTCTTACTCAAAGACTTTTAGCCCGTGATAGCTCTCTTAAAGAACCTCCTTTTACACCCGTTCTTCTTCAAAGAATGATCAGGGAAAGTGAAAAGTCACTTCCTAGGGTGGGGGTTATGTTTACTGATGAGCCTGCAGCTTTTCAAGCCAAGAAACTTAATAGGGGAGCATTTTCTCCAGGCACAGGCACACCTTTGATTCAAGCTGCTTATGGTTACAACGGAGCTGTCGTAGATAGTTTAATTAGTGTGGATAGTTATTTTCTTAAAGATGGCAGGGTTTATTCTCGTGTTCTTCCAAAACCCTTCCGCATGGTACCTCCTCGAGAGGATTTTATGCCAAACACTAAGGAGATTATTACAGTTCCTGCTCTTTCTGAGGAAGCTGTCAAAGCCTTAGGCTCCTTAGCTGTCACTCTTGAAGAATTCTATGAAAAATCAATGGATGTGGAATTTGCTATTGTAGATTCAAGTATCTATGTCTTACAAGCGAGACCCCTAGTTGCAAATATGGAAGCGAGTGAGCCTTCCTATCTTAACTTGATAAATGAAAAAGTAATGAGCGCTCCTCATGCGAAGGTTGTTCCTGTGGGCGCAGGAGGAGGAAGTCTTAAGTTGATTCAAGGAAAAGAAGAGGTCGTTTTTGCAAGCAGTATCAAGGATGCTTTAAAAACCTATCAGGGACGAAGTGATAAGAGACAAATCGAAGCTATTCTCATCAAAGAAATGGCTGTTGCCACCTCCCATGAAGCCACAGAATTTGCCAGACAACTCAAGCCTGTTATCAGCCTAGGGGATCAGTTTGAAACTGTCTCAGATTGGTTCAAAGAGAGCACTCAGAAGTTTATTATTGATGCTCAACAAGGACGTATAGTGAAGTGGGAGGAAGAAGGAGTTTTTACGAGAGAGGCTTTAGTAGAAAACTTTTATGCTTCTCTTGGTTGGATTCACTACCCAATTCCTCAGTTTTTGTCTGTGAAGCAAGTTTCTAGCACAGAAGAAGACCCATCTAATCGTTATGAGATGCTTTACGGGGATCGTCAAAGCGCAGAGTTGTCAGCTTTTTGGAAAAGTCTCACTACTCGCGAAGAAAGAGTGGGTATAGCAACTGTAAGAAATCTTCTTCATGAAGTAAAAACAGAATCTAGCGAAAAAGCTAGTCTAAGTTTAAGTAAGCTTTGGTTATGGAGTTTAACGACACTGAGAGAAGCCATCACAGAAGAAGGCTATAGTGAACGTGTAAAAAGTCTTCTTTTTGAATTAGCAGAAATCTGTTTAGCTTTAGCTCACTCTTTGGATCATAGGCCTGAGAGTGTAGAGTATCTCACAAAACGTCTTTTTTATACTCACTTACTGGAAGTTTTGATCTTTCAAGATCACAAAGAAAAAGAAGGTCTTGCTGGGGACTCTGTTTTGAAAATTTTGAAAGAAATCACACGAGAAAAAAGAGGATCAAACGTTATCAAAGAGGGTGCTTCCTCTCTTGCTAAACTTGCAGGGATGGTGACACCTCACGCTTTTACTGAGAAAACAAAAGCTAAGTGGATTTCTTTTGTAAATGGTCTAGACGATTTTCCCCTTGCTAGTCAGCAGAATTTCTACAAAGAACTTATCTTCCTAGGGGAGGGTGAGCTTCTTGTTCTTTGGCTCAACTTTATTTTTTCAAGCTCTCCTCATGAAGATCTTGAGAGTTTGATTGGTAACATTCAAAAAGAAAAACCTTTTTTAGAGAGTATCAAAAGACAAAAAAATATTTTAAGCCAATTAGAAATAGACAACTTCTCTAATCCAAAAACTTTTGAGAGGACCTGGGAATTCTTTCATGAGAAACTGCTTTCTACTGTTTTAGAAGAAAGAGGAACAAGCTTCTTAGAAGCTTATAAAAACTCTAACATTCTCGGCAAATTAGCTGCTCTGGACTACTTGGAAAACCTTATAGCAACTTTTGATGTGAGCATCAAATCGGTTACAGGAAGTCCTCTTTTTGAAGTGACCCAATTGCCTACGGGAAAATCCTACGCGGAGGTTGCGGGGGACAAGACTTTGAGAAGCCATCAAATTGGTGAGAAGAAAGATAAAATCTTTACTTTTCATCTCATGTTGAGAAGTTACTCTCTTCTATTAAGTAGGCTTGGTTCAAGTTTATTGCGTATTGATACTCAAGATAGAGAAAAAATTCTCAATTACTTATCTAGTGAAACCTTTGATCCAAGTCAACTTCAAGTGTCAAGTAGTTTTGATGTAAATGCCATTGTAAGAGGCTCTTCAGTCAATGAGCGTCGCAGAAATATGCCAAAAAGTCATGAAGAATTTTTCACTTGGGTGCATCAGGATCTACTCATTTTGCTGTCAGAGTCTATGCAAAGGTTAGAACTTTCTTTTGAGAACCTCCCTCAGAAGGTTCAATTATTTCATGAAAAAATTAACAAGATCGGTGGATTTGTAAGTGGTTCACAAGGTGGCTCAACTCGTACAACACTTGTTGGTTTTCGTTTTCAAGGTCAAAAACTTTCTTTTATCTATAACTATCCCCAAAGAAATCACAGCGCAAGGATTGAGTACGAAGAAGACTTAAAAACCATGACCTCTAAAATCACACTTCATATTAGTGGCGCTGGAATGGGTGGGGGATCTCACTCTCGTTATGAAGAGATAGAAACCTATAATCTTTTAGAAGGAATAAAAAAGAATATCCCTACAGAAGGGTTCTCCATGGGGTCACAAGGAGTAGAAGTTAAGTGGCAAGTAAAAGAAGAACATTTGGGCGCAGTTATCAGCTTGCTTAGAGAGTCTTGTTCACATGCAGAGTCTACTAACTCTTTGGATCTATATTTTGAGAAACTTCCTAAAAACGAAGAAACTTTTGATATCTATTTAAGTTTTCTAAGACAAGGGAAAGTTCTTAATTCCTTCCAAGCCTTCATTCATCAAGCTCTAGAAGAAAAAGGGAGTCAAACCTATAAAAGAAAAGCTTTTTCCTATTTGAGTGATTTAATAAAACACTTTTCTCATAATAATTCACTTTTAAATGGTCTTGTACAAAGTAGAAGAAATGATATGAAGTATAAGCCTTATCTAATGGAAGATGCAGATTTTTTATCTTATCTGGCTCAAAACCTCCCACTTTTTTTCCCTGATGTATTAAATCATTATGAAAAATTTGACTTTACCCATCAGCAAAAAAGAGAACTTATGACCTACTGCGGATTGTATATTAGAGAGCAAAAATATGTAGACACATGCATAGATATTCGTTTGAATTTGAAATTTTGGAACAATTTACAGCTCTACAAGGATCAAGAACTAGTGCCTTTAGTTCTTAAAAATTTCAACTCTTATGTCTTTCAATCTTTTCCAAGCGCTTTATTTAAGGAAGCTCTTGACGTTATGAGTTCTCAAGATATCAATATTTTTACATCAAAGCTATATTCTATTTTGGCCTCGAGAGACGTTGACATTTCCTTCAGCCTCAAAGTAGATAAAATTTTTGAAGAGCTCATGACTCATGGGAAAATGGTTCCATTTATAAAGGCAAATAGTCATTTTTTCTTTCGTAAATACATAATGAACGAGTATGACAATAGTGAGAAATCTGGAATTCGTGCTTTAAATCTGCTTCAACACTTTACTGCTGAGCCTTCTTTCAAAGAATTGCTCGAGACTGCAAAAAAACATTGGCAAGAAAAATTTGTGAAAAAAGAAGAAGCACAAGAAAATATAAAAGCTCTTGAAAATGGAAGAGCTAATTTTTCTGAAGAAGCACAAGATTTTTTTGAGAACTTTATTTTTTACTATAATTTAAAGACAAACTAGAGGCCCCAGAATTCGAAACCTTTGTTCAACAAAATAGTGCACAGCTAATTGAAAATGTAAAACGCTCACATATCAAGAGCGTCTTTGATGTGCTCCCGACTTTTCAAGTCTTCTTTCAACTTTCTGATAAAGCTTCTTTTAAAGAAGCTCTTCAAGAAGTTATTCTTGATATGAAAAAAAAATTTTCCTGACAAGGCAAAATCTGCTCGTTTGATTGAAAATCTATCTAATGAAATAGAAGCTATAAATGGAAGTCTTAACGAAGATTCAGAAGACGAAGAGTTTTCTCTTGATGCAGAATCTCCTAAGACATTAGATAAGAATTTCGAGATCTTTAAAAAAAGTTTTATGTTGTTTCAAAAAAGTTTTAGGGAAGGAAAGTTTTAGGAATATAAAGTCAGGAGATCTTTCGCTTCGCTCAAGATGACAAAGAAAGCTCAAAGCATGATCCGCAAATTTTGTCATTCTGAAGGCCTTTAGGCCTGAAGAATCTCCCAAGTGAATGTCAAGTCAGGAGATCTTTCGCTTCGCTCAAGATGACAAAGACGGCTCAAAAAACACGACAAAGAAAGCTCAAAGCATACTCCGCAAAGTTTGTCATTCTGAAGGCCTTTAGGCATGAAGAATCTCCCAAGTGAGTGTGAAGTCAGGAGATCTTTCGCTTCGCTCAAGATGACAAAGAAAGCTCAAGATGACAAAGAAAGCTCAAAGCATAATCCGCAAAGTTTGTCATTCTGAAGGCCTTTAGGCCTGAAGAATCTCCCAAGTGAGTGTGAAGTCAGGAGATCTTTCGCTTCGCTCAAGATGACAAAGAAAGCTCAAGATGACAAAGAAAGCTCAA
>Ga0172367_10008779_pt1 | contig 11239 bp, 8 predicted proteins | sample Lak10m_FD_114542 | JGI IMG/M metagenome (GOLD analysis project Ga0172367, IMG submission 114542) | Freshwater microbial communities from Kabuno Bay, South-Kivu, Congo - kab_022012_10m | ecosystem: Environmental > Aquatic > Freshwater > Lake | place: Democratic Republic of the Congo: South-Kivu...
ATTGTCGAAGCACCGACAGAACGAAATCAAGCAATGAAGTGATTTCATCAGCCATTTGATCTTCGGTACAGAAAATATGGCTGTCGTCCTGTGTGAATCCACGAATCCGCAACAATCCATGCAGTGTTCCTGCACGTTCGTAGCGATACACCGTTCCCAATTCAAACAATCGGAGCGGAAGCTCGCGATAGCTGCGCTGACGATCACGGAAGATCAAACAATGCATTGGGCAGTTCATTGGCTTCGGGTAGTACGTGCCATTGTCCATTTCCATCGGCGGATACATTCCGTCTTTGTAGAAGTGGAGGTGACCAGATGTTTCAAACAACTGAGCGTTGGCAATGTGCGGAGTAAATACAAACTGATATCCGCCGTTTTGGTGGCGATACCTGCTGTAGTCCTCCATTATTTTTCGCACGATCGCACCCTTTGGATGCCATACCGCAAGACCGCCGCCCAACTCGGATGGGAACGACAAGAGGTCCATTTCTGTTGCGAGGCGACGATGGTCGCGCTTCTCTGCTTCTGCGAGGCGAGTGATGTGTTCGTCTAGTGCAGACTTCGACTCCCAAGCGGTGCCGTAGATGCGCTGCAACATCGGCCCCTTTTCGTTTCCGCGCCAATACGCACCGGCAACTTTCATCAACGCAAAATGCCCGAGACGCGCGGTGCTTGGAACATGTGGTCCACGACATAGGTCGACAAAACTCTCTGTATTGCGATACACACTCACCGAGCCATCGCCAGAAACTTCACTTGCATCTGAACCGTCTGCAGAACCCGTCGTTACACGCTCAATGATTTCGCACTTGTACGGCTGATCTGCAAACAACGCAAGTGCTTCTGCCGCACTCATCTCTGCACGAACAAATGGTTGATCTGCCTTGACGATCGAGCGCATGCGTTCGGTAATTGCCTCAAGGTCATTGTCGCTAAAGGTTTTGTTATCTGGTAGCTCAAAGTCGTAGTAGAAGCCATCTTCAATTGCGGGACCAATGGTGAATTTGGCACCAGGAAAATGCTGCAACACGGCTTGCGCCAGCACGTGGGCTGTTGAGTGACGCAGCACATGTCTTCCCGCATCCGAGTCAGCGGTGATGATCGCCACCTGTGCCCCATTGCTCAACGGCACTGAGATGTCGACCTCATTGCCATTCACAACAGCAGCGATCGCTGCCTTGGCAAGCCGTGAACCAATGGCCTGAGCTAGGTCGAGACCAGTAGAACCTGCCGGCAATGTTCGAACGGAACCATCTGGCAATGTGACATCAAGAGTTACAGCATTCATCGCATCTTCAGTCTAGGTTCGCAGACCTTATGTGAATCGCCCTATTTAGCCATACCAACTGGATCTTTGTGCACATCGCCATGTGCTGAGCGCTCTTCCTTTTGCTTGCCCGCATAGACGTTTCGATACTGCTGGCCTGTCATGGACTGGATCTCAAACATCACTTCGTCGGTCATTTCTCGCAACACCAAATGATCATCACTTCGCTGTGCATACCGCTCAGGAAAAATAGGCTTGCCGATAGTGATCTTCACATGACCACCAACGCGAGGCATCTTCGCATCAGGCGGTTGAATTTCGCGCGTTCCAACAATGCCGACTGGAAAAATTGGACAATCAATCTTTAGCGCCAACCGAGCAGCGCCGGTCTTGCCTTTGTACAACATTCCGTCTCGACTTCGTGTTCCTTCAGGGAAAATTCCAAATAACTCACCGCGTTGCAAAACTTTCTCCGCAGCGACTAACGCGGTCTGTGCCTTTTCACCTCCTTCGCGATCTATAGGAATCATTCCGAGCGCCGGGAACAATCGGCGCGTCTTCCACGAATCCAAGTATTCACTCTTTCCCACAAAGGAAATGTTTCGTGGCGCTTGAATGATGAGGAATGCTGAATCCAAAAAGCTGATGTGATTAGCACACAAAATTGCTGGACCAGTTTCAGGTAGATGTTCAAAACCTTGCAAGTCGAAACGCCACAATCGATTCGCTATCACTCGCACTGCAGGTCGGATTCGCGATTGCAACTCGGTTGCTCCCGAGTACAAGGCGTCGACCCGATTGGGCATTAAATGATGACCCCTAATAGTCGAGCACTGTCTCCTACTGCGAGACCCTTGCTCGCTGCAACATCGACCAGTGCAACTGCGGTTGGTGTGTCTAAATCATTGTCCAATGCTGAACGTACTTCTGCAAGCAGACCACTATCGCCGTGTGAACTTTCGACTTGTGCCGCCGACTTCCAGTTCGACAGTCGCGCTTCATTACGCGCCATGAGACCGTCATCCCATTCCCACTCTGTGCGGTAGTGATGTTCGATAAGGCCTAACCTAATCGCCATTGGGTCATGTTGGGTGCGCAGCTTGTCAACGAACACCAAGTTGCCGCGGCTCTTCGACATCTTGTGACCATCCATGGAGACCATTGCGACGTGCATCCAATGCTTCACGAACGGCTGACCAGTCGCTGCCTCAGATTGAGCACGCTCACACTCGTGGTGCGGAAAAATCAGATCACTTCCACCACCGTGCAGATCAATCGTGGTGCCAAGCTCGCGAAGTGCGAGTGCCGAACACTCAATGTGCCATCCAGGTCGACCTGCACCCCACATGGTGTCCCACGACGGTTCGTCCGAGGCTGACGGATGCCACAACACAAAGTCGAGTGGATTGCGTTTATGAGGATCATCAACATTGCCACCGCGTTCGCGAGCCAATGCAATCATCGATTCGCGGCTGTAATGCGAGACGCTGCCAAATTGCGGGAACTTCTCAACGTCGAAATACACCGAACCGCCAGACTCATAAGCGAACCCACGATCAATCACCATGCCGATAAATCCACGAATGTCGGGAATTGCAGAGGATGCGCGCGGTGTGCTGTGAACTGGTAACGCATTCAGCGCTGTCATGTCAGACTCAAAACGCGCTTCTTCTCCAGCAGCGAGATCTAGATAATGCACACCAAGTTCACGCGCCTTCGCAAAGAGCGGATCATCAACATCGGTCACGTTGCGAACACACTTCACTTGATGACCCATATCAATGAGTCGACGCTGTAACACGTCATAGGAAATGAATGTGAAGGCATGACCCAAGTGCGTAGCGTCGTACGGAGTGATCCCACACGTGTACATCAATACGGTTGGGTTTGGCACAAACTCAACCGTTTCTTGTTTTGCTGTGTCGTACAACTTCATCGACACGTTGCTCAGTCCAATTTCATGTTTCGACCACTTTTGGGGTCAACTTCAGGAACACCGGTGAGTCGAGGTGCTACTCGGGTTTTGTAGCGCATGTTGAGTTGCAACAACACAGCGGTGAACGCCTCGAGTGCAAGCGCATTTGACAGACGACCCGTACTCAGTGGTCTGCATCCTGGAATCTGCGCAACCAGATCGCTCACAGCTTCAATTGCTTCTGGAAAATCTGAGCAGATCAATACATCAGAATCGACATGGTGGTTCAAATTGCCAAGTTCTTTTGCTGGCAGGTGTTGCATTGCAGCAACGACACGACTTTCCGGAATTTCAGCTTGCACGTGTGCGGCAATACTTCCGCGCGGAGGAACTAAAGGCTGAAACTCTTTACCCACCTTCACCAACGCGTTTGCCATAGTGACCACAATCTTGCCTCGCAATGCAACGGCAAATTCTCCAACAATGGTCGCTGTCGAATCCCACGGTGTTGCAACCACAATCAAGTCACAATTGGCAGCGTCTTCGTTTGTTCCAGTTTCAATCTTTAGATCGTGGTCAGGCCATTGCGCAATGAGCTCGGCGACCTTTTCTTCCGAGCGTTCTTTCGATCGCGACCCGATAAGCACCTGATGCCCAGCCACACTCATTCGCAGGGCAAGCCCGCTTCCTGCTGGGCCGGTTCCGCCCATAATTCCAATCCGCATAGGTGAAGCCTTACACAAACCACACTCGGGAACTACGGTCATAGGCATGGGAATTCTGGATGGAAAAAACATTGTCGTAACCGGCGTGCTCACCGACGCATCACTCGCCTATGGGGTGGCAAAGCTTGCCCTTGAGCAAGGCGCCCAGGTCATGCTTACTGGGGCAGGACGAGGACTTTCCATTACCGAGCGAACAGCACGCAAACTCAGCACTGACATCAAGGTGGTTGAGTTCGATGTCACCGTTGATGGGCACATCACGACCGCACGCGAGGCCGCCCAATCACATCTTGGCCGTGTAGACGGCGTGCTGCATGCCATTGGTTTTGCACCCGCCGTGTGTCTCGGTGATGACTTCATGGCGGCCCAGTGGTCTGATGTTTCAGTCGCTATGCAGATTTCTGCTTATTCACTAAAAACATTGGCTGATGCTTTCGTACCACTCATGACAAATGGAGGAACCATTGTCGGTCTGGACTTCGACAACACCGTGGCATGGCCTGCATATAACTGGATGGGCGTTGCCAAGGCTGCACTCGAATCAACGAATCGTTACCTGGCAAAAGAACTTGGAAGCAAACAGATTCGCTGCAACCTCGTTGCTGCTGGTCCAATCCGCACCATGGCAGCCAAATCAATTCCTGGTTTTCAAAAATTTGAAGACGTCTGGGACGACCGTGCTCCACTTGGTTGGGATGTGAATGACTCAAGCGGGGTTGCCCGTACATGTGTTGCCATGCTTTCCGATTGGTTCCCCTGCACCACCGCCGAAATTATTCACGTTGATGGTGGCTTCCACGCAATGGGCGTGTAGACCGATATCGCTTGCGTAAACTCCTTGTTTCTCTCGCGATTTGTTTCGCCTCACTTGCATCATGTTTGGCATTCTCCCAACCTGTTCACGCTGCATCTAACGACCCATTACTTGCACAACAATGGGGAATTTTTGCAACAGGAGCAGATCGTGTCTGGGCGGTAACTACTGGCTTAGGCGTAACGGTCGCTGTAGTCGATAGCGGAAGTGGTCCTCATCCAGATCTTGCAGCGAACTTGCTGCCTGGCCGTTCATTTATGAATTCATCAGAGACCCAAGATGGCAATGACGTCGATGCCGGCGGACACGGTTCACATGTAGCCGGAATTATTGCTGCTGCAGCCAACAATGGGATTGGTGGTTCTGGTGTTGCACCAAACGCAAAGATTCTGCCGATCAAGGTGTTGGACCAAGCAGGTCAAGGGGACGCACGCGATGTAGCTGCCGGTGTCCGTTTTGCAGCAGACAGCGGTGCAAAGGTCATCAACCTGTCGCTCGGTGGAGCAACCGAAAGTCCCAGTTTGACTCAAGCCATTCAATACGCCAATGACAAAGGCGCACTCGTAGTTGCAGCCGCGGGTAATGGTGGAGCAACCGATAAACCAAAATGGCCTGCATCGCTTGATCTCACGATTGCAGTGACCGCAGTTGATTCCTCAAAGAGTGTGACGTCATTTGATCAGCGCGGCGACTACATCGATATTGCTGCCCCAGGTGCCAGCATTATCTCCACCGCAAAGGGAGACTATGTCGCATTGAGCGGTACAAGTATGGCGGCAGGCTTTGTCGCAGGTGCGGCTGCGTTGCTGTTTGCTGCTGAGCCAAGAATTTCAAACATTCAAGTACGTGAAATTCTGCTCAGCACAGCAACAGATATTGGCGAACAGGGGCGTGACCAAACATTTGGTGTTGGATTCCTGAACCTGGTTGCAGCTCTGGCAGAGCTGCAACGTTTATTCCCACCTGTTAACGCTCCGCAAGTTACTGCTGTAGGTCGTGTCGGCGAAACACTCGTTGCAAATCTTGAGAACATCTCCGAGGTGAACAGCGTGAAATGGTTCCGCTGCTCATCAATAGGCCCCGCTGCCGCCGAGATCCCTGCAGACTGCACGGCAATTACTAAAGCCACCAAGCGTTCGTACCTGACCACGCAAGCCGATTCACGTCGCACGATTCGTGTTGGAGTTAACTACACGCGCGCCGGCACTAAGCAGTTTGCAATCTCCGATGCTGTCGGTCCTTTCTTCCCAATTTGGCAGATTGGGAGTGAAGTCAAGTCAACAAGCAGCACGCCTCTTGCAAAGCTTTTCAACACATCTTCTTCGGGCAGCCGAACATACAAAGTTCTGAGTGGTGCCTGTCGTGTAACTGGAACCAGATTGATTGCGCCTTCAGCACCTTCGGTCTGCCGTGTTCGCATGAGCGTCGCAGCACGTGCCCCATTTCCAAGACTCACCATTGCTGGCGACATCTCTGTTCTATAACTCCTAGGAAAAGGCTCATACATGCCCAATCGGTTGGCTGATCAAACAAGTCCTTACCTTCGTCAGCATGCCGACAATCCGGTCGATTGGTACCCGTGGGGCGAGGATGCCTTTACTCAAGCACGCGAACGCAATGTTCCGATTCTTCTCTCCGTGGGGTATTCCGCATGCCACTGGTGCCACGTGATGGCGCATGAGTGTTTTGAAGATGCTGAGACCGCCGAAGTCATGAACAACATGTTCGTCAACATCAAGGTTGATCGTGAAGAACGTCCAGACGTCGATGCAATATACATGGACGCTGTTCAAGCAATGACCGGACGCGGTGGATGGCCGATGACCGTGTTCTTGGCTCCAGATGGAAAACCATTCTTTGGCGGAACCTATTTCCCAAAACCCTCGTTTCTCCAGTTAATGAATGCCATCACCGATGCGTGGAACAACCGCCGAAACGACATCAACAACAACATCGAAGCGTTGATGGAAGCGTTAGAACGCACCGCAAAGATTGAGCAACATTCTGAGATTGCTGATTTCTCCACGTTTGAGAGCGCCGTCACCCAGCTACGAGCAAACTTTGACTCTTCATGGGGTGGTTTTGGTAAGGCACCAAAGTTCCCAAGCACAATGAATCTTGAAGTGTTGTTACGTCAACTGCTTGCAGGTGATGACAGCGATCTAGAAAACATCGTCACGACTTCTCTCAATGCCATGGCCAGCGGAGGTATGTACGACCACATCGGTGGCGGCTTCTCTCGATACAGCGTTGATGAAATGTGGTTGGTTCCCCACTTTGAAAAAATGCTTTACGACCAGGCACTTCTCGCCCGCGTCTATCTGCATGCAGGAATGCTGTTCGGTAATGAAACCTGGAAGCAAGTTGCTCGCGAAACCATCGAGTATGTACTGCGCGAACTCACTCATCGTGACGGTGGGTTCTTTAGTGCCGAAGATGCCGACTCTCTTGACGACAGTGGACATAGCCACGAAGGCCACTTCTATGTGTGGAGCCGTGACGAATTCACACGAGTGTTACCCGAACACCTTCAAGAACCAGCAATCAAATGGTACGAGATAACTGCACTCGGAAACTTTGAAGGCAAGAACATCCCTGCCCGACTTCATCACCGTGGCGATCTTTCACGACCTGCCGAAGTCGAAGAGGCTCGAGTAATTCTGTTTGAACACAGAAATTCTCGCCAACGACCTCTTCTAGACGACAAGGTGCTTACCGAGTGGAACGGCATGATGCTTGCAACTCTTTCGGAAGCGGCTTTCTTTTTTGAATCAGATGAATGGTTACAAGCAGCAATACGTAATGGCGAATTTCTTGTGCGCGAACTTCGCACAGCACAGGGAAACTGGCACAGAAGCTGGCAAGAATCGGGTTCTCCGCAGGCACGACACAGCGCTCTTGCTGGTGATCTCGCCCAACTGATTGACGGCTTCACTCGACTTGGCGAAGCAAGCGGTCAAGCACGATGGATCACCTACGCGCAAGAAGCAGCCGATGAACTACTCAGTCAATGCTGGGATGCAGCGAACGGCGGACTGTTCACCACACCTGACAACGGTGAACAACTCATTGTTCGTCAGAAAGATGTCATGGATAACGCAACACCATCGGCAAACTCAACCGCAGCGCTTGCGCTGTACCGACTTGGCGCACTGACTGGCAATGGTCGATACACCCAACACGCCGACCAAATCTTGCGACTCCTTGCACGCATTACAACCAGTGCCCCATCGGCTTTTGGCAATCTGCTTGCCTCCGTTCATCTGCGTCACGCGGGAATTATTGAGGTCGCATTACCCGGAAACCAACCAGCCATGCTGCGCGAACTCCGCAAACGCTGGTTGCCAACTGTCGTGCTGGCATGGGGTGAACGCTATGACTCCCCCCTATGGACCGACCGCAATCAGAACTCTGCCTATGTGTGCAAAGAGTATTCATGCTTGAAGCCAGCAACTTCACCAGAAAACTTTGTGGAAACACTGCGCATCGCGCTTGCCTAAGCCGTTACCACCGAGATCGGTGTATCGCTTCTTCAATAGGCCTTCGTGGTCGTGCAGCGCTCCTGCCCTTTTCATCGCTGCGCACAGCACGGCCTACTGCAATCGCACCAAGCAATTGCATGTGCTCGGGAACACTGAGACGAGTACGCAACTGCTGCTCGCCATTAAACACCGCAAAGAACAGAGCGCCCAAATCAGCATCATGTGCCGCAAGCAGTAATGACATCACTGCGAACGAGCCATCGACCGTCCAGTACGGAGTTGGCCATGCATCCAGTCCCTCACCCAACCCAGTCGCCTGCTTATCAGGCTCGGCATAACGAGTTACATAAGCAAGTGGGTCTACAAACGGAAGAATAATTACTGGAGCGTCAAGAAGTTGCTTCCAACGAAAGGACTCACGTTTTTCCACGGGAAGCGTGTCATTCCAAAAATGGGCAACATCATCGCCTGTAAGTACTACGAAGTGCGTGCCCTGTGTCTTGCCTGCCGATGGAGCACGAAGCGCCAAATCAATCAGTGCATGCAACGCATGATCACCGATTTGTTCAGGCAGAAATGCCCGCGTCATTCGACGGGTACGAACAAGGTCGGTGAATTTCACCGCGACAACCGTTAGTGCTTTTCGAGTTTGCCAAGCTTGGCGAGTGACTCTGCCATGGTCCAACCATGAACGATGAGTGCTCCACCCTTGGCTTTTGTTACGCCCTTGAATTGCGCAGCGACATCTGGATTCACTTTTTCCGGCTTCGTTGATTCATGATCAAGAAAACCACTGTGCCCGTTTGATTTCACGATGAAACTTTGTTCGTCATAGGTGGACTCCACGCCGAACCTACGAGCAAGACGCTTGCCCCATGCTCGCTCTTCGCCAACCGCGCGATGACCTGGGCGAGGAATCATTTCCGTAAGCGCCCTAAAAGACTCGAGTCCGTCTGCGCTCAAAAAACGCGAGCCAACAACAACATCTTCATCGGGGAAGGCCATAAGTGCTCGGTGATACGCCTCGGTCATGAGTCCTTTAAGTACGGCATCACGCTTTGGGGTGCGCTTAACACTCATCATGCCAAGCAACACACACGGTGTTCCGCCAATGCGCTCAAGCGTCGAAAACGTGAATCCATGAACCTTGCCACTGATCTTTGCGCTGGTGAACAACACCCAGTCTTCTTTGGCCTTGGTAATTGCGGCTAACTGGAAGTAGCCACCCATGGCCGCCAATTCTTCAAGTTCAATTTCTGTAAGGGACGCACAATCACGCGTTTCAACCTCAACAGACATTCCTACAGTCTGCCAGCAAAAATGTCATTTGAGACGGGCCAATACAGCACACGCCACTGCGTTGAAATACCGCCTATTCGATATAGGCGTTTTCGCCAAACTCGGTGCGCAATACGCCGATTGCCCGATCTACGTTGACATTGAATTCAGAACTCAGTCGCAATACATTTTCTGGCCCAAGATGCAAGTACACAGGAGAAGTACCCGGATACTCCAGCAGAGTGGCCTTCAATGTTTCAATGCTGGACTCCGACAACATCTGAGCTGCGATCTTGAGGTGCAGCGAGTCTTGGAAGGCACGCAAACCCTCCAACACGGTGATGTCCATTGCCATGAAGCCAACCCGGTTGTCGTCGCGCTTGTCGAGACGCCCGCGTACCGAAACCAAGATGTCGTCGGCAAGTTGGTGGCCGAACTTTTGCAGGGTCTTTGGGAACAAGGTGACTTCAACGGAACCTTGCAGGTCTTCCAACTGGAACGTTGCCATCTGATCGCCTTTACGCGTGTACTTGCGCGCAAGTCCGTTGATGATTCCACCGATCACAATGAACGCGCCGTCGTCTCGCTCCAACGCTTCCGGAATTGAACAATCAACGCGACGACGCAGCGCTCCCTCAATTCCCATAAGCGGGTGATCCGACACATACAGCCCGAGCATTTCCTTTTCGAACTTCAATTGTTCGGTCTTATCAAATTGCAAATCAGGAATGTTCTGGCGCTCAGAGAAACCTTCCGTTTCATCTCCTAAGTCACCGAACAAACTCATCACACCCTGATCGCGTTCGCGTCGGCGCACCATGGTGTTGTCAATAATTGATTCGAAAACGGTGAGCAGTCCCTTGCGTGGGTGCCCGAGTTTGTCGAATGCCCCCGCCTTGATGAGCGACTCGATAGTGCGCTTGTTTAGCGCTTGTTCGGGAACGCGTTCTGCAAAGTCATAGAAAGACTCGAATACACCGTGTGCTTCACGATGCTCAATAATCTGTCGCACCAGACCTTCGCCAACGTTACGAATAGCACTAAGTCCGAACGCAATCTGCTGTTCGTCACCGTTGACAATTGGCTCAAAGTTGACACCCGAGCGATTGATGTCCGGAGTCAACACCGTGATGCCACTCGTTCGCGCATCGGACAAATACACCGCTGCCTTTTCGTAGTTGGCTTTTACGCTGGTCAGCAAGCACGCCATGTATTCCACTGGATAGTGCGCTTTGAGATATGCGGTTTGATACGAAATGAGTCCGTAACCGTATGCGTGACTCTTCGCAAATGCGTAGTCGGCAAACTTCACAATGGTGTCAAAGAGTTCCTCGCCAAGTTCAACCCCGTATCCAGTGCTTTCACATCCCGCGACGAAGCTGCCACGCGCTTCTTCCATTTTTTCAGGAATTTTCTTTCCGCATGCTTTGCGCAGGTTGTCTGCTTCGGCCATGGAGAAGCCGGCGAACTTCTGTGACACGCGCATAAGGCTTTCCTGATAAATCATGAGTCCAAAGGTGTCCCCCAGTACATCTGCAGCATCTGGGTGGAAATACTGAATCTTCTTGCGACTGTTCTTATAGTCGGCAAAATCGTTGTGCATATTCGCGCTCATTGGGCCTGGGCGATACAGCGCGAGCACGGCAGAGAGATCCTCGAAGCGTTCTGGAATGAGCGACTTGAGCAACGCGCGCATCTGCGTGGACTCCAACTGGAACACACCAATGGTGTCTCCGCGCGACAACAACTGATACGTCG
>Ga0172367_10008780_pt1 | contig 11239 bp, 17 predicted proteins | sample Lak10m_FD_114542 | JGI IMG/M metagenome (GOLD analysis project Ga0172367, IMG submission 114542) | Freshwater microbial communities from Kabuno Bay, South-Kivu, Congo - kab_022012_10m | ecosystem: Environmental > Aquatic > Freshwater > Lake | place: Democratic Republic of the Congo: South-Kivu...
GTTGTTCTTGATGATCATAAGTTTCCCCAATGTATTGTTCTGCTGCGATACGAGACATGCCAACTGCCAATTTCCACAGGTGATCGGACAACCCAGTGTCGTATGGTGCAGACTTAACAAGCCACTCCAGTTCCGCACCTTTGGTTTGCCAGAATCTAAAATCCTCATTGTCATTCAAATCCAAATCCATCATATTGCATTCTCCTTTCCGGTAGGAGTAGTATTTGCAACTTCCAGCTTGATGCCCTGCGAGAGCAACTTTGCCGTTGTCACGCCGTTACTCGACTTCACATCAAACGCACCTTTCAGAAGATGCTGAGAAAGTTGCTGCCTGGATTCCGCCTGCACCAGACGGATATTCCCTGTTGCGTTTTCCTGCACCTGGTACACACGTTGAACCATGTTGCAATCCTTTCGTCTGTTGTGAATGTGTAATGGGATTATAGAACACCTTTACCTGTTGTCAAGGACATTGACAAAATATTTTTTGTGGCCTATGATTGGGTAAATCATAACTTACCGGTGAAACGGAGTGACCATGTTTGAAGAATTGACCATAGGTGAATGCAGGTTGATCCTCGGAGACTGCCGCGAAGTGCTGCCGCTGCTTCCGCCCGTTGATCTGGTGCTGACCGACCCGCCGTATGGGATAAACGAGAACAAAAAAAAGCAGAACTCCCGACAAGGGCACGGAATGGCGAGCCAGCGCGACTATGGGGATTACGAATGGGACAGCAGCCCCCCGCCGACGTGGATGATTGAGTTGATGAAAGACAAGAGCCGGTTGCAGGTGTTTTTCGGCGGCAATTACTTTCAGCTTCCGCCTGCAAAGTGCTGGCTGGTTTGGGACAAGGACAACGGAGAAACTGATTTTGCGGACTGTGAGCTTGCTTGGACAAACCTTCCGAAAGCGGTGCGCCGTTTGCGCTGGCGGTGGCAAGGCATGTTGCAGCAGGACATGGCGAACAAGGAAGAGCGTGAGCATCCGACGCAAAAGCCAGTGCCGGTGATGCGATGGGCGCTGATGCAGGCCAAAGGGGTTCAGACGGTTTGCGATCCATTTATGGGGTCTGGGACAACTGGCGTTGCCTGCGTAATGGAGGGTTTGCACTTCACCGGCATAGAGCGCGAGCGCAAATACTTCGACATCGCCTGCCGCCGAATAGAGCAAGCCTACGCACAGCCCCGACTATTCGAGGATGCAAAAGTCGGCGCTGGCGCGACGGCGGTGCAGGCGGAGCTTTTGCCTGCCAACGCCGTCATGAGGCGCGGCGAAAGCGAAGATTGAAGCCGTCGCTCTCGATGGCACAGTTAGGGGCCGAGCGCCCCGGAAAGGACGAGAAATGAATATGTTTACAGAAGTGATACGGCACAGACACACTAAGGAACTGCTGAAAGAATTGAACAACCTTTCGGCAAGCGAGGAAACGGCAGAGCGAGCAGCGCAAGAAATAAAGCGGCTGGAAGAAGCGTTTGAAGCACAGAGAACGGCAGCCGTTGAACTTGCTCGGCAGCGTGATTTCCTTGTGCAGTCGCTGCGGGAACTGAAGGATGACATATACCGATGCGAACGCGGCGGACTGGAAGCAGACATTGAGTACGCGTTAGCGAACATGACGCATAACGCAGAGTTAGGCGGAAAGGATTGATATGGAACAGTTTTGGCATACAGCAAATTACTCCTTCTCCAAAGCGGAGCGAAAAGCCTTTAACAAGTGGAAGCTCGATATGTACATGGCAGCACAAAAGGCACGCGACGCGGCGAACTACTTGCCAGACGACGAGAGATTTGCCGACGTGGCGAAGAAGGCGCGGGCGATGTACGACATGGTTTGCGCGATTCCAGTGCTGGTGGAATGACGAAGCATAACGCCAAGCAGACACCTAATCGTGTGTATATCTCATAGGCTAAATAATGCTAATTAATCCAATCGCAATTGCGCGCGCCGCCAGGATCAGGCGCATACAAATACTCAAACTCAGGAATAAAGGGCTTACCCTTGAAGCCATCGGGCAGAGATTTCAGATCAGCCGTGAACGTGTGCGGCAGATTATAAAGCAGAGGGCGAAATGAACCACAACCTCCCAGACATACTCCTGTCATACGGCGTCAAGCTCACGAAGAGCGGTAACCGCTACATGTGCAATTGCATCGCGCATGACGATCATAATCCATCAATGTCCATATACATCAATGGCACAGGGAAATATACCACCCATTGCTTCTCGTGTGGTTTCCACGAGGATGCCCTCGGTGTGGTTGCCTATCTCGAAAACATCAGCGTGAAAAAAGCGGCAGAACTGCTTGACGATCCGCTATTCTCCGGTGGTGGCAAGTATCAGCCGATCATTGAAGACACGCCGCCGCCAAGGCCGGAGCGTGTCACATGCGCCCCACCTATAGGCACACCACCGCCGAAGATGGGGTGGCTCACCACCCCGGACGGCGAACCATTCGGGGACCCAGTACAAGTCTGGACATTCCGCAATGCTGAAGGCAATCCAATTTTCTACGAAGCCCGGTATATGGCGAACGGTAAAAAAGAGCCGCGATGCTTCTCTTGGGGCTATCGTGGGCAGCAGCCGCCGAAGTGGGAATGTGGGCATTACAAAAAACCACGGCCTATCTATGGATTGGATCAACTTGCCATAAACAAAACATCTCAAGTCATCGTCTTCGAGGGGCCACGCAAAGCCGATGCCGGTCAAGCAATCCTCCCAATGCCCTGCGTAGGTTGGGCTGGTGGTGCAAATGGGTGGCGGTATAGCGACTGGACGCCGCTGGCGGGTCGCAAGATTATCCTATGGCCGGATGCCGATGAACCTGGGCGCGCCTGCATGGCGAATCTGGCGCAACATCTACTCACGTTGAACTGCGAATGCATCATGCTCGATCCGCATGATATGCCGACCGGGTGGGACATTGCCGACGAGCCGCAATGGACGAAAACTGACGCTATGGCGTGGGCCAAGTCGCATAAAACGGAACCGATTAAACAGAAGATAGATGCACCACCACCAGAACCACCACCACAAGGCGTAAAGTATCCTCCGGAAGATGATGGCGAGGATGTAATCACGACGCCGGAAGGCATCGTCTGGACTGAACCAATGGATGTATTCACCGAGATCGTCCCGCCAAAGATCAAACCGGAGCAGGTTCCGGAATGCATCCGGGATTGGATGCTGGACATGGAAGGCGTCAAAGGCGTAGATCGTACAATCCTTGCTTTAGGCGCCATTGTCTCAAGTGCATCCCTACTCCATGACGACATCAAGCTGCAACCAGAGATAAATAATCACACCTGGACAGAATCCGCTCGGCTATGGGGCGCAATCGTAGGTGATGCGTCTGTCGGCAAGACGCCAGCACTCGGCGCTGCACTGGCAACAGTGAAAAAGATAGACGACGAACTATCGGACGAAGAGGGGAAAATACGTTACGAACATTCCCTAAAGGAAAAGGCTTTCAAGAAAATCGAGGCCGACTACATCAAGCAGCTTGAGAATGGCGAGACACCGCCGCCTATACAACATCCCGAACTACCCGAAATCCCGCGCCTGATCCTGCAGAATACCACCATCGAAGGCGTCGAGGAAGTGGCCAAACATTGTTCCAGGGGATTGCTCGTTGATCGTGACGAGCTTTCGGAATGGTTCGGTTCAATGGACGCCTACAAGTCAGGGCGCGGCGGATCAGATCAGGCGGCATGGTTACAATTCTACAATGGCGGGTCACGGCGAGTTGATCGTGTCGGGCGCGGGTCATTCAAGATCAAAAATTGGTCCGGTTGTCTCATTGGAGGCATACAGCCAGGACCGATGCGGGAAATATGTTCAGGTATTCGAGAGGACGGATTGCTGCAACGGTTCATGGTGATCATGGGGCGCCAATCCATCAATGGCAATGAGCAGAGGCCCAACGAAGTTGCATACAAGCGATATCACGACATGCAGCGTCAAATATTCCAGACCATTCCATCCGGCGATCGAATCTATTTGTCCGAAGGTGCAAACGAGATCAGAAAGGAAATTGCCGATAAGGCGGCACAGCTTATCAACATCCAATTCATAAGCCCGTCATTCTGTTCACACCTGGGGAAATGGTCAGGCCTATCCGGTAGGTTAATGCTGACATACCATGCGATAGAGTGCGCAGATCGTTCTATACATCCTCAATCCCTCCCCATATCCGAACAGACGGCGATCAAGGTCAAGCATTTTATGTGCGACTTCCTATTGACACATGCGATCGCTTTTTATATGGATGTACTCGGCGCATCCGAACTAGGACGAAACCTGAAGGCAATCGCTGCAATGATCTTAAGCCGGAAGGGTATGCAACAGATCACGCAGCGCGATATGCACAGAGGCTGGGTGGGGTGGCGGCACGTATCGGACTCTCAGCGCGAAACGATCTTGACAAGGCTTGTCGAAGCCGGTTGGATACAGCCACATTTGTTGTCGCGCGTCAATCATCGGCGCTATCCGACAAGATGGTTAGTCAATCCCACGCTATGGACTGTCTATGCAGCCAAGGCAGCCGAGGAGATCGCGAACCGCAAGATCGCAGCGGAACACATAGCCCATGCAAGGGACCTTTCCAGACACGCCGGATAGCTGGGAGCGTACATCCAGCGCAGCGCTACGCAATGGACCATGGTTCATCCATACGGCCAGGGAAGCGCAAGCGTACATCGAGCCATAGTTTGGTATATCCGGGTCGAAAAAAAGCCATAGACGTGGTTTTGTCTATGGCCGAGGGGAGCTTTATGCTCCGAGGAGTAACTACCTTTTCATTATCACAATAATAGCAGCAACTATCGCGATTAGAGTTGCCATTGTTCGCCCCTTACAATGTCTTTTGCTTGCCGCAGCGCATCAAGGCGGGACAGCAACGGGTATTGCGTTTGCAGATAGCTTGCAAGGGCCAATATCTTGCTAGTCCTGAGTGAATCAAGGCGAAACTGTATAGCTTGCTGGGCGGTCATCTTGAGAACCTTTCTATTTCCAATTGTAGCGATTGGAGCTTAACCAGTGCCATAAGGACATGCTTTGACACTGAGCCGGATTGACGCTCGATTATTAGCGCATCAATGGCATCATTGACGAAGTCATAGACACGCGGCATGGATGCCAGCGCATCGATTTGTAGTTGAGTGGTGGTCATATAATTGTCACCGTTAGTTGATGGCGGTAAATGAAAACCGTACTCTTGTTGCCGTTACGCTGAATCCTACCTCGAGCGGTTCGCTTGGACATACCGAACCCTTGCGTTGCCAACTCAATTCGTCCGTCAGCGAACTGGCGAATTTCATTGATGTCTCCGATGCCGTAACGGTAATGCATCGTCTTAATTGCATTGTTGATATCACTAAAATATGTTTTCATAATCCACACTCCATAGCTATCTTGTGCTATTTCTTCCCCGTTGGCCAAACAAAACCTGCGCCGCTCATTGCCGCCTTAAAGTCGCGTAGCAACCCTGGCAGCCTGTCCGTCAATAACGCTCTAACCGGCACAGCGGCAGCGTCGCGTGTTACTTTGAGACGGCGCGCATCTTTGTCACACAACATTGATTCCGGCATGTCTGACCACACGGCGGCGGTGCGCGCGTATTCAATGTTCGGCGGCGAGCCGCTATATCCAAGCCAGTAAAGTGTATTTGTGATGTAGTACATCGGGCCATCAGTGCTCGACATGTGCCACTTGATCAGCGGCGCCAGTTCCGGGAAATTAGCCGCTATTTCATCTTTGCAGCATCCACTTATATATTCTTTACCGTTTTCGCGAATGTCTGCAGTGATACTAAATGAATCTCTCCCGTTCTTGCGGCAGTCATCGAAACTCAGTTCGACGACGATGCGATACTTGTTGCGTTCCTTCACATATTCGCGCCACGCCTTAAAATTCTGTTTAATAATGCGGCCATAGTCGGATGCTACTAGGTTTGAAAAGCGCCCATGTACTCCCATGCATTCGCCCGCGTGTTCTTTTCGGATGAACCGATTAAGTTGTTGCTGCGCTTGTCTGTTCATGTTAGTTACCTCCATCAAGATCGGCAATCAAATCGCGGGCCAAAGAACGGCTATTACTCCGGCGATACACTGAACACACTGCCCAGATCGGATATCCATATGCTCCACCAGTGTATTCATTGGAACCAGTCTGATAATCCCAACTACCTGAATCGCTATCCCATCCGATCGTAAGATCAATACTGGGCAAGCTATCGCCTTCCTGTATGTAGGAATCTTCAATACACGGTTTAATTGATCGGATAAGCGCGGATAGCTCTTTAATTGTAGGAAGCTTTGCCATTTAGTTACTCCTTAAAGTTATTAGAAAACACAAACTACAATTAGACAGTAGCATCTTGAGTCATAAAAAGCAAGTATAAATGCGTTACAAAATACTCAATCATTGATCCAGATCAATAAACAGTGAAACATCCGGAAAAATAAAAGTGTAATTGTCACAATGTGTCGCCTTGCGACAAACCGCGACTTATGCAAACGTCATGCTCTATGACCTAATTGTCGCATGCGCATGTGAACCCCCTACAAAATGGTTTTTTATAGTAAAAAAAATCCTTAGAGATGCCGGAAATCGTGCCACTTGCTGAAGATCGGCGTGGTTATTGGCTCTCGGACGAAAATACCTGTTTGACAAACCGCGACAAATTAAAATACAGCAAAAAAGCGTAATTTATTGATCCCCTTGCGACAAATCGCGACAAATGGGATTGCGGCCCTATAGGCGCATTTTGATGCCCAGGTGGTACTCGGGCATCACCCGATGCGCGACCTGGCATCCTGGGGCATCCTGGGGCTTTATAGGGCATTAACCACATTCCGGCGGATTGAGATTGTGCAACTGGCAAAGCGCATCCTCGATCAGTTGTGCGGCCGGCTCTTCTTGGTCGCGCAACCACTCCACCAGCCAGCTGGGTAACTTGTAGCCCACCGGCACTTTCTTTAGGTGCTTCGGGGCGGGCTTACGCCCCGCCCCCTCTCGTGCTCCGCCTCGGCTCACAGTTCCACGCCGCACGATTCGGCGAGTTCCGCAAACACGGCTTGATCGGCCTCTTCCCACACCGGATCTCCGTTCGTGTTGGCTACCCGGAATTCCCATCCATTCGGGTGCTGCATGGCGTAAAATCCGATGTAGTAATCGGCCTCGCCTTCATGTCCTTCGGCGTACCCACCGCCTATGCTGCGCATGTGGGTGATGCCGAGCGATTCGGCTTCCAAACGAATGCCGGCGCTGTTGAATTCTGCGATTTCGATGTCGTAGGTCTTGGTCATTTCGTTTCTCCTGTAAGTGGTGCGCGCCAATCGCTCACCTGATTACAGGTTGGCACAATTTCCAGATATAGTCAAGACCTTTTTCAAATTCTGGCGTTCTGGGGTGCCGGCCTGTGCGCCGGCCGGCAAAGTCGCCGCGCTCTCGCTAGCTCTTGTTTCAATCCTCGCCCCTCATCGCTTAGGGGCGCAACGCGATCCAGCCCACCTCGGCGCGATCCATTCCACCTCGAAGTTAGTGCTTACTACCGAAGTTAGCACTTGCTAACATTAGTTAGTGCTTGCTAACTTGGGTGGGGGTACCCCTCCAGCTTCACGGTCTGAAGTTTAGGCCACCCCTCGCACAGAATTTTTTGAAATTTTATTTTTTTATGCTATAAAGCATCATGGGTGCATTAGCCAAGTGGGGAAAGATGACGGAATTAGTTGCGACAATGGGGGAAGATTCTGTTGTTGCGGATTACTGTTCCAGAATTGCGGAGGGGGAACATCCAAGGGATATTTCGTTGAGTTATGGTGTGTCGCCGATTATCATGAGGGAATGGATGGAGTCCGTACCTGAAAGGATGCGGAAGTGGGAATTGGCGAAGCGGTGTTTGGCGGACCATCTGCAATGGGATAGCATTACAGAGGCGCAAAATTGTGACGTTGAGAGCGTACAGTTGGGGAAATACAGAACGGAGACATATCTTAAGGCGGCATCTGTATTCAACCGGAAGGATTATGGGGCGAAAGTTGAGGTAGAGATCAATCAGCAGATCAGCATTACGGCTGCGCTTGAAGAGGCGCATAAGCGTGTTATTAACGGAGTGACTTATGACCAACAGCAACCGACTAATCTCATCACGGATCGACAACACGAACAACATGGAGGAAGAAGTTTGGTTGAGCACGACGCCGCCATGTCCGAAGTCTGTAAAGATTAGTCTGGATGACAATTGTCAGTTCAAGTGCTCGTTTTGTGTCAATAGTACGCAAACAACCAAACCGCAGATGCCGTGGGGTACATTCACCAGGCTTATTGACGAGTTGGTAGCAAATGGAACCGAGGAGATTGGGCTATTCTTCATCGGTGAGCCGATGTTGGCCAAGAGGTTGGAGGGTGCGATCAGGTATTGCAAACGAGCCGGGATCGAGTATGTGTTCATCACGACCAATGGGGCGCTGGCGACACCGGACAGGTTACTGCCGCTGATGCGCGCAGGATTGAATAGCATCAAGTTCAGTTACAACTATACGAACGGACGGCAACTCCGGGAAGTGGCGCATGTTCCGGAGAAGATATTCGAGAATCTCGTCTTTAACATCAAGGAGGCTAGGAGGATACGCGATGAAAATGGGTTCGACTGCGGCATATATGCGTCATCGATTAAGTTTGATGGTGAGCAGCAAAAGAGAATGGAAGAGGCGGTGGAAATCATCAAACCATTTGTTGATGAGCATTACTGGTTGCCGCAGTATAGTTTCGGCGCGCAAACGGATTTTGGCGAACAAGTTCTGGGTAACCCAGGAAGACTTGCGAATTTGCGCGAACCGTTACCTTGCTGGACGATTTTCAAGGAAGGGCACGTTACGGCGTCGGGATCAGTGGCCCTTTGTTGTTTTGATGTCCATAACAAATGGTGTGCCGGTAATATAAACGACACCACCTTCATGGAGGCGTGGCACAGTCCCAAAGCACAAGAACTCCGCAAAGCACACCTGGAGAAAAACGCACGAGGTACTGCCTGCGAGAATTGCGCGCATGGGGTAGGGCAGGGGATTGGTACGAAGAAGGGCAGTTACATAAAGGTGACCCGTGTTGCCACTACCTAACTGCCCCTGTGGGGGTGAGGTCTATACCGACTGGTGGTACAACTACAGGACAAAGCAGCAGGAAGTGTTCATGCGATGTCCTGAATGTACCAAATACGGCCCAATAGGTAGAACAGAGAAAGAAGCAGAGGAACTGTGGCGCAAGTACCGATCTACAGCCCAATAGAAGAACAACGCCTGATGGCAACACTATGGTCGCCAGAGTTGGCGGACGACCCGGAGGCGTTTGTGTTGTTTGCGTTTCCTTGGGGTAAAGAAAACACTCCGCTGAAGAACTTCAAAGGCCCGAGGCAGTGGCAGCGTGAGATTCTAAGGGACATCAGGGAACACATTGCGACTAACAAGCAGAAGATCGAGATGGACGCGCTGAGAGATGCGGTGTCCAGTGGTCGGGGGATCGGCAAGTCAGCACTGGTGGCATGGCTGATACTGTGGATGCTAACGACACGGATTGGTTCTAGTGTTGTGGTGTCTGCCAACAGTGAGGCGCAGTTGAGGTCAGTGACATGGGGCGAACTAAGCAAATGGGCGGCGATGATCATAAATTCCCACTGGTGGGAGATATCCGCGACGAAATTGGTGCCTGCAGTATGGATATCGGAGCTTGTCGAGAGAGATTTGAAGAAGGGTACGAGATATTGGGCAGCGGAAGGGAAGCTCTGGTCGGAGGAGAACCCGGATTCTTACGCTGGTGTGCACAATCACGATGGTATGATGCTGATTTTTGATGAGTCTAGTGGTATTCCAGACAAAATATGGGAAGTCGGGGCCGGATTCTTTACGGAAAATACGTTGCACAGGTACTGGTTCGCGTTTAGCAATCCACGGAGAAACGAGGGGTATTTCTATGAGTGCTTCAACACCAAAAGAAACTTCTGGAGAACACGGAATATCGATGCGAGGAAGGTTGAAGACACTGACAAGGCGATTTACCAGCAGATTATCGATGAATACGGTGCAGACTCCAGGCAGGCCAAGGTTGAGATTTATGGAGAGTTTCCAAGCCAGGGTGACGATCAGTTTATCGACGCGGGATTGGTTGATGAAGCTATGGATCGAAAGCCAACTTACGATCCTACGGCTCCTATAATGCTCGGTGTGGATGTGGCGCGTTTCGGTAGCGATAAGACGGTTATAGCGGTACGGCAAGGGCGCGACATTATTGCGCTGCACAAGCATACTGGATTGGATACGATGGCCGTGGTAGGTAGGGTGATCGAGGCGATTACCAAATACAAGCCTATCCTGACGGCGATTGATGAAGGCGGTCTGGGAGCCGGGGTACTTGACAGACTTCTTGAACAACAGTATAAGGTGCGTGGGATCAATTTCGGTACAAAAGCGGATTCGGCAACCTACGGCAACAAACGAGCAGAGATGTGGGGTTTGATGCGGGAATGGTTGAAGGGCGCAGTGTTACCGAAGGATCGTGAGTTACGGGCAGACATGATTGGCCCGACGTACAAGCTCAATTCAATGGGGGCGATTATGCTGGAGCGCAAAGAGGACATGAAGCGCAGAGGCGCGGCAAGTCCGGATAGCGCAGACGCAATCGCAATCACGTTCGCGTACCCGGTAGCATGGGGTACTTCGACAAAACGGATCAAATATCCGAACATGGGTGTAATCTAATGAACACAATCCAGGACATGATCAAAGCAATCAAGAACCTTCAGGCGCGTGTTGATGCGCTGGAGGCCAAACAACCCGCACCCATCGCTCCGCAACCCGAGCCAATTATTCGCCGTGGCCGGCCGCGTAGAGCAGTAGAGGGCGAAGACGCTATTTGAGGTCAGTTATGCCAAAACTCACAGATGAAGAAATCCTGTATCGGATCGAGCAGGAGGAAGCTGTAGCCTACGGAATCAACGATTCTGAGTTATCCAATCAACGAGCACAAGCCATTCGCTACTATCTTGGCGAACCTTTCGGAAATGAAGTCGAAGGGCGTTCCCAAGTTGTCAGTTACGACGTTCAGGATACGATTGAATCGTCACTCCCGCAGTTAGTCAAGATTTTCGCGTCTGGTGATCAGGTAGTTCGCTTCGACCCAAAGGGACCGGAAGACGAAAAAGCAGCGCAACAGGAGACTGACTACATTAACCATGTGGTGATGGAGA
>Ga0172367_10008781_pt1 | contig 11238 bp, 4 predicted proteins | sample Lak10m_FD_114542 | JGI IMG/M metagenome (GOLD analysis project Ga0172367, IMG submission 114542) | Freshwater microbial communities from Kabuno Bay, South-Kivu, Congo - kab_022012_10m | ecosystem: Environmental > Aquatic > Freshwater > Lake | place: Democratic Republic of the Congo: South-Kivu...
GAGCGACTTAAATCTGAATCACAGAATAAAGTTTTGTTTCCATACCTCATCAATTATGATAAAAACCAACTAGCAAGTATTTCACAAGATAAGAGTTATGACAGTCTTGGTCGTCAGGAACTTATTGAACTTCCACAGACAAAAAGTATTTCTGATCAGGTTCGAATTGATTTTGAAACCGCTGATTGGGAGGATGGTGATTTCTTATATGCAAAACGGAAGATCTTTTTCCTTGTCCCACGAACTGGACTTGTATTCGTGTGGGATGATTATAAAAAATATTGGCATTCACCAATGAAGTTTGCCCGTCGCATTGGGCTTATTTCTGTGATTGATGACACTATTGTCGCTCATTCATATGAACGAAATGAGTCATATGAACTTTTTACAGGAACAAGTGACCTCGAAATCTATCCAATAGAAACAAGAATGGTATTCGGATATGACTCATTTGGAAAACGATTCTTCCAAAAAGCATCATCTGCTATTGGATTTGAGGGCTACATCGAAGGTGCCCCTGATATTTTATATAGGGTGAACTTTGATGTTGGAGGATGTAATGGCTTTGCTGAAGCAAAGATTATACCAGTTGTATGTAATCCACAGGATCGTGCATCTCTTGGTAAATCACATCTCGGATTTCATGGTTTAGGAAACGATCCGATTAATGTGATTCCACACTTCTTCTATATTGATACATTTGACAAGAAGAATTATTATCAGCGAAATATAGAGTTGTCGTGTGATTCTGTTGATCAAAGATGGTCAATCGTTGCGATTGGAACTGATGTTGACATGAGTAATGAGAACAACGGAACCATTGTCCACAGAAAAACAATTTAGTTTTTATTATTAAATATAGTATAATAGATGTATGTCAATCATTAGTACCGGCTTTAAGCTCCCAACAAGTATCATCTCAAACGCATCAGGCGTAGCTGGTTGGACAGACCCAAGTAATATTCTTCTCGTCGATGACCAATTTGCAGTTTCTGCGGGACCAACAAATATTCTTACCGTTGGAAATTTTAATCATAACATTCCACAGGGTTCCACAATCCTAAACATTACACTTCGTGTCAAGGGTTATCGAGGATCTTTTAATACAACTCTTAATTTATATGCCATAGATGACACGACAGGTGTTGAATTTTCATATCCATATAATCCACCATTTCAAGGATTCAGTGGTACTAATACACTCTATACTCTTCTTCCAACCCTTTTTGCGACTGTATGGACGGTTGATCAGGCGAATAATATTAAACTCAAACTCATTGCTGATGGGGAACTCCATATGGATAGTGTTGAAATTGACATTACCTATAATGATAATGTGGCTCCATCTCCGACACCAACAACAACAGGACAAGTGGTGTGTGATGAATTCATCCAAGCACAACCATTCAAACTCTCACGTGCTATGACTTCGGCAGATACCGTTGCGTTTCTCACTTCATTTAATTATCCAAGTCCCACAGGAAGTGGCGATCCAATCCTGCTCGCTGATGCTTATGGAGATCTAGTTATTACAATTGATCAAGGAAAACCTACAGAAGAAAATTGTCTCGTGACCGGTGTTGATCATAATTATCAAGGAACAGGACTTGTTCGTTTATCATTTACAAATATCACAAATCGTGGTCTTGATTTCAAGTATCCATATACCAACGATATTACAAAGGTATACAACCACTCTGGGACTGCTGAGGTTGTTATCTCTAACTCAGCCCCATTCTATGATCGGTTCCTTAAGAAGTGTCAGATTGATGCACTTGTATCTGCTCCAATTGAAGTCGCTGATGAGGGAGTAACTATCACTAACCATGCTCATAAGTTTAATTTCACAGGAAATGGAGTACAAGCATCAATTCCTGATCCAGTTAACTTTCCAGATGATGTTGAAGTGAACATTCCTGGTGGTGGCACAACTCCTCCGGTTGTAGTATCTACATCATCTGCAACATCTGGTAATATTCAAGTACCAACCCTCACATGGCAACATAACTCAAGCGGTCTTGATCGTCTCCTTGTAGTTCAAGTTTCAACTGAAGAAGCATCAATAGTAACAGGTATTACATTTAATGGTATTCCACTTACACAGCAGGTTGTTGATACTGATGTTCCTAATAATCTTCGAACAGAACAATGGTCACTTGTTGCACCACCAGTCGGGGCATATAACATTGTGGTATCACTTGCACCAAACGCGTATATTTCAGCTGGTGCTGAAAGCTATGTATCTGTTGATCAGGCGAACCCAATTGGAAACTCATCATCTGCAACTGGAAACTCAAACATTCCATCTGTAATCAACACAACCGCGAATGACAATTCACTTGTCGCCGATTCGATTGTTACAGCATTAACTCCAATTACTTATAGTGAGGGGTCTGCGCAAACACTTAACTGGTCTCACACAGCAAACACTGATACTCGACAGGGTGCATCATCTGTTGAATCAGCGGGAACAGCTCCTGATAACATAACGATGGATTATATTATGACCCAAATTACTGATTGGGTTATGACGGCCCTTGAAATTAATGGTCTTCCCGGAACAGCAAGCACAGATGAACTTGTAAAAGTCAGTGCAGCAGATACAGCTCCTGGATATCTCCAACCGAAGATTAATGTTCATTCAGGCGATGGTTCAGTTACTGTTGTCACATCAATCACAAACCCTGGTGCAAATGAAATTCTTGATATCGACCTAACAACAGCAGGAGGTGGTGGGGGTGGAGCAGTCAATATGCAAATTGACCAAACCCCAGATAACGGAACATTTGGACTTCTTGCTGGGGCTGTTGATGGTATTAACACAACATTCACAGTATCTCAGGGAGCATACCAGGCTAGTAAACTTATTGTTTATCTAAATGGTTTAGCACAAGAACAAGGTGCACTACAAAACTATGTAGAAACAAATCCACCTATTGGTACTTTTGATTTTAATACTCCTCCAAATATTGGAGACGTTATTACTGCTGAATATCAAACAACTTCAACTCCGGCTCAAACAGGTATTCAATTTGAGGATGAGGGGGTTAACCTTGGAACATCGGGAACAGTTGATGAGGTAGACTTTACTGGAATTGGAGTAAGTGCAACACGAGTTGGTAATAAGGTTACAGTTAATATTCCGGGGTCAGGATCAGATGCTGAGAAAAAGGTTGGTGTTGGATCAACATCAGATATAAATTGGTTCAATATTCAATATCCATTTTCAGCTCCATCTGGATCTATTTCTGATTACTGTATTTGGGATTTAAATAATGCTGGAACTCAAGTAAGTCCATCATTTAACCAGTTTGGAACATCTGATTATATTAAAACAAATGGAACTAATTATGATTCATTATTACCCGATCTTGACACCGCTGATGGACTTTTAAGATTTGATGCTGGGAAACAAACTATTTTCCAAACCTTATTTACTCCAACAACCATAGGTCCAGGTGCGGCTGGTATTGGATTTGATGCTTTTGGAACAAGTAATATTATAGCCTCTCAAGGAACAGTCAATCTTTCCATTGGTTTTGTTAGAAAAGCTGCTGACGGAAGTTGGTATACAAGATGTGCTGATGGAATTGGATTTACAGAAAACTCAATAGCTTTTGTAGCTTTCACAAAATATGTTCTAAGAGTAGAATATGACCCAGCAAATGCAACACCACAGGTTCGATTCTATGTAAATGGAATTTTAGTAGATACTATCACAACCAATATTCCAACTACTTCAACAGGCATTATTGGATTTTCTGCTGGAAACGATGTAACGGGGGGAATATTTCAAGTTACTTGTCCTTCATTTTCAGTAGAAATATAATCAATTAAATTTTATGTCAACACAAGCAATTAGAACAGAACAAGGAGGATTACCAACTGGAGGAACAGCTGGTCAAGTTCCTGTGAAGCAGTCGGGTACTGACTACGATGTTGCGTGGGGGGCAGGTGGTGGAGGAAGCCCTGGTGCTTCACTAATCAGTTCATCTGGGTATCTTCCTATTGGGAAAACATATAATAATAATTCTGGACTAAGTGGAACAGCACCAAGTGGTATTGTTTTTACAGATTCAGCATCGGCTCGAATGTTTGTAGTTATAAATGCTGGGGTAAGTTCTGATGGAACAAACAATACTCTTCGATGTTTTAAAAATGATTTCGGTTCATATTATGAAGAATATGAAGTTAATATCGCACGCGCCGACTTTACTCAACCAATAGGTACTAATGGTAGTTATGATTGCAGGTGGGCAACAGATGGAACATATGTGTATGCATGGTGTTATTATCAAGAAACGGGTTCAAATAATGAGGCCGGAGTAGACGTATTTCGATATGATATAGATGGTACAAACCGAGTTCGGACCACCATTTTTGCTGTTCCAGACAGGTCTGTGTACCCAAGAAATACATTTGAATGGTTTGATACTGTCCCAGGTGAAAGTGATGCAAGGGCTATGTGTATTGTTGGTAGTAGTTTCTTCGTAACATGGACAGTTGAAAATCCTGCTGGTGTATATGCTGTACAATTTCGAGAATATTCAATCGCGGGAACTGTATATACATTAGTGAATACCTATACCGTTACTCAGGCAGATGCAAATGATGGCGTGAACGGTTTTCAGCTTTGTTATGACTCATCTACAAGTACATTCTACCTACTTACAGATACTGACCCAACCTTAGGAGATATACCATCAATGGTAAAATATCAGATTGTCGGTCCAGCTCTTACTCAAACAGGTGCACATATCTCATATTCGTATTTTGACTACGGAAATATGACTGATAATCTTAATCATGGATATCTTATGTCTAATGTTGAATTCGGAATAACATCATATAATATTTTTATTACACAATATTTTCTTGATAGGTCTTATTCGGGTTCTAGTTCTAGTGAAACAACAACATACATGCTTGAGGTTAGGACACTAGCTAAATTATAAACTTATGAACCCATTCACCTACACAGTACAACCGGGCGATTATCGAGGGCTGAACTATATTGCTCAGCAACATGGTTTTTCTAATTACGGAGAAGCTGGTATTACGAGTGTACCGTCTGGGAATTTTAACCTTATCCGACCCGGAGATGTTATTACGTTTGGACAACAACCAAGAGTTGGTCAGTCTAATCCAGGCATTGTTTCAACACAAGGATATCGTGATCAGTTGAATCTTACGCAGAATAATTTGAATGAATTTGCGAACGATCCATATATGCAAATGTTCACTCGTCTTCGCGAGCAGAACAAGCAGGCCGAAGAAACAGCACGCCTGAATGCTGAGGCACAAGCAAATCGAGAGAAAGTTCAAGAAGAGCAACGCTTCCGCGCGCAACAAGCTGGTACTGGATCAGCTAATATTGCAGGTGGTCTCTCTCGGTATGCCCCAGAGCTTGCAACATCACAGATGAATCAGGTTCGACAGATCAATCTCTCAAAGGTTGAAGCAATTCAAAACGAAGAAGATCTCGCTATTGCTCGTGCAAAAGATGCTCGTGCAGCAAATGATCTTGATGTTATGCAGGAGGAACTTGCATATGTTCAAGAACTTCGAAAGGAAAAGGCACGTGCTATTGAGGAAGCAAATCGATTGGCGTTTGATAGAGAGAAATTTGAGGAAGATAAGAGGCAGTTTGGGATAACAGAAGCACGATTGAATGTTGGAGGGGAAGATGGTGAAACTATTGATCCAATTGATGCAGCAATTGATGCATCAATTGCTGGTAAAATTGTTGATAAAACAACACCAACAAAGGGATTATTATTTAGATTGGCAAAAAAACTGGGAATTACAAGAACAATGAATTTTAAACGAAGCGATGATATTAAACGTCTCACTGAAAAATATCCATCAATTATTGATGATATAAGAGCACTTCTCAAACAGGGTAAGACACCATCTCAAATCATTGAAGATTATTCACCAACACAATAATTTTATATGCCAACAACATTTGATGATTATCAAAAGGAAATTAAGGCAAAACGACTAAAGAGGAAGGCTCGTTTTTTGAGTGCGTTAAGAAAACTTCCAGAAGACTATAAAACTATTGCGCGAGAAACTGGTAGTAATTTAAAATCTTTTGCACGTGCATTTCCGCGTGCGGCTTATTCTGTTGGCGCATCTGCTGGTGAAGAAATATCAAAAAAAATATTGGGACGACAATTAACTGATCAAGAACGAGAATTAAAAGCACAAAATAGGGTGCAGCGATTTTTATTTGGTGAAGAACCCGTGCGAACAATAAGTTTGGGTCGAGAACGAACTGAAAAATTTGGTGAAGCAATTGGATTATCTAAAAAATTGTCAAGATTTTTATCTGCACCAATTGTATTTGGTGGACTAGCACTTGACTTAATTCCAGGTATTGGTGGAGCAGAAAAGAAGGTTGCACAGAAAGCATTCACTGAAATTGCGACAACAAAAGAACTTCCGCAGATTGTTAAATTACTTAAAACAGTTATTGAAGGAAGTGATGAATCCATTGAACAGACTGCTCGTCAGCTTGTTGATATTGATGATCCTAAAAAGGTTGAAGAGTTAGTAACTTCATTTACAAAACAAGCTCAGAAATATAATACTAGGGAGGAGTTTGTGAAAGCAAAAGAAACCAACCTAATTCTTCGTGGAACTAAAAACCTAACAGAAGCAGACATAACAAAAACTCTTCCTAATATCAAACTAAAAGCAGGAGTTCAAGCAACTGACTTAGCAGGTAATAAAGTAACTATTCCAAAAGGAGAGAAACTAACACCTTACGAACTCAAAGGAAACAAGGTGCTTCTTCAAGATGGACAACCATATCTAGTAAATAAAAACCAATTTCAAAACATCAAAGGAAACTCTATCTCAGCAGAGGGTAAGCCTTTCGCACCTGAATTAGAGGGGTTGGAGGAGACGGTAAAAGGAACACAAAAAGTGGCAATACGAGATAAGGCGTATGCTGACTTTGACGCTGGAAAAATCACAAGAGAACAGAGAAACGCAATCATAGATAAGCTTGGCGTGCCAAACGAAACCAAATACTCCCAATACACCCTCCCTAATGGTGAAAATTACAGAGAGGTGTTGATTAAGGCACCACTTAAAGAAAGACCAGTAGAATTTGTAGATTTTGTAAGAGAACATACGCTTTATAAGTCAGTGGAAGAAATGCCGCCGAGGGTTAGGGAATTAGTTATGGAAGATTGGAATAGGTTTGACAAAAGATTAACAACTTATGGTGCTTTCAAATCCTCCCACTGGGACGAAGCAAATGTTATCTCCCACCTCCGCCTAAACGAAAGAACCTACAAAGGTAAGAAAGTAACCTTTATGGAAGAATTACAGAGTGATTGGGCGAGGGAAGGAAGGGCTAAGGGGTTTGCGAAAGCCCAACCAGAGTTTAGTGTTAGACAGAAGACAAATAGGAAATGGGAAATAGTAGATAACGAAGGTAACATTCTAGATGATGGTGTAACAACGGAATACAACACAAAACAAATTGCTGAACAAAAAATGTTGAGTGAATTTGGCAAACCAAAACAAATCGCTGGCATCCCCAACAACCCCAACCTCAAAAACTGGCAAGAACTCTCTATCAAACGAGCATTACAAGACGCAGTAGATAACAAGTCTGACTACTTCGCTTGGATAAACGGAGAACAAACAAGTGCGAGGTATAACTTGGCGACACACATTGATGATGTGAACTGGAAACATGCCACCTCTTTACGCGAAGGTGAATCTTACAAGAGAATAAAACTGAACATTAAAGGTGGAGACGCAAAAGTCATTACATTAGATAATAAGACTGGAAAAATTGTTGAGAAGGATAGCAGTATTCCGAGTGATTGGATTGGTAAAAAACTTGACGAAGTATTAGGCAAAGGTCTAGCCGACAAGATAATGGCACAAGAAAGTGGCACTCTCTCTGGCGAAGGGCTAAAGTTCGGTGGTGAATGGGCTACTAACCTCTACGACAAACAAGTAAAGAATATAGTAGAAGACCTTACAGGACAAAAGGTTGAGATGTTGGATTTAGGGTTGCCGATAGAGAAGGTAGATAAGTATGATATTTCAAAGTTGAGAGATGGTGATACTATAAAAATAAATGGGGGAGAACCTGTTAAAGTAGAAAAAGCATTAAAAACATTTTACGCAGATGGAATTGAATTTACTGCAAATGATATTGCTACTGGGAAATATAAGATTGAAATAATAAAAGGTCAGTTATTCCCAACCACCCAACAACAAGGTATAAAACTAACCCCTGAAGTAAAAGCAAAGATACAAGGTAAAGCACTTGATATTAAGACAAGCGGGAAAATGTATGAAGATAGGACTACCCAACTCACCGATGATTTTCTTGAGGAAGCAATTAAACGTGATCAGGATATCATTAGTAAACAATCATCAACAATCACTAATAACCTCGCACAAACGCCAGATGGACAGATATTAAAAGAATCAGAAAGGGAACGTGGATATATAACATCAATAAAAGAATCACCAGATTTTTCAGAACAATTAAAACAAGAAATAGGAGATGTAACTTATGATCCAAAAACAAATTCTATTCTCTTTGAACAAGCAACAAAAAGAATTGATGCTTCTTTTGAAGAAGCAAAGAAATTTGCATATAGTAATAATACAGATGAGGCTGTTGCTACTCGTATTTTAATTGAAAAGAATCTTGCAAAACAGTTTGAACAAACAACTGAAAAAGAAGCAAAAAGCTCTATTGCTAAAGATTTTTTTGATCGTATTAAAGAAAATGCTCGTCTTGGTACTGAAGCTGGACGATCAGTGCAGGCTTATAATCTATTACAGAAACAAACACCCGAAGGATTTTTACGACAAGTAATTAGGGAAACAGAATTATTCAATAAAAAAGCAACAACAAAAGTTGAAATAACACCAGAGAAATTTGAAAAATATCTCGATAAAGCAATTGATGTTTCAAGAATGCCTGATGGTGAATCAAAACAGATTGCTACCAAAGATTTTTTTGAAGATTTTAGAAAAGAATTGCCGTCTCCGTTATGGAAACGCATTGTTAATTTCTGGAAAGCAGGATTACTTACAGGAATAAAGACAAGCGGTCTCAACATTGCTTCAACATTTATGGGTGGTGTTTCAGAAATTATAAAAGATATTCCAGCTGTCGGTCTTGATATGCTTATTGCACTTAAAACCGGAAAACGAAGTCGAGTATTTACATTAAAGGGTGTTCGTGGTTCTTTTTCAAGGGGAATAAAAGATGGGTGGAAAATGGTAAAAACAGGTGTTGATCCAGATATTGATATTCTTAAACAGGATATTTATAAAATAAATTATCCTGATACAAGGATTGGACAAGCCATGAAATCTTATACTGAAACAATATTTAATATTATTGGAGCAGAAGATAAATCCTTTTTTGAGGCAGCACGTACGAAATCACTTGCTTCTCAAGCTAAAGTAGAAATTATAAATAATAAATTAAAATTTACAGACAGAAAAGCTAAAAATGATTTTATAGAAAATTTTATAAAGAATCCTTCCGATGAAGCACTTCAACTTGCGACAGAAGATGCAAAAATTGCGACATATAAAAATGACACATTATTGGGTAAAATGGCTGAAAGTGCCAAAGGTACGGCCGCAAGTTTTGGTGCGTTTCCTGGTGCATTAGTTGAATCGGTTATACCATTCTCAAAAACACCAGCCGCATTCGCTTCTTTAATGATTGATTATAGTCCAGTTGGATTAGTAAAAACAATTATCAGTAATATTGGAAAAGGAAAATTTAATCAAAAAGCTTTTGTTGAGGGAATTGGACGTAGCATAACAGGAACAGGTGTATTAGCTATTGGTGTTGCACTTGCAAAAAAAGGATTAATAACAACTGGATATCCAACAGATGAAAAAACTAGAAAAGAATGGGAGTTAAAAGGTATTACACCAAACTCAATAAAAATTGGTAATAAATATATTCCGTTTGCATATCTTGGACCACTTGGTATGGTTCTCGCGGGTGGTGCATATTATCAAAAAGGACTTGAGGAAACCGGAAGCCCAACAGCAGCGGCATTAGAAGCTTCAATCGGTGGACTTAAGGCGGTAACAGAACAACCATTTCTTACTGGAATTCAAAACATTATGGGTGCACTACAAGCACCAGACCAAAAGGGACAAGCAATACTTGATAGTTATGCAAGGTCATTATTTCCAACATTCTTTCGTGATGTTGCTACTGGAATTGATCCATATCAACGTGACACGAAAGGAATTAAAAATGCGTTTTTAGGTTCAATTCCAGGACTAAGACAGACACTTCCAGAAAGACGTGATGTTCTTGGACAACCATTAAAACGTAATAGAACTGCACTGGGACAAAGTATTAGTCCACTTAGAGCAAGTAATATTCAAGATAATCCTGTGTATGATGAAATTCTTAGACTTAAAAATGAGGGTTTTGATGTACGACCAGGTGCTCTGGATAAAAAAATTCAGGGAATTAGATTAAACAAAGATGAATTTGATCAATATCAGTCAGTATGGGGTGATATAGTTGTTCCAGTACTTGAAGATATTCAAAATTCCCAAATATATCTTGAGGCATCTGATGAAGAAAAATCTAAAATGATTGATAAAATATTCACTAAGGTTCGTGAAAAATTACGAGAAAAAGTTTTTCCAAGTATTGTTATAGAAAAATATAATCTTCCAAACGATATTGAACCTAAAATTATTTATGAAATAATAAAAAAAATAAATTCAAAAAATAAAGATTTTAAGAATTTGGGAGATGAACTTCAGGGAAATATTATCAGAAATATAATAGATAATTTATAACATGCCCTTCAAACATATCCCCGGTACAAACAAATATCGTTCTCCATCCGGTAAAATCTGGACAGCTAAACAGATGAAACTATATTACGCAACGGATGGCTTTAAGAAATCATCGAAACATTATAAGATTAAAAAGTAGCTTATGGATTATACAAAATATAAAAACTATGTGCCGTATGAAAAAATGACTAAGGTAGATAATGTACCAGAGTATCTTGTTGTTCATTGTTCTGATAGTGATGTTGATAACTTTAAATCAATTCAGAGATATCACATAACCGATCCGTCTCGCCTATATGAGAATGTGGCATATCATTACGTCATTGAACGAGGCGGTTCCGTGGTACAAGGGAGACCCGACACATATCATGGTGGACATGTTGCTGAAGATGGTATAAATAGAAA
>Ga0172367_10008782_pt1 | contig 11236 bp, 17 predicted proteins | sample Lak10m_FD_114542 | JGI IMG/M metagenome (GOLD analysis project Ga0172367, IMG submission 114542) | Freshwater microbial communities from Kabuno Bay, South-Kivu, Congo - kab_022012_10m | ecosystem: Environmental > Aquatic > Freshwater > Lake | place: Democratic Republic of the Congo: South-Kivu...
GCCGGGGTCACCTAAAAAAAGGAACAGTATGTAAGCCAGTAGGTCGAGTTTCGCACCGCAAGGTCAAATGGACAAGAAACGCCAGCGCGTCAACAATTCATTCAAGAGGATCGGGACCCCCAGGCTCGAGTTCTCTGATCAAGAGATTGCATACATCAGCAACCCAGCAGACTGCCAATGGCGTAACGACCTACTGCGCCGACTCAATGTCGGGCACATCTGCGACGCCTACGCGTGTGTCGGTGGGGACACAGTTCAGTTCATGTCACTGGAACCACTCGCTCGCATCGACGCCATACAAATCGTCAACAACCAGGAAACATCCGAGAGGTTCGCGCGGCTCCGAGAAAACACGCTCAGATGCCGGCACTTGAACAGAAGCACTGCAGTGCACGACACATCCATCTCCGAATTCATAGGCAACGGGGGATGCAACACAGTGGACTTCCTTTACTGCGACCCCCCATGGACCACACTCGACGGCAGGTGGTACACCTGCGACGAGCTCATCGAAAACCTACGAAATGATGTGGCGGAACCCCTGGCGAAGGCCGGAGCGACACCCAAGTATGTGTGCTTTAAGGTCCCGCCAAACTGGGAAGAGTTTCAAAACGTGCTCGCGCACTTTCCCCAGTACGAGATCCTGAAGTCGGGCGTATTTCACTTCCACGGGTACTGGATGCATGTAATAAAGTCAGTTTAACCAGACCCTTGCAGATGCCCCGCTCCCACGCGATCAGAATATAAAAGGTAAAAGCATCATGTTACTATGGATCCATGGCACGCCATCCATCGACTGGGGTTGATCGTAGATAGCTTACTTGATGGCAAGAAATTTAATAGTCTAGGTGTGGAGTTTGAAATAGGACACGAAGATGGGTTGAATGCAGTACAATTACATTCTTATTATTCTAAGGTTCTTGAAAAATATAAACAAAAATTTATAAGTTATGCTCATGATATGAAAAATCGCAAAAATTGGGTAGACGAGTTTGATCGTGCTTTTACACAACAATCAGGGACGTCGCCAATAAATACAGCTTCAGATGAAAAAAAGTATAAATTAGATATTTATGCTCAAAGTTATGAATATGTACGACAAGACTATACAAACACACTTGTAACAAACGGTCATAACAGCAATGAATACCTGCATTCACAAAGCGATTTCAGTCTTAATTTACTAAACGAAAGTTGGGTCGATCACGTACTAAAACCAACATTGGACGATACAATACGGCATATATTCAAAGTAACATGCATTCTACAGAGAGCTGGGATAAAATGCATGATTCCAGCAATTGATACAGCAAAAGCTAAACATGCTAGTGGTAGAGGTGGCAGCTCATCAGCGAGTGGTGGAAGTGGCGGGGGCGGCAAATTTGATTGGTAGTAATTATACCAAACCGAAATAAATTAGATCCAACCCGCTCGCCATCGCAATCGGCAAGAAGTCGCCGTCGATCGCGTCGGCGGCCATCGGCACCCCGAGTTCCCTTGACCAGGCGCTGAACTTTATGTCCGCCTCGCCGATCTGCATCATTCAGACGTCATTTTTGAGGCAAAAGCTCATGAACTCCATCTCCGTATTCACCGTAGTGAACAAAATTCGCCTCCGACCGTCGTAAAAATCTATGATGAGGGTCATGCGAGCTTTTTCGTCGAGTCTGCTCACTTTCAGCTTCATCGACTTCGTGACGTTTTTGTTCTTGAACGAGCGACCGAACCTGTCGACCTCCCAGCCAGCACCGAGCAGTATGTCTCGGATACTCGTAAATATCGTGATGGGACGAAAGGCAACGACAGGAGGTTCGCAACCCACGAATTCCGGGTCCATTCGTAGTAATTACGGGTTCGGGGTCAAATTTATAAGTTCCGACATTTGGATCTTTTTTTGGTTGGAGCGGCGGTCAATTACGGGTTCGGAGATTCGGATCTTTTTTTTTGTTGGAGCGGCGGTCAATTACGGGTCCTATAAATTCGACGCCGACCCGCCTCCAAACCAAAAAACGATGACCACGCTCGACCCGAAGAAGTGGAAGGGATTCATCTTCACGCAAGGAGGCGCCCTCCAGACTCGCATGGAGCGATCGCTGAGTGACGAGAATGCAAAACGCGCCGGAGTCAAGACCCTGTCGACGGTATGCCGGCAGCACCGCATCTACTTCCAGATCGAATTCTACATTGAGAAGTCCTGTGATCACGTCTCGAAATTGCTCGAGGAAGCGTATGGAGGCATGCCTTGCGTCTTCAATTTGGACGACCCCATCATGAACATCACTTTCAGGGAAGATACGACGACGTATCAGTCCAAGACGTGGCCCGACGAGATTTCCGGGTCTGTGGTGATGATCCCGGAATTTTTCGACGAGCGAGGAAAGGTCTTGACCGTCATCATGCATCATATCATGCACTACACTGCCACCATCGAGAACAATTTCTTGGCTGCTTTCATCCAGCACCAGAAGCTCGAATTTAGCTTCAAGGCACTGGAGGAGACCAACAACGCCAACGCAGGGCTCGTGAAAGTGCTCGAGGATGAGAACAAGAAGCTCAACGAGCAGATGCAGACTTTCATGCACTCGTACAATCAGAAATCATCTGTGGATCGCGAGAACCAAGACCTCAAGCGCCGCGTCATGATTGCGGAGACGAATTTCAAGCTCTCGGAAGCCAAGAACACGTCTCTTTTGAATCGCATCGCAATACTGGAGCAGCAGCTTGCGTCCCACAAGGGAGCTCTCGACGCTCGCATCAGCCAGATGGAGACGAAGTCGAAGCTCGCCACAAAGTTTATCCAGAACGAGACGGTGAAGTGGACGGAAACCGCCATGGGCCGCGCAAGGATGATGGATACGACCAAGAGCAGCCAGACGTTTGGGATGAAGAGGGCAACCCAATCCGAAGATACCAAGGACACAAAGCGAATTTGCCTACCTGCCTCCGAGGTCGTACCTCCTTGATCACCGCCCCCTCGTGAGCGGCCCAGTGCTCCTCGGACGCACCCCTCCAGTCGATGACGAGCTTTGTACCCTCGGACAAGGCGAGCCGCCCAGGCAGCGCCTGGGTCACCCACGCCACCACCTTGGCCTTGAACACCCTGTTGGCCATGGCGGCGTCCCAGGGCACGGGCGGTTCCGCCGGGAGTTCTTGTTCCTCATTAAATTCGATGGGAACCAACCTCGCCCGTCGCTTTGCTTGCGTGATTGCCTTTGCCCTAGGGACGTTTTCGTAGTCGTCAAAGGCAAGAATGACGGTGCGCGCGCCAAGGCCGAACATCTGCCTCACTGGCATCACAAACTGCCTCATCAAGAACGTGTCCCAGTCACACTCGTGGGGCATGGCCATGAGCTTGATCTGGGCGTCAATAAAACCGGCCTCAGGCACGAAGGCGATGTCATCGCTGAATGCGTCCGGCACCTCCACCTTCATGATCTCGATCCACTGGCGCTCGATGGTCATTGGGACTGAGTGACGTCACTCAGGCAAAGAGCGGCGACGTGAGGGCCCTCTTGACACAGTGCGTCCGGGTCGGCACCCAAGCGTTCACCACAAAGTAAAAGTAGACGAGCTCCAGCGGACCCACCGCACCCGGCCAGACGAAAAAGGAGACGATCACAAGAACGAAGGAAACCACGACGGCCGCCACCTGCACGAACACGGCCAGGCACTCGGCCCAGCGCAACAAACTCAGCAAGAGCGCAGAGACGAAGAAGCCGCCCGCGAACCCCACATGGACCTCGTGGGTGGAGGGAGGATAGAACAGAACTCCCATCACGGACGCCTGGGCCGCAAAGACAAGGAAACCACAGAGCCAGGGACTGCGAGTGGCCTGGAGCAACATACTCGTCTCGACCACCACACAGACATACAGGCAGGCACCGAAGCCGGGGTGGTCCCATATGCACTGGCTCACTGTCTTGAGGGACTGGTCGGGGAACCAGGGACCCGGGGGCTCCAAGTACATCATCAAAATGAGACAGACCTCAAACACAAAGAGATTGATCATGGACCGGCGAACCACTTCATTTATATTGGCACAAAGCCCCCGACCCAACGAAGGCCGTACGCGTAGCGGTGGCAGTCCATCATGTAACCCAGGAACTCGACGTGCAGGGCCCACTCCACCTCCACCTCCACACCATCCGGGCAGCGGCGCACAGTGTAATAGCAGTACCCAGGCATCTCGAGGCCAGGAGCCTCCACGCAAACACGGAGCAGATCGTGGCCCGTCGTGAAGTGGCACCAGTCCGTCTCGGGAAACTTGCTCTCGTAGTCGTCGGTGCGAAGCATACCAACCAACTTGAACTCCTCCATCTCCACCAGAACCGAAACAGCGACGCGGCACGTGAAAAGCATGTTGTTCCCGACCAGCCTCATGTCGCATGGCATCCGCAGACCCTCGTTCACCTGGCCAAGCACAGCGAACCTCCTGTAGATCCCCATGCACACAGTGTCGGGAGCAAACTCCATCAACGACTCAGCGCCCTCCCTCTGAATCTGCAGGGCCGCCTCCTCGTGCTCACGGCGAACCTCCGCCAGGTCCATCCGCCTCTCGGCCCGCACCTTGCGCGTCAGGGCAGGTCCAAAGTGCGAGGGAAGCTTCCTCAGGTCCAAGTACGCACCCTTCTTGCCACCGCGGCACACGGGGCAGACCACGCTGCGATTTCGGGCCCAGTGGTACACGAGGTTCATCGCGCTGAACTCGTGGCCGCAGCTCAACTTCATGCCACGATGGCAGGGAACGTCCTTGTCGAAGGCGACGTCGGGAAGGAACGACAACTCGCTCTCCACGATAGAGTCCTGCGTGATGGGACATACGGCATCGGGGCACGGCACGAAGAGCTCGACACGCAGCGCAGCGGAGTTGCCCTTACGGCGGCGAACATGCAACAGGGGCAGCTCGGAGATCATTGGGTGCTCGCAGGACAGATACCTTAATATACGAGACACGTCATGGGAGGGTGGCATGACGCAATTATTGCAAGGGAATCATTAAGAAACCCTTGGGCCTTTGGCCTCAAACTCTTTGGCCGAAGGCCCATGTCTCAAGGAGCTCCTTCGCCGAGGGCATCCGCCGCCTCTTTCATGACAGCAGCGATATCGGTGTCGACGGACTTGGTATCGGCGGCGGCCGTAGTATCGACGGCGGTCGTAGTATCAGCGGCAGCCGTCGGACGAACAGTGTCACTCGCTGGCGGGGAATCAGCACGAGCCCTCTTGCCCCCACGGCCAAGCAACTCGGTGACAGTCGCCCGGGCGTACTCGTTCTGCATCTTCAAACTGCGGATCTCCTCGTCTTTGCGAACATTGGAGAGTTGGAGGGCTGCGATCGTAGTTTTGGCTTCAGCGAGCTCGAGTTTGGTTTGTTTGAGGGTAGTCGAAAGCTTCTTGGTCATAGACGTGAGCTTTTCGATCTGGATAGCATTTGCCTTCATCTCTTGACCACTCTCCAATGCCTTGGAGCACTGTTCCCCAAAGCTGACACCATTTCCTGTCATCAGCTCGAGAGTCTTAACTGAACCATCACCCTTTGTCTCCTCGAACCTACCGACAGACACACCATCCCCGAGATTGACACCACGCAAGAAGTCGACCACGCCACCCGTACCATGAACAGAGATCATGTCACCATTGCTCGACCGAACACAGGCAGATTCCTTGTGTTTTCCAAGAACAGGCCAGAGAGACATCCTTCAGCGCTTGACCAACCCCCACAACACCCTTATATACAGATCGGGAACCATCATCAGCACAGAAATTCCCGCGAACGCATAGTGGGACCACGCCTCCTGCGCCAGCAATGCGAAGAAGACCGAGAGCAGAGTGGCACCCCCCACTGCGTCGTAGTAGGGAACCTCGACCGGCCTCACAAAGTAGAGCGGTATGCCGTACAGCACATGCACAGCCCACGGCACCAAGTGCCTCGCCAAGACCAGGCCGACCCGCAGCCACCTCTTCCAGGAAACACCCGACCCCACATACAGCGCAGCAAAGACGGCGGGCGTGAAGGGGTCCCGGGGCACCGGCACGGAGTCAGAGAAGAAGTAGTTGACGACCAGCGCGGCAGCCAAGAGCACCTCAGTGAGCAGGTACCGACCCCACCCCACCACGCAGACGGGGAGCCCAGCCACCAGCACTGCGTCCAGGGGAATGGAGAAGTCCCTGCAAATACAAAACAAGGCAGCTCCAACGCAAGGAAATTGCACGTAGAGAGTGGGCCGACGAACGAAAAAGCCAGCAACCAGGCCCAGCCCAAGCAACACCCAGCCCACCACCGACGGTTCAGGCGAGACGAGCAAAACGAGGCCGAGCTCAGGACCCCACATGCCAGGACCCCATCGACCAATTTTTATAATCGACAACTTCGCGGACGTATATAAAGTCATTTCCTCCAGCCCAGATGGACCCCCAGGAGAAACTGAAAGCCGTCGACATCGAAATCAAGCGCACAAAAAACAAACTCAAGTACATGGAGTCCCAACTCTTCGGTAAGGAAAAGTCGGAGACGTAACGCCGAATCGATTTGCAAATAAAAGAACCACTGTTCAAAGAACATATGACCACACAATGGCTGCTGGTCTTCCTCATCCCCATCGCCTCGGCGTGCCGTTGCGCCCCGCTCGCCTCGTGCGTCGTATATTCCAACGGGTCGTGGGGCTGCGTGTGCCCCTTCTTCGGGGACGGCTACACAGTGTGCGAGGAGCAAAGGTTCGTGACGGACGTCGTGGTGCGGTCCAGGTCCGAGATCACCCCGTGGCTCAACCTCCTCTCCGGGGCGACCGTGGGGCACATGTCGCAGCGAAGACTCCTCAGCGAGACCCAGTACGTCCTCGAGCTCGACAGCACAAACTACGAGGCCATGGTCCAACTGACAGAGCAAATCAACAGGAAGGGTTGGACCTACCAAATAGCGCTCCTCGGCAGCGCCACCTCGCGCGTCGTAGCGGGCGTCGAGGCAGAAGACGAGCCACCCCTCATGGAGGTCCTCAACATATCTTTCCGAAACGGGACGTGGGAGCTGGAGCTCGCAGTGGGAGGGGGCATGGTCTTCCTGTCTGCAGACGTGGTACCCCTGCCCTGCGTCCACATCCACTCCGAGTGCTGCGCGAAGGATTACGCTTTCTTCCCATTTCGCGTGGGCAAGCTGGACGCAGCGGTGGCCCTCAACTGCACCTTGCCCAACACAAACGCGTCTCAGCAGCTCGGGAGATACGGGGGCCTGCTGTCAGAATTGCAAGTGGCAGAGGACGGGTCCGTTCTGTTGAAGATCAGCGAGAGTGAGCTCGACATCCTCGGCTCTTCAGACGCGGACTACGCCAATTTCAGCGTCGGCGTCGTGCAGGGAGGCAACCTGCCCGCGGCCACCCAGGTGCAGGTCAGCCTGCGAAAGAACCACACGTACTCCGGCTTCAGGGTCGGCACGTTTCAGAGGCAGGTGGCACCGTTCGTCATGATGCAGGTGGAGAGAGTGCAGGGCACGCACTACATCAGGTGCTGGGCGCAGATCACACTGCCAAACGCCACGGTGGCCTTCGTCCAGTACGCGTGGGGCGACATGGACTGGATCGCGCCACACTGCATCACCACAGCAGTTGTTCCAAACTCCTGCTTCCAAGTGCCCACGCCCTGCCAGGGCTCCTTCTCCCAAAACCAAATGATGGAACTATGGGTGCCCATCCACAACCACGCCCTCGACAGGGGCAATATCTCGCTTTACTTTGTGATGCAGTCCAACCAGACCCTCGCACGCGTCATGACCCAGTCCAAGCCAGACGTCGCGGTGCACCACTGCACGGAAATCGCCCTGAGCGAGGCCACAGACGTCCAGGTCCTCCAGGGACTCCAGCTCCGCCAGATCTACAGGGGCGCAGTCCTCCCCCACATCCAGCTCAACGTAGAGCCCCAGACAGACACCCTCATCACAGTGGTCGCCAGGAGCACCCGAGGCGCCACCGTAGAGCAGCTCAAGGCCGTCCACACCAGGACAAGCGAGGAGAGGGACCAGGTGGAGTCGGGGAGGGAGTGCGCGACATGCGTCACGGAGCAGCTCGTCCTCAACGGAATCGTCACCTCCCCAAGGTCCTGCTTCCTCTTCGGGGCAGGAGACCCTTCCGCGTGGATACAGAACTACGTGGGGCTCGTGGGATCCACCCTAGCACTGGACGTCCTCGCCCGAATCCCACTCGACGTCAAATCAGGCACGGCTGCGGCAGCATGGATCAACCCGGTGTGGCCCTACGCCACCGACGAGGAGATCGCGGCCACCACCTACTTGTACGCAAAGTTCGGAAAGCCAAAAGTACAGGGCCCTGCCATACGGAGGCTCTTGGGACTCAGCTCCCAACCAAAACTAAGAGCACAGTGGCTCATGGTCGCTGCAGCTGCAGTATTCATTCTGCTATGGTGCCTCTACCAGACACAAACACTCCATTAAAAAAAATAATTCCATGGTATTCACGGGGTCCTTGACTTACATGAGACTTTCAGGTAAGCGACCCCGCCTGGCATCTTGTACGTAGAAAAATTTATTATCCACTCCGTTCTCGCATCGCCCACCACAGGGCATTTTCCGCTGACCATTCGCAGGTCTCAGTGGGCACTCGGGACCTGGAACATCTAAGGTAAGGTAATCGACCCGGCCTCCAACCAAATCTCAGGTCTCAATTTCGACCCAACACGAAATCTCTGAGTATAATGACAATGATCGCACCGGCGATACGGGTGGTCCTCGCAGGCGATCCACACAGGCCAACCGCTCTCCAAGCCTCCCCTCGCCCTCATGACAGCATCCGTATGGAACAGGTAGCAGGGTATGGGGATAGGAAGAATTTCAGACCACACCTTGCAGTCCACAAACAAGGACCAGCGATCCGCACTTCGTGACTCCCTGAGTCGCCAGAGCCACTCCAAGGTCTCCCTCGCGCCCACAGGCGTCTCCGATTCGAAGACGACGGCGCGGTCTTTCACCCACATGAAACTACGCTTTCCGTCCTTGACGTGCCCGTTCCTCAGCACCTTCACCATACGAGCACCGGACCAGTACCACTCCTCGTAAGGCTGGATCGCCGCCCGAACGGACTTGCTGGTCCGCAGGAGCTTGTTGGTGTCTGTGGCCTGCAGGTGCACAAGCACGGGCTGTGTGAGCTCAAGGAGGACTTCCATTCCGTGACGTGGCGCTGACTTCTTATAAAAACATCACAGAGCCCAAGGCCCAAATGGAGCCCTGCTGGCTGTGCCATTTCAACCACACCACAGACGCCAAGACCCTCTCCGCCTACATCGCCGAAAACATGGGCTGCGCCAGCACCGCGTCGATCGCAGGGCAGGTAGAAACCCTTTGACGGCTTTACGCTTGACCTCACACTAACCCCCTGGTCTCACAGGTGTCCCAAGACCTCAGGGAGCGCTTCCCCGACGCCGAAGGGACCTGCCACGACTCCGTCCTCCGCCACATCGAGCTCCACAGCCTCAACCCTACCTGCCGCATCGCCACCATGCTCAGGGCACTCCTGCGCCTCAGCGACGACATGCAGCAGAACCTACGAAAGTTCGACGAGGAGGGCAACGCCACCATGGACCCAAAGCTCGTGGAGACCTACTTGAAAGTCCAGTCGCAAATCATGGCAATCTACAGGACGAGCGAGACAAATAAGCTCTTGTTCGCAGAAAAATAAATTTCATTCAGGATTGTAAATCCCCTCGGGTCCACCGAGGATCGCTCGGGCCTCCGAGAAAATTTGTAATGCCTCATTGAATTCCAAGTCTTCCACAGTGCATAGTTCCTCAGCGACCTCCGGTTCCTCTGTGGCCTTGACCACTGGTGCCTTGGACCTGGGCTTCCGAGTGTTGTGCCCGCTGGGGGTCTTGCGCCCCTTACGAGGCTTGTGCCCTCTCGGGGTCTTGCGCCCCTTACGAGGCTTGTGCCCTCTCGGGGTCTTGCGCCCCTTACGAGGGTTGCTGAACACATAACGGCGCTTCATTGTCAACGTCACAACGATTGCCGCCGCCTTATATAGTAAATTCAAGAGCCCCACTTCCAAATGGCCCTGAGCTCCTCCACCGGCCTCGTCCCCGGGACTTCCAGAAGTTCTCCCATCAGGAAGCACCTCAGCAGCTCCTCCTTGCGGTCCGGCCACTTTTCCAGAGCCACAGCAAGCACCCTCCAGCTCTGCGGCACTCCCACCGCGCGACCGATGGCCCGCAAGTTGTTCCGAACCAATTTCTGGTCCAGCTTCTCCAATAAGTGACAGATGGCTGCAGACTCCTCCGTCCAAGACTCGGCGCCGGAGCACAATGCAATCGCCTCCTCCACGTCCAACACCTTCTTGGGCTTCTTGTGCTTCCTGGGCTTCAGTGCCTCCACGGCCTTTTTGAGAATCAATGAATGGCGGTGTTGCCTCTTGGCGCACTCGTAGGCGAACGCCCTCACCCCTCCCTTCATCGTCTTGAGCTTCGCCACATCCTCCTTCGTAAAGATAACGCCCTTCGGCTCCACCACAAACATTCGAAAGAGGCTCGCCTTGATCCGCCGCCCGTGAAACAAGCGCCTCACTTCGTAAGCGTCGTCGTTGAAAGCTCGCGAAGTCCACGAGTCCCCCCGGTAGTCCACGCTCGGGTCAATCGCAAGCAAGTGCTCGCTGTTCGACACAAGCCTCGCAGCACACGCCGCCATCACGTACTCCAGTAGCGGTCGGTACGCGCTTCGCGCCACAAGGTGCAGCAGCGTGAGGTGGTGGCAGGGGTCCGTTCCCATGTAGGTGTCGTCCGCAATCACAGACAGCAGTGGGTCTCGGTGCGTGGAAAAGATCACATGCTTGATGTAGTGAAAGCCCACTTGGAATCCGGAGTCCGTCAGGAGCAGGCGGGGCGACAAAAAATTCAGCATGTCGCGTGCCACACCCCCCCCCCGGACCACACCCGAAATTAAAGTGAAGTCAATATATACCCACCCGGTTTGACCAATTTCAGATAGGAGCGGCGAAATAAATTTATTTGTTCACCCTAACCTCTTTTTTTTTCAACTGGTCAAAACCAGACCCTCCCCCCCGAGACCAACCCAAAGACAAGAAATTTGGGTGGGACCTAAAAAAAATACCCGGTTTGACCATTAAATTTTTTTTATTTTTTTTTCCAACTGGTCAACCCGGACCCCTCCCCCCCGGGACCAACCTAAATCCAAAAGAAGAAAATCACCAAACCCAAACCCCAAACCAAACCTAGAACAAAAGAAGAC
>Ga0172367_10008784_pt1 | contig 11231 bp, 9 predicted proteins | sample Lak10m_FD_114542 | JGI IMG/M metagenome (GOLD analysis project Ga0172367, IMG submission 114542) | Freshwater microbial communities from Kabuno Bay, South-Kivu, Congo - kab_022012_10m | ecosystem: Environmental > Aquatic > Freshwater > Lake | place: Democratic Republic of the Congo: South-Kivu...
TAGAATTTTTTTATCTATTGTTAAACCTGATTTTTAAACGTCTTTTATAATAGCATCTTTAAATTTTTTAAACATATATAAAAATATAAATTAAAAAATATGTTTAAATGGTTCTTAAAATAGAGCCGTCCAGTTCGGGGTGTCATAGCAATATTTTTAAGATTTTTTGTCATTGTCCAGTACGCTATACCCATAATGATTGTCCAGTTCGGGGAACCACGATTAATATTTTTAATAAAATTGAAAAAACCTTTATCTATATTATACTTAAATGTATATATGTAACAATAATAAAACATGGAATAACAAATAATTAATAAAAAAAATATTTAATAATATTTATGTTAGATGGACATCTAAAAACAGTTCTGTAAATAGTAAGCCGATGCATATTGTAAATCAGATAAAAAATTTTATTGCACAAAATGTATTTTTAAGAATAAAATACCTTATGAAAATACTATTGAATTGGGAGAATATTTAGATCTATAGGAAAAAGAACATAACTAAAAATAGGAATTGAAGTATATAAATATAGATTAGCATGTTTAATAAATGTCTCATTATTATGACACAATTGTGTAATAAATCTTAAAAATAAAGATGGAACATATTGAATAATTCATAAAGAAAATATAAAAATTTAAAGAACAATTAAATTAAGAAGATGATTTAAAAAAACTTTAAGAAGTAAGGGGATAAATAGATTCTGATATATATACGGAAATGAAAAAAGTATGCACAGAACAATACGAATCATATTTTGAATTACATGACAATAAAATACATTTTATCGCCCTACAAAACATACGAGGCCAATAATGTTCCAATTTTGGATGCGATGATATTTTTGGAATAAAATACAATGGTTTTTAATACAAAGGACATATTTATAAAATCGGATTACAAAATTAAATACATGTAATTACAAGAAATTTATAAAATTAAGAGTATTATTAAATAATTCCAAATAGACCAAAAAGATAGACTTGTGTAAAAAATGAACAAAAAAACTAAATATAAATCTCCGAAGATCAAAAATATATAATATATGGAGGTTACTAATACATTAATTTTTGTAACATATAATAAAATTAAATAAAATAAATAAAATATTTTATAGACCGTAATCTCATCATTATGGATTCTGAAGTAATTTCCCATGAAATAAAATAGCAAAATAGAAAAGAAACGGCAGGATAAGTTTACAAAGGGAAAAAGATTGATATAGACATCAAGAGTTTTCCACTTGAACATAATTAGCGTTTATTCATAGATTCCAACGGTAATACTCGTTTATTTTGTGAAAGAGGCATGTTACTGAACGATGAACTCAGAATTAGACTTCGATTCGATCATGAATAGGATATGAGTTATGGCAAAGAGAGTTTAACTTTTGGTAAATATATCTCAGACACGTAACGCGTTTACAAGAATTTGTATTTGGTTACATTGAATACAAAAATAAAAAAATGGGCTATATGTCTTCCCTGGTGTCTTTTAGCCGGAGTGGATGAAAATGATAGAGTGATATATTACAATAAAGACGGTGAATTCTATGTTGATGAACTCTGAGTGATGTATTGATCCTCTTTTTTATTTAAATTACTATTTTTTTAATATTTAATTCTTTAACTTTGTTAAGGATAAAAAGAATAATTTAAAAGAAAATTTCAATAATCTTCATCAATCTGATCCTCATACGTTATTTATTTTTACATAATATTTTTCATGTCTTCATAAATATTTTTGTCAGATATGTATATAATTTATTTTGAGTTTATTTATTGAATAGCATTTATAATATTTTCTTACCAATTATTTTTATTAGAATATACATCTTCTTATAATATTCTAATTATTGAATATCCGTTTTATATAGCTTATTGCATTTTATATAAATCTCTTTTTTATGCTTCTTCTGGTGATTACCAATTTGATACTTAAAAAAAATGTTATCCTCCATCTAATTCTATTATATTTTTCATTGAATTAATTAAAAAATCGAACGGTAGAAATTTATTTGTTTTTGGATTTTTACAGAAATCAGCTTTAAATTAAAATGTAATATCGTTCGGAAATTATTATTGAAGAAAAGTGTGTAAAAGTTTTTCGGTTTTATTTTTACAAAAGGGACAGAATGAATGTCTCGCATAGAAAATATTACAAGGCGCACATTAAAACTTATTTTCACATTTTTCACATATAAAATTTAATTTTTTTTTTGAGCTTAATGTTATTTATCTAGGATTTACCTTATATTCAATATCTAGTTATTATATATAATATTATTTTGACGCTAAACTTTTATCTAAACATTATTTACAATCATCATTCTAACATAGTTTTCCAGAATTACAATAAGGACAGAATGTATCATTTAAATTTATATGCCCGGGTATTTATTAGAATTCATGATTACATACATTGCATTCAAACCAATATTTATTATTGGAATTTAATCCTATTTACCAAGGTTCCAAAATATTTTTTTTACTCCAATATTTTGATTTTTCATGTTAAGCAAAGCTATTCTTAAAACATACAATACAATCTTTCTAACAAAATTTTTTATGTTCACAAAATGGACACCAACTTCCATTATTTATTTTATTTGGCTGCGATAAAAATGCATGATTGCAAATATTACATAAAAATTGTAATTTTTTCCCTGAACATTTAGAGATTAATCTGGGATTTATGCATTTGTCTATTATATATTATGATTTTTCATGCGATTTAAAACTTTTTATATAGCAAAATTAGCATTAAAGATTATCACATAAACCGTATTAATTGCAATAAACACACCAATTTCCATTAGTAATGCTGTATAGCGCGGAATATATCTAATGTTTACAATCAGGACAATCAAAATAATATTTTTTTCCTGAACTTTTAGTAACTTATCTAGGAATCTCTTTATTTTTACTAGACCAATATTTTGATTTTTCATGAGACGCGAAGCTGTTACCAAAACAACATAAACAATTTATATTCTAACATAATTTTTTAAACGTTTGACAACAAAAAGGACAACCAGATTTGCATGCAGAATCTATTCTCTATATGTATGAATGTTTGCATACTTTACATAAAAACTATATTTTTTATTCACTATTTCTGCGCAATAATAAAATTTATTTTATATCCATATTTAAAACAGATTTTGCTTTTTCGTGGCTGGCGAAAGACCTTTCGAAACATGTTTTACATTCCTCTTTTCCGCATAATTTTTTTTATGTATTTGTACATTGTTACATATATAAAATATCAAATTTCCTAAATAATTTATTTAGAGAAATAAGAATTATATATGGAAAAATTAAGTCAATAAAAAACATTAATAAAAAATTTCTAATTAAAAAATACAAGAATAGATGTTTGGTTTTTTTCCGATTTTATCTTAAATTAATGGGATTTTAGATTATCATCATATACGCAATTTGATCACGACAATTAAGATAAAATAAATATTTAAATATAATATAATAAATAAGAAAAATAAGATATATTGAATTTTTATAATAATATTGGATCTCAAATAGAAGATATAATAAATTAATAAAATCATTTATATCGTTTTAATTAATTGATATTATTGATTAAAGAAATAAACAATAACTAACCAATAATAAATTAACATGAAATATATTTCATATCCGGAAATTAGTTTTATTTTAAAATAAATTAATAACTCCAAATTACGAGTGAATAAATATTCTTAATAGAATATTTTTTTAATGAAAAATATCAGTCTATATGTAATTACTACACAGACAAAGGTTAAATTATATTAAGGTGTGTTAAAGATGTCGAAAATGATAAAATTTTTATATATCTAAAATTTAAAAATAATTCCAGTGATTTTTTACAAATGTAAAAATGTTATTACATTCCCGGAGATTATAATAAAATTATTCATTTTATAGAAAAAGAAGATAAAATATAAAATGTACACTCATTATTTAATTTGATTAAAAAAATATAAAATTAACAATATGAAATAAAACATCAATTCTTATATACGCAGCCAGTTTAACTAAATATATAAAACTTTTCAGCCGAATTCAAAGGATAATAAATAAATATAGAAGATTTGATAATTTTAAATGAACAGAATTAAATAAATATATATACTTAATAAATGATAGATAAACTTAATTAAGTGTAAAAAAGCTAAATATAAATATTATGATTTTATAATAGTAAAACACAATAATAAAAATTTACTTCTCAATTTCATTAAAAAATATTTGATTTTATATTTTAAAGATTTAATTTTATATATGCAGTAAATTTAAATTGACAAAGTTGGAAAATTCGCACCGAATGATAAGGTTTTATTATCATGTAAAACTCCTGTGTAAAACTTAAACGATAAATATGACAGTTTCTAAATGTTTGAATTAGACGTTACGAGATTAGATATTGAAACCATACGAGACATCAATGAAGTTTGTTAATATTTAACTATTTAACAAACAAGATATATAGCTAATTTATTAATGCTTTAAATGTAACTGTAGGATAAATATTATGGAAAATAAGAGCATAATAAATACAAATATTGTATGATATCTTTAACAAAATTGTTTAATGATTTGGATATGCATCTATATCTAACTCCATAATAGTAAAGTATTTAAGACGAATAAATAAAATTTTCATAAAAGGAAGATTTTAATAAAAATTTAGCATATAATGAAGAAGGTACTGATCTCTATGATTAATATGCGGATAAAAATGATTAATCGTGTAATTATTTATTATAAAACAAGAATGGAACATTTGATCTAATATATTTAAACCAGGCTATAGATTTTTTAGACTATTTTTACACAGAAAATTTAATATCATGGATAAAAAAAATAATAGAAAAAAATTATCAAATAAACGATATGTAAATAGGATAGTTAATAAATTGAATAACAAGTTTAAATTATATCGCACTAGATGTAAAAAATAATCATAAAAGTTTCTTTCTTAATTCAATCGACAATTTTTTGTACTCTTCTTTTGTCAACAAATCGTCGTCGTAATCTTTACGGAGTTATTGTAATTAATTATTAATTATATCCATTTGTTTAGTTTATTCTTGTGTTTATATCTATTTAGTTTCTTATTCCTTTTACTTCGTTTCCTCCATTTTTATTAAAACATTTTCTTTTTTAGAATCATCAACATAGTTTGACTATATTTTTACATCTCTCATTAATAAAAAATATTTTTCAACTAATTCAAAAAATTGTAATGGAGATTGTGCGTAATATTCTGTTTAACCTTTGTTATATATTCTACTTCCTAAATTATTCTATTCTATATATACATGGATGCTTCCTTCTGTATCATTGTTTGAATTTATTATTATGATATTTTTTAGTGATTTGTCTTTCAAGTAATCATATTATATTTTTCCTTTTTGATAGTCTTTTGTAGGTCTTTTTGTATTGCTGCTTGTTCCTGTCTTTGATACAAATAATACTTTTCCGTCTTATTACATCATAACAGAATTATAGTATTACAGTTTTAGATCTTGGTGATTCTTTTTTATGTTTACTCTTTTTATGAATTATTCTGAATGTACAGTTAATTCTTTAAATATATTTTCTATTGTTTTTATATCATCTTGTGAATATTACTAATTGTGTTTATAATATTAATCTTCTATGTTATTAAATGTTACGTGTACTATTTATTTTTATTATTATTTATTTTGTTTGATCTATTCCTGTATATCTTTTTAATCTTTTTACTTTTCTTTCTGTTTCTCTTTCTTTTATTATTCTTTCTTTTATTTTTAGAGTTCTTCTTGTATTTATAGAATAGGTTTTAATTATTATTAAACTTCTTGTTATATAGCTTTTTACATATCTATTTTCTAATATTTTTATTTGAGATATTGAACCACGTCTTTAACTTTTTTATAAAGAGTATTAATGACATCGTTTGATTATGAAATGATAGAAACATTATCCAATTCCTGTTTATTCTCTTATTTATTCTATTATTATTTATTTTCTTTATTTTGTTGTATCTACGAAGCTGAATCTTCAAAATTTTCCGAATCATGGTTAGAATTGTTTTGTTTTTGCTCTTCTACATTGGAAAATTAAATATCTGGGTTTTCTTTTTACTATTAACGTAATATTTTTTCTTCTTCATCTGGCTGAATTAATTTTTAGATATCTTTATTAGTTATTTCCCCTTTTTTCCTGAGGTTTGAAAGAATGTTTGAGATGAAATCTCGGAGTTCTTATGATTTTTAACTTCTTGATGTCATTATTATTTCATACATACCTCTTTCATTTATCAAAACTATCTCTTTTCCTCTAACTTTTGGACCCGCGTTTAAAGCGGGTTGAAATTTATACTATTTTTTTAGTTATGTCATTCTTCCATTATCACTTTATATATCCAATATTTAACATATTTCATTTGGATTAAAGGCAGCATTATCTTTATAACCATACATATTTATTTAATATTCGTTAAATTTTATTACTTCGTGAATTTCTTTTTATTATTGTTGTTCCATATATTAGATCTATTTTTCTTTAAATTATTTTTATTAAATTATTGGAATATTATCAACGAGAGACAGATTTTATTATTGTAGAATTTAAATATCATTTTTGAGTTAATTATTTTCTTTTCTCAGGTTTGAAAGAATGTTAGAGATGAAATCTTTTAATTATGTTGCAATTTTAGAATTAGATCCCATTATTATTTCATGCATACCTCTCTCAGTTACTAAAATTATCTCTTTTCCTCTAACTTTTGGAGCTGACTATAAGTCAGTTCCAAATTTATAAATTTTTCTAATCTATACTATTCTTTTTTGATCTACTTCAATGCCTAATATTTAACATATTTCATTTGGATTGAAGGCAGCATTATCTCTATATCCGTACATATTTATTTAATATTCGTTAAATTTTATTACTTCATGAATTTCTTTTTATTATTATTGTTCCATATATAATATACTAGATTATTTAAATGAAAAATAAATATTATATTTATATAGTAATTCTTCCAATGATTCATTATTATAGTAATCTTTATATAACGGTTTTAACATTAATATGACGTGTATTAAAAAGGGTGTTAACTTCATTAATTAGATTTTTTTTAATTATATAATTATTTTATAAATCTTAAATATTTTGTTATTATTGGTATTTTTAAATAAATGCGTCAGACAATTTAATTATATATTCCGTTTTTAAATCTTACTTTACCTATTTATTATTTATATAATCACATATAATTTATATTGATATTTCATTATCTAATGACGCGATGTTTTACAAATAGTAATTTTAAAATTATTATTTTTCGTCTTCTTTTAAATTGTTATAATATTTACATAATTCTTGTAAAATAACTTCTTTATCCTAAAACTTATCTATTATTTTTAATATAAATTAATTTAAGAGATCGCGGTCAGTTTTATGATATTTATTCTTTTCAAGATCTTCATCTATTTATTTTCTAATAAAGCTATATATTAACATTTATTTAAATCACCTTTTTAAATAAATTACTAAAATTTTTATTGTATTATATCTTGAATTTAATTGAAAATATCTTACCTCTTTTCATGTGGAATTTGTTAAATTTTTATTTTTTTAATATATTAATCAAAAAACTTTTTATCAATAATTTTATTGTATAATTCTTCTTTATTTTTTTACTTATATCCATCTTGTATTTGCTGTTTGTAATTGCCAAATATTGTTTCATCATTATTTAAATCATCAATATCTTTAATATATTTTTATTTTTCATTTTTGAACATTTTGTTATATTTTGCCAATAAAAAAAATATCTCAGATTGTTATGAAATTTTCCATTTTTCATTTATTACACGATCTTTTAAAAGCAATTAACTTAAAAATCAGTATACACTTAATAGTTAATTTCCTCTATGTCATCTTTTATATTCGTTTCGTCCATTATTACTTTTAATATCCCAGAATCTCTATTAATCCCTTCTATATTTTTTTTCTTATCATTTTAATGATGATATTTAATTTACCATGCTATTATTTTACCGTCTTATTTGCGATAACTAAAATCTTCATTGCATTCATATTAAAAATATTATATATTATGGTTATCTATATTTTCTAAAATCTATTAAATATATAATAATCTTTAAATTTCAAACCCTAATTAAGTATATACCGCATCTCTATCATTGTTCTTTAAATTTTAAATATTTTGATCTTGTATATCTTATTTTTATTCTTCCATATATAAAAATTTTTCCTAAATTACATTACCTATATGTTAAGTTTATTACAAATAAACATTTAAATAAAAAGAAAAAAATAAAAAAGAAAAAATAATAAAAAAATTCAATTAAATAATCTAATATATTATATAATGGAATAATAATACGAAGATATATAGAAAATAATTGAATAAATTCAGATAGAAATAAATAATAAAAATTAGACAAAAATATGTATAAAAAGCGATGGCAAGAACGTCCGTGTGGACTTTCTATGCCCATTATGTTAAAAGTGTATTTTACACAGTGTATTTTAATACGAATCACCAAAATAAACATTGTAGACAATTATTCACGATTATTAACTTTTCAACCCAAGTGAAAAAAACTGTGAAAAATGTATCCCATAATCTCAAATTTATAATTATAAATGGACAAGATCTAATAGTATAGATTTCGGAGAATGGAATATAATTCAATAATAACAATAATGTTAAAAATGTAATGAACCGTTTATGTGCAGTTATAAATAAGAACCAGATATTAAATAATGTTAAAAGTGTAAACCAGAACATTCTTTTTTTATTGATTATGTATATGGAAATGGATGGTGGATAAAAAGAATTTATGAATTTAAGTATGGAAAACACTAATGGAAATATATTAAAGATGATGGAAAAAGATATATAAATTATAGGTGTTAATGTGAAAAACATAAAAATAATTATGATGATGATAAAAAATATCATAAATATGCATAAAAAAACAAAAAAAAAAGATACGACGGGTTAGATTTATTTGTATTTATAAACAGCAAATTTCAAGATAAAGATAAATTGAGTAAAAATGGATGCAATTGGGATCAAGAAAAGAAAAGTTGGTATTATGGAGGAAGTTAAAGCAAATATGATAATACGTTGGAAGGAGACAGACATTTAAGTGTAAAAAAACAAATAGAAAGATTAATATATCTTATCAATACATTTGGCATAAATATCAATATTTAAAAATAATTCAACCAAAATTTTCAAGAAAAATAATTTTTATAAAATTTAATAAAGTATTTACCAGAATATCAATAAGATTTTAAATAAAATTGAATCCAAATCATTAGATAAAATATCTACATTTTTAATTTAGAAAAAATCATTTAAATAAACAGTAATATTATATATGAAATATTAAAATATTATTAAATTTTACATGGCAATCAACGTTCCATTTTCATTATATGGTTTTTTCAATTACAAAAATAATTAATTATAAAAAGATTTAAATTTCCTATCATAAACAGATTTTCAATAAAAATATAATGCTAATATTTATGCAATGAGCATAGGATCATATTTATCAATTTATTTATAATAATTTTTATATTATACACCTAGATGTATATTATACGATTTTCCTTATGGATTTTATAAAAGTGTTGTTGAATGAATAATATTTTTACATAGTTTATTACAAATAAACATTTAAATAAAAAAGAAAATAACAAAAAAAATAAAAAAAATCTCTCATAGATCTCATTTCCCTTCAATAAATTTCTTATAATCATTCAAATTTCTTACTCCACACTTTAAATTACATTATGAACAAATTGGGATAATATTTTCTAAACAATCCTCTCCATTATAATAAAGAGAAACTATATGAGCATAATGGCAATTGAATAGATTAAACGGTTAAGAACAGCACCAACAATTTGGCTCATAATTTTTTTAATAATATTGTTCCCATTTTTATTATCGTTCTTGTTATGTAAATACCTTTCTTGGTCTTTTTGATATTTATACAAATCTTTTTAAAGTCTATCTAAGAGAATGTATAAACTATGGTTTGTTTTTATTTAATTATTTGGTGAGATATTAGTTGAATTCTTGTTGATGGGATTGATCATATTTTTGGAAGTTATTAATCATAACAGCATTATATGATTGGCCCGATTTCAGTTCTTTATTTTTATATTTACTTATTAATTCTTTATCAATATTTTTACTTTATAGAAAATTAAGATAATGGTCAAGTTTTAATTATGGTTCTATTATATTTCTCTATATGTTACTCCCATAGTTTTCTAATATTTGGATCTTACATAATTTATTCTTAATTTTTATATTTAATTTATCGTTGGTCTATCCATTTTCCTAGTTATTTTATTTATTTGTTTTTATCGGCTGCACTAGGTCTCTTATTATTTTAATCTATATACTCTTCAACTTATTTTAATTTCCCTATCCATTATTATTCATTTGTTAAATAATATTATTTGTATTTTTAAACGTGTTACTCCCATAGTTTTCTAATATTTGGATCTTTCATGATATCTTTATAATTTTTATAATTATTTTATTATGTATTTATCCATCTCCCTAACTAAGATATTTCTTTGTTTTTATCTACTGCAGATGGTCTTTTCCCCTCTTTATCTATATACTCCTCCACTCTTATCAACCTCTCTTTCCAAATATCTTCACCACCAATATTCAATCCGTTTTAATAACATTTCTACAATTACTCTATTTAAACTCCATTTAGATCTAAATTGTAAAATTTTATTTTAGAGAGCATCTCTTATTCATTAATACGGCAATCAACTTTTTTAAGAACATGTAAAATATGAAATAATTTTTTAAATTTATCTCTACATTATTTTCCCAATTTCTTTTATTATTATAGATAATCTTATTCGTCCTCTTTCATAATTAAACATTTATCTATTAATTATTTTTCTACTATTGTATATTCTTCAATCGGACATATTATCTTACTTTTTAAATCATTATTCTTTTTTCTCAAACATCTTCCAACATTTTATATAATTAGATTAAATGAAACTTTGTTATCTAAAAATAAAATAGCATCGCACATTTTACTATCAATTCCTTCTTTGAAAATATTACAGTTAAACATTATTATAAACTTTTATGAATCTTTATTAAATTCATTTAACAACTCTTATCTATTTTTAGTTTAAGAACTTACTATA